>JAEEGL010474687.1_pt1 | contig 19213 bp, 16 predicted proteins | sample 9134231 | NCBI WGS metagenome assembly JAEEGL01 (sample SAMN16246548, study PRJNA631951) | gut metagenome | biome: gut microbiome; feature: rumen; material: fiber-attached | host: Bos | place: Iran: Karaj | collected 2018-10 | reverse complement strand
AGTGGTAAAACTCTCCCGTCTCTGAATTGTAGATACATGCGCTCCAGCCGTTATCGGAAGCGGAATGGCTCTCTCTCAAAGAAGATACGCAATACTTAAAGCCGTAATCCTTAACCATCTGCTCAAAGATTGACTTGTATCCCGCAAGTTCAAGCTCGCCGCTGGTGACGTCGGTCTTGCCGGGCTTGTAGCCAAGTACAAGTTCAGCATCCTCTTCGTTGCCGATACATACGTCAACGTACTGCATGAGACCCTTCATAACGCTCTGAGCCTTTTCGGAAGACCAGAGTTTCTTACGGAAGTTTAAGTCAACGGATACTGTCACTCCGTGTTTTTTGGCAGCTATCAAAGCCTGTCTGGTAAGCTCTGCGGCAGAATCCGAAAGGGCGGGGGTGATACCGGTAAAGTGGAACCAGTCTGCACCTTCAAAAATCTTATCAAAGTCAAAATCCTTCTCGGTTGCGGTTGAAATGGAGGAATGTGCTCTGTCGTACACAACCTTGGAAGGGCGAACGGAAGAACCGCTCTCAAGATAGTAGATGCCGAGTCTCTCGCCGCAACGGGCGATGTTTGCCGTACCTACATTGTACTTTCTTAACGCTGCTACGGCACACTCGCCGATTTCATTGGCGGGAACTGCGGTTACAAACTCCGCATCGTGTCCGTAATTGGCCAAAGAAACCGCTACATTGGCCTCACCGCCGCCGTAATTGATGTCAAATTCGTCGGCCTGAATGAATTTCTCGAAATTGGGGGTGGAGAGTCTTAACATAATCTCACCCATTGTAACAACCTTACTCATACTGTCTCCTCACTATTTATTGTTAACAAGGTGAACCGCGAATCCTCCGATTTCACCTTCAAGATAAATCGCATTGAGCTTGTCGCCCTTGTAAGAAGCTGATTCTTCGATGAATTTCGCTCCCTTAACGGTCTCAAGATAATGACGGGCGCGGCTTACGGAATTGGTACCGATGGCTATGTGACCCTTGGCGCCCTTTCCCACACTCTTCATGGCTTCCACAAAGGAACCTGCAAATACGGAAGAATTGCCGACCTTGGTAGTAAATCCGAATAACTTGTCAAAAGAATCGCATACGCCCACAGCCTCGCCTTCAGACTCGCAGTTGATGCCCACATGCTTAAGGTTAAAGCCGAGCATAAGTCTTACGGCTTCCTCGGTAAGCTTCTGTATCTCGTCAAATTTGCCCGCTGCCACAAGGTCCTTTTTCACCATCCATGAGCCGCCGCAGGCAATAATCTTGTCAAAAGAAAGATAGTCGCAGATGTTTTTTGCATTGATGCCGCCGGTAGGCATGAACTTAACCGCGGTATAAGGAGCCGCCATTGCTTTAATCATGTCAATGCCGCCGGATGCCTCTGCAGGGAAAAACTTAACTGTATCAAGTCCCAATTCAAGTGCCGCCTCGATACCTGTGGGATTGTTGATGCCGGGCACCATGGGAACACCTTTCTCAAGGCAATACTTAACTATTTTTTCGTTGAATCCGGGGGAAACTATGAATTTGGCTCCCGCATTGATGGCTCTGTCGGCCTGCTCTGTGGTAAGAACGGTGCCTGCGCCCACTAACATATCGGGAAATGCCTCCGTCATAATCTTAATGGACTCTTCGGCTGCCGCAGTTCTGAAAGTAACCTCGGCACAGGGAAGTCCTCCGGCAATAAGAGCCTGAGCGAGAGGCTTTGCGTCCTTGGCATCGTCAAGTACCACAACGGGCACGATGCCTATATCGGAAATCTTTTTAAGTACGTCGTTCATGATAATCTCCATTCATGCTAAACTGTTCATTTTGTAGTATATCAAGATACTCTTCTCTTTGCTTGTACTTTTTTGGTTGTAAACTTTGCAAAAATTGTTCTACGAGTTCTTTTTGCTTCTTCCGGTTTTTTCTTTGACTTCTTCCTTAATCATGTCTTTGGCAATCTCTACGTAAGACTTCATAAACTGAGAAAGAAAGTCTCTCGTCTCCTCATCAAGTCCCTTGGCTGCCTTAATAACCTGAGTCGAATGCTTGATAAGAGCCTTTGAAAAATCAATAGTGGTATCCGCGTCGGAGGAATCTAAAAGGAGGTTCAGATAATACACAAACTTTTCCAAAGTCGCTTCATCCTTGGACAGAATCCACTCATTAACCGTTGCAATAAGGCGCTTGTGGCCGTTTGAAAGCTTGGTCTTTTTAAATTTGCCGTCCTTAAAAACCCAGGTGTAAGGGTTGTGCTGAACCACACCCACGGCTCTTGCTTCCACCACCGTACTGCTACCGCCGTCGTCAAAGAGCATGCCCACAAAAGAAGACTTAGGAATTACCTTAACCACTCTGTCGGCTATTTCGTCGTATCCGCTCTTTTGAAGGAACTTGTTTCTAAAGCCCGGACTGTCGAAACAGTAAATCTTCTTAATACGCTTCTTTATCTCGGGACTTGCAAACATGGAGGAAAAAATGGCTAGGTTGCCACCCTTTGAGTGTCCCGCCACCATAAACCTTCCGGAGATGCTGCCTGCGGCGTCATTAAGATATTTAACGCTTAAATCCTGACCGCCGATATTCTTTTTAAGCGCAAGGCCCATGTCCTCCTGCCAGCCCACTATGGTCTCGTCGGTGCCCCTGAACACTATAAGGGTATTGGAGCCGGGCAAAAGAAAGGTCAGTGCCGCAAACTGGGTTTCCTCTTCGATTCTGTTAATGTACATGGCAACTTTTAAGTCGCTGAAACGAACCGATGTCACCATGGCATCAAAAAGGGCTCGGTTGTCCTTCTCGTAGCGATAGTCGGAAAAAAGGGAATCCCTGATTTTTGAAGAATTTATTTCCGTAAGAGTTACGGGCTCCCTGCTCATAACTTCCAGTATGCCTTCAAATTTGAGGTATGAAAACTGACTGAGTACCAGAGCGTCTTCTTTGGAAAATCGCCTGGCGGAGAAGCTGTCTTTGCCGTATTCTTTTACATAATCGATGATATTGTACAAATTCGGTCACCTTCACTAAAATTTGGCGTCCAGTTTACCTATGTTTTTGATAACAAGGGACATGGAGCCGTCATTATTTGTAATGAATTCAACGTTACCATTCTCGTACTGATCCATGGGGATCTTAATCTCTATACCCGTGTCCGTAACAAGGCTCTGCCTCTCGAAGCGCTTGGTGGTGCGCTCGCTTTGAGGAAGGATTTCTTCTTTAACCAGGTCGTATTTCTCAACCCTCTCCTGATAAGCGGTTCTTAAGTCCTCACGGTCCTTAAAAACCAGGTCGCCGATGTCCTCCACCACAAAGCCCCCGTTTTTGTCAAGTTCCTCGTGGATAATGGCCTTGGCCTTCATGTTGGGCTCGTATCTGTCGAGTTCGTCGTAAGCCTCAGTGTTAACGCTTTCTATTGCTTTTTCCACCAGTTTAAGCTTCTTTTTGTCGCTTAAGCGGGTTTTGCATTTTAAAAAAAGTTCGCTGAAGTATTCTTCTTTTTTGCCGTTAATCTCAGCTTTTTTCTCAACCAGCCAGATGGCAAGATCGTTAAGTCTTATAACGCAGGCCTCCGCAAGCTTCTGGCTTTCCGCCGGCAGCAATTCTTTGTATCTGAATATCTCGTTACGCACGAAGTTGTTCTCGGGGATGGATCTGTGGGTGTACATCGCTTTGTAATTCATCTTTAAAATCGCAAGGTATTCCAAAGAATCACTTGAAAATCTAACCACAAAAAGGTCCGCCGAAGGAATGTCTATATTGGCATTCATGATGCCGTAGAGGTATGACGCTATGTCCTTACTGATGGGAACAAAGTTCTCATCGTCATAATCATTTAAAAGTCCGTAAATCTCTGATTCCTGCTTGTGAAACTCACACTTTTTGGAATCGTCCCCCGCAAAGATTTTTGCTATATGCTCTCTTATAAAATCCTGAAGCTCCGCTCCCGCCTCAAGTACGTCATCTGACAAAACCGGTTCGCCCGTGGTTGAGTCAAGGATATGGAGTATCATTTTTCTGATTCTTATTTCTTCTTTGACCATTTAATAAACACCGCCGTAATAAAATTTTAACAGCAAATCGGTCATTCTCGAATATGACTGAATGCCGTCTTCCACACCGTTTATGGTGAGGTTGGTATCGATAAACGCATCGGAAGCCTTTCTTACGCTTTCCGTCTTAAACCATGCATCTTCTTCAACTTCCTGCCAGGCTGCCTCGGTTAAGAACATGGCATCAAAAGAAACCTGTTCCGAAATGGGCGTAAGTTTCGCTCTCTCCTCGGGTTCCACCGCCAGTTCCCGTCTGACCTCCACGTTAACGTAAGACAAAGCCTCAATTGTGGCCGAATATACAAAGAAATCGTTTTTGGAATTAAGGCACGCAAGATAAGAAATAAAATTGGCCTCATCTTCAAAAATAAAACCCTTGGAATGAGCCAGCTCGTGACACATGGTATTGGGGAAATTGGTCACATACATAAGCTTGTTGTAATTGGCTTCCAAAGAAAACGGAAAGTAATATCCGCAGATATACTGCTGGGAAAAGAAATCGGACTTAAGCAGGGGCTTGGGCTGCGAATAGTAGCCCGCCAGCAGTTTAAGCTTGTTATCGAGAGCCTCCGGATGCCCCGCCGCAACTCTTTCTCGCGCCGCTTCACCGAGGTGCTGCATGGTAATGACTGCGTGGCCGCCGATATCCGAATCGTACACTATCTCGCCTTTGTCGTTACGTTCAAACTTAAGAGACAGTTCATTGGCACGTTTCACCAGCATTTCACGAAGGTCAATAAGGTCCTCTCTGTTCTCAGCATAGTGCTCCGCCGCAGTACCCTCAAAAAGCGGAGTTACATGGTACAGCACAAAGCAGTTTTGTACCTGCAAAAGAATAACCACCGCAAGAATATTGAAAAAAACGTTGGTATTGACGGATACAAGCTTCTTAAAAGCGTCACTTTTTCTTATGAGGTTAACGAGTCCGATAATCCATAAGACAATTGAAAAAAGAACATAGACGACTGCAAGATAAATCAGGAGTTCTCCCACCGAAAGAGATTTAAACAGACCGAATACCCGTGCGTAAAAAATGTTCCACACGGGAAAAACGTAAGCCAGATATAGGTCGGAAAAACCCTTTACAAAAATAGACAAAATCAGTTCAAAAGCAGCAATACAAATAAGAATTATCTTAAACAAAATACTGCGTTTACTCAAGATTTCCTCCAGGTTCCCAAATAGAATAATACTAACATGGGATATACTTCCAGTCGTCCCGCAAGCATGTCAAAAATCAGCGTAATCTTTGATAAATCCGAAAGCATACTGTAATTGCCGGTGGCACCTACCAAACCAAGACCCGGTCCGATGTTGCCGATGTTGGCAAGTACCGCGGAAAAGCTGGTGGTAAAGTCAAGGTTGTCCGCCGACACAATGAAGGTGGATACCATGATAACCAGCACGTATGCAATCATAAAAGATATAACGCTTCCGACAGTCTCTTCGGAAACGGTCTGTCCGTTTAACTTAACCTTTTTGACGCTTCTGGGGTGCGTAAGATGCGCAATTTCTCGCTTAAGGCTTCTTACAAGGATAAGGAGTCTCGGAACCTTGATACCGCCGCAGGTAGAGCCCGCACATCCGCCCACTACCATTAGGAACAAAAGAATGGTCTTTGAAAGCATGGGCCATTTGTCAAAGTCAACGGTTGAAAAACCTGTGGTACTGATAATGGACGCAACCTGGAAAAGGGAATGGTGAATTGCTTCCCTTAAGCTTGCAAATCCGCCGTGAATCTGAATGGTAATGGCCGCCGTACTTAAAAATACGATAAAAAGATAAACCCTTACTTCCTCAAGTTTAAGGAAGTCCTTCATTTTCCTCTTAAGGAGCAAAAAGTAAGCGTTAAAGTTAACACCGCACAAAATCATGAATATCATGGAAATGGTCTGGGCAGCGTAAGAATAACCGCCCAAGCTCTTGTTTAAATCCGCAAAACCGCCGGTTCCCATGGTGGAAAAAGAAATAATAAGTGCGTTGTATAAGGGAAGTCCCGCAAAAAGAAAACAGGTAATCAAGATAAGAGAAAGACCGAAGTAAATACCATACAAAATGGTAGCGGTAGTCTTGACTCTCGGAACAAGTTTACCTACCTCGGGTCCGGTACTCTCCGCTCTCATAAGATGCATGTTACGGCTGCCTGAAAGGGGCAATACCGCCATAATAAACACAAGAACGCCCATACCGCCTATCCAGTTGGTAAAGCATCGCCAGAACATAACGGTCTTGGACAAAGCCTCAATATCCGTAAGGATACTGGCTCCCGTGGTGGTGAATCCGGAAACGGTCTCAAATACCGCATCCACGTATGAAGGAATCTCTCCCGATACCACAAAAGGAAGTGCTCCCACCAGAGATAAAAGAATCCAGGACAAAGAAACCACAACAAAGCCCTCTCTTGCGTAGAAGACTTTGCTCTTAGGCTTAAAGCTTGCGCCTATGCCGCCGAGTACCAGACATGAAGCGCTGATTACAACAAATACCCAGCCCACTCTTTCTTTGTAAAAAAGGGACACTATAACGGGAAGCAGCATGAAAAGGCCTTCAAACTGCAAAACCCTGCAAAGTATAAATCTTATAATGGATTTATTCATCTAAAAACCTCTTCTTATGCCAGAATATCCTTAATATCCGAAAAGCCGGTCTCGGTGGTGACAACTATTACGGTATCTCCGATCTGAATGGTGCTCTGACCGCCGGGAGCCTCTATCTGGCCTTTGTGGATAATGCAGGCTATCATAACATTCTTTTTAAGCCCTAAGTCGGTAAGAGGAATGCCCACCACTCCCGAAGCTTCGTTAACCTTAAATTCAAGAGCCTCGGCCTTGCCTGCGTTAAGGTTATAAAGAGTCTCAATATTGGAATCCATGGTATTGCTCATGGCACGGACGTATTTAACCACGTTTTCCGCTGCAAGAAGCTTGGGGTTAATGATACTTCCGATATTCAAATCGCTTATGATGTCGTCGTAAACGTTTCTGTGAACCTTGGTAATAAGCTTGGCCTTAGGGTTCACCTTTTTAACGTATACGGACATCATAACGTTTTCTTCGTCATGATTGGTAAGGGATACGAAGGCTTCGGCATTTAAGATGCCTTCTTCTTCCATAAGGGTTTTGTCGGCGCCGTCGCCGTTAATGATGATGGCTTCGGGAAGTCTCTCGGCAAGAAGTTCGCAGATATGTCTGTCCTTCTCGATAATCTTAACTTCCACACCGCTGGAAATCAGAATATTGGCAAGGTAAACACAAATCATGCCGCCGCCCACTATCATGGCGGAATGCACACGACCGGTATTCATTTTGGCGGCCTTAAAGAACTGAGCAGCCTTTTTGCCCGAAGCGATAAAAGAAATCTTGTCGCCTTCCCACATGGTAAAATCACCGTTGGGAATCATGGTTTCATTGCCTCTTTCAACCGTACATACCAGGACATTACAGTCAAGCTTCTTGCTCATGTATTTAAGCTGCATGCCGCAAAGAGGGCTTTCTTTGGTCACTTCGAATTTAAGAAGCTCCACACGGCCCTTGGCAAAAGTATCTATTTCGATGGCTGAGGGGAATTTTAAGAGTCTTGCGATTTCTTCCGCTGCCGCGAGTTCGGGATTAACCACCAAAGAAAGACCGAGGTCTTCCTTGATGAACTCGATTTCTTTTTTGTATTCGGGGTTTCTGACGCGGGCTATGGTATAGGCCGTTCCCGATTTTTTGGCTATGAAACAGCACAAAAGATTACGCTCGTCGGAATCTGTTGCGGCAATCAAAAGGTCAGCGCTTTTAACACCTGCATCCTCCAAAACCTCTATGGTGGCACCGTTTCCGGCATAGCCCATAAGGTCCAGTTCATCGGACAAATCCTTAACGAGACGCTCATTGACGTCAACGACGGTTATATTATGGCCTTCGCGGCTCAAGGATTTGGCAATGTCCGCTCCGACGTTACCGCATCCTACAAGTACTATCTGCATTACTCTTTCCTCCGGGGTATAACTATGCAGGCTCTTCGGGAATTAAAATTCCTTCTTCCTGCGCCCTTAATCTGCAGCCTTCTTTGGCATTGCCGATTTCACATATGGTGGCCTGGTCCTCCGAAATGCAGCTTTCGCAGGCCGGGCAGGGCATCTGTGTGCCGCAGATATCACGCGGAACACCTTCATTTCTTGAATTGTGCTTACAGTCAAAGCACCAGCATTTTTTGCATTGTTTAAATAAAATTTCGGCAGAGCCGGTACCGTTTGAAGCCGGCTTTTCCGCAGGTTTGTTTACAGGCTTCTCAGCCGGTTTCTCCGCAGGTTTTTCAACTGTTTTTTCTACGGGTTTCTCAGCCGGTTTCTCCGCAGGTTTTTCTGCCGCTTTAACCGGCTCGGGCTCAGGCTCTTCTTTTACGGGTTCCGGCTCAGGCTTAAGTTCTTCAATGACCGGCACTTCTTTAACAGGTTCGGCCTTGACCGGTGCTTCTTTTTCCTCTTTGAGAGGCTCTTCCGCCTTGACCGCCACGAAATCCTCAAGGTTAAGCTTAAGCTGTTCGGGCTCGGCTTCTCTTACCAAAAATTTGGAAGAAGCCTTCTCAACAGGTTTAAGCTTCACCCCGGCGGGCTCTCTTACCCGTACCGTAGCCCCCTGAGAGTCGGTATATTCATTTAAAAGTCCCAGAAAATCCATCTGGCCTTCGTATTTATTTTTTGACATTGATATCCCAATATGCCTTGTTGCCCGTAAGTTTTCCCACGAGACCCTGAGGCAGTTTCATATAGTTCTTGCCAAGCTTGTAGCCTAAAAGTTTAAACACGCATTGAAAGCCGAAGGGAACAACAAGCCATGGTCTTCTTAATATATTAAACCGCTTTAACGCATATTTTACAAGTCGCTTTCCTTCGGATTCGCTCTTAATACCTTCAAAAACCTCATGGTGATCCGCCTGAGACACGCCCAAATCAAAGTTTCTGCGAAGCTGCTGCATGCCCGAATAATTGTGGGAATGATATACCTCTGCATCTGCCGCATAGGCAACCTTGTATCCCTTCACAAGAGCATCGTGGGCAAAAATCATATCTTCGTTGAAAATTGCGGGAGCCTTAAATCCCCCCACCTCCGTATACAATTCACGCCTGTATGCCGCACACACATCCGAGCAAAAGAAAGCCTTAATGCCCATCTTCTCTATATCAGAAGCATCTCTTAACTGAGATTCTCCCGGGTAATTAAACTCTCTCGTAACCCTCTCGATAATCCCTGCATTTTTGCGGGGCAACTGTCTGGCATATGCCACAGCCACACCGTCCGTAAGATGTGCGGTTAATCGTTCCAAAAGCTTCTCATCCGCGGGAACCGCATCCTGAGTCATCATTACCACCACATCGGCATTACTCTTAAGCATAGCCATATGTCTGGTGCCTGCATGGTCGAATTCTCCGGCACTTATATGATAAACCTCTGCGCCGTATTCGGAAGCATCAAAAGAAACCCTTCCCGCAAACTCATCATACATAGGTTTTTCCGTGTTAACCAGTATGATGCGATTTATTGAAAGGGTCTGCTTCTTAAGCAATCTGATAAGTGTTACGAATTCCTCTCCCGGTCTGTAAAGAGGAATCACCACATCTATTGTCATAAACGCTCCTTAATATGCGTTTTTATTGATAAAGCCGGTAAAGAAAGTCATAAAGAAAATCTTTATGTCAAATCCCACGGTCCAGTTTTCGATATAGAAAATATCGTGCTCGATACGCTCTTCTATGGAGGTATCACCTCTTAAACCGTTAACCTGTGCCCATCCGGTAAGACCGGGACGAACCTGGTGCTTGATCATGTAGCGGGGAATCTCCTCCTGAAACTTCTCCACAAACTGAGGTCTCTCGGGGCGGGGACCCACTATGCTCATATCGCCTATGAGGATATTGAAAAGCTGAGGAAGCTCATCAAGACTGGTGCGACGTAAGAACTTGCCGATACCCGTAACTCTGGGGTCGTCCTTGACGGTCCAGCCTTTTTTCTCCTCGGAATCCTCCTGCATGCGCATGGAACGGAATTTGTACATGTTAAAGGGCTTGTTGTGAAGGCCCACTCTCTGCTGCTTGAAAATGATAGGCCCGGGGCTTGAAAGTTTCACCAAAACAGCCGCCACTATCATAATGGGCGAAGTAACAATAATACCTATAAGTGCACCGAAAAAGTCGGCTATGCGCTTAAGTGCCGCATATCCTCCGTTGGCAAGGGGCACATATCTGATATTGATAAGAGGAAGCCCGAACAAATCCTCTGTATAGGCACGACTGGGAATAAATTTATTGTAATCGGGAATAAACTGGGTGTGAACGCCCTGCTTCTCGCATTCTTTGACCACTTCCTCAAGAAAATCGTAATCCTCAAGGGAAAGGGTAATGGCCACTTCTTCAAGGTCATTTTCCTGCAATATGGGAGTAAGTGCGGTAACGGGGCCTATAACTCTTACGCCCCTGTACTCAAATCCCGGCTCCCGATGGTTGTCCAAAAGTCCGTATACGGAATAGCCCCACTGGGGATTGCCTACTATTCTGTCAATAAAGGCTTCCGCAGCTTCCGAATAGCCCACCAGAAGAATATGTTTCTGATTGTATCCTCTTTTGCGTGCAAAACGCAAAGATTTTCTGAGTACAACGCGAAATGCCATGGTGGCAAAAGTATTTACGAAAAAGAACAGGCCCAAAACGGAACGGGCATAGTCGATATCCTTGATAATAACGTAAATTCCCACAATCAAAGTTGCGATGCCCATAATATTGGCCTTTAAAAGAGCAAAGCACTCGTGCTTGATTCTGGAAGTCCTCTTAGGGTCATATACAGAGTTTAAAAAGTAAATGAGCACGTATACCGGCGTAACCATAACCATAAGTCTTAAGTAAGACTGTATGGGAAGTCGTCCCACTTCACCGGGCGCGAGAATTTTAAACTTAACAATATATGCAAAGGGCATGGAGCAGTATATTATCACCAGGTCGATTAATACCAGCAATCTGTTGAATATACGTTGATTCTCTTTAATCAATTCGCATTCTCCTTATGCAAATAAAAAGTCCGGCTGAGCGGACTGCCCGCTTTTTTATCATACTATCCCAAAAAACCTTTTTACCCGAGTAAAATACTCTTAAATTTTTCTTAATATGACAGCGGGTTGCATACTGAGTCATTATAACACAATCTCAGAAATTCAAAAAGAGCTGTCATGCATATGCACGACAGCCCTTTTATCAAACAGATTATTTTTGAATAACGTCTTCGGGAAGAGCAATCTTTTCTTCCACGACTTTCTTTTTCTCGTAGCAGGAGAAAGAAAAATCAATCTCACCCTTGTCAAGCTTAGGTGTAATGAGTGAAACAAGGGGAACGATTACGAGGCCGCCTACCATTGCGAGAGCGCCTGCGTTAATGGGGTTAGCCCATTTGGTGTACATATTGGCAACGGTGAAGCCCACCGCAAAGATGAAGCCTGCCCAGACACCGCCTCTTGTGGCACCTTTCCAGTAGAGACCGTAAAGAAGGGGAGCGAGGAATGCGCCTGCAAGAGCGCCCCATGAAATACCCATAAGCTGAGCGATAAAAGTGGGAGGATCCATTGCTATCACTACCGAAACTACTATGAATACCACGATGAAGATTCTCATGATGAGAAGCTGTTTCTTCTCGCTCATCTTCTTCACGAAATTGTCTTTGATAAGGTCAAGTGTAAGTGTGGAGCTGGATGTAAGCACAAGGCTCGAAAGTGTGGACATGGAAGCCGAAAGAACCAGCACTACCACTATACCGATCAATATATCGGGAAGCTTGCTTAACATGGTGGGAATGACAGCATCGTAAACGATTTTACCATCTACAGTAATTGCGGAAATATCCGCAAGACGGGCAAAACCGCCGAGGAAGTAACATCCGCCTGCCACTACAACAGCAAAGAATGTGGAAATAATGGTGCCGCGTCTGATGGAGCGCTCATCCTTGATGGCGTAGAACTTCTGAACCATCTGAGGAAGTCCCCAGGTACCGAGGGATGTAAGGATTACTACTCCGAGAAGGTTAACAGGGTCAGGTCCAAAGAAGGAAACAAATGCGCCGTTAAGTCCTTCCGTAACAGCCACATCGCTGGGCATGGCGGAAAGGTTCTTGTAAGCTTCGTAAAAGCCGCCGTTACCGTTAATGACGGATACCACAACTGCCACAATACCAAACAGCATGATGATACCCTGAATAAAGTCGTTGACCGCCGTAGCCATGTAACCCCCAAGGATTACGTAAGCTCCGGTAAGAACCGCCATAGCGATAACGCATACCGAGTAAGGTACATTAAAGGCCATTCCGAAAAGTCTGGAAAGACCGTTATAAACGGATGCCGTATAAGGAATCAGGAATATAAAAGAAATCAAAGCCGCAACGATTCTGATGGCCTTGGAGTGATATCTTTTGCCAAGGAAGTCGGGCATGGTAGCCGAATTCAAATGCTTACTCATAACTCTGGTACGACGTCCCAGGATAACCCATGCAAGAAGGGAACCGATAAGTGCGTTACCGATACCGATCCATGTGGATGAAAGACCGTATTTGTAACCGAACTGTCCCGCATAACCTACGAATACTACCGCGGAAAAATAAGATGTACCGTAAGCAAAAGCCGTAAGCCACGGTCCCACGTTTCTTCCTCCGAGGACAAAGCCGTTAACATCGGTGGCAGCCTTACGGGTGTAAATGCCCACGCCTATCATTACGGCAAAGAAAACTATCAACATTATAATTTTGCTGACCATATAAACCTCCCATAGCCTTCATTGTTATGTAAACTTTAACGGTTAAAAGCGTTACGCTTTATCACTTTAAAGCACATTAGTCTAATAATGCGGGGCGATTAAATTGTCAACGAGTTTTTTTATAAAACACTTTTCTTTTAATGCAGATATGATACTATCATTTGGGATGGTTAGATTAGAGGTTTAAATTTATGACAAAACATGAAAGACATCGTGAAATCGCCGACTGGATATGGCTTACGGTAGCCACTGTTATCTTAGACCTCGGCGTATATGTATTTAAGTTTCCCAATAACTTCACTTTCGGCGGAGTTACCGGTATTTCAATGATTCTTGCCAGAATCGGCAGTCTCTCCCCTGCGACTTACAACCTGATTATCAATATGGCTTTGCTGGTAATCGGCTTTATATTCTTAGGGAAGAGTTTCGGCATCAAGACGGTATATGTGAGCGTGTTAAATTCTCTCCTTCTTGAGTTTATGGAATATGCTTTTCCCATGGACAAGCCCCTTACCAATCAGCCGGTACTTGAGCTTATATTCGCAATTGTTCTCCCTTCGGTGGGCGCGGCCATTTTGTTTAACCGCGGTGCCAGCGGTGGCGGAACGGATATCGTAGCCATGATAGTCAAAAAATATACGAGCTTTAACATCGGTACTGCTCTCTTCCTGGTTGATTTAAGCATCACCGTTTGCGCGTGCTTCGTATTCGACGTAGAAACAGGTCTTTTCTCCTTCACCGGACTTATGGCCAAATCCCTTGTAATTGACGGTGTAATCGAGAATATCAACCTGTGCAAATACTTTACCATTATCTGCGACGACCCCGAGCCCATCTGCAAATACATTACAGAAGTTCTCGGCAAAAGCGCCACCGTATTCAAGGCCGAAGGTGCCTATGCCCACGGCGAAAAAACGGTTGTTTTATCCGTCATGAAAAGAAGCCAGGCAGTCATGCTTCGTAACTACGTACACAACACCCAGCCCGGCTCCTTCATCATGATTACCAACTCAAGTGAGATAATAGGTAAAGGCTTCAGAGGATTGAACTGATATTTTCAGGCATCAAAAAAGTCCGTGAGATTCACGGACTTTTTTATTATTTATCACTCGTATCTCAGAGCCTCGATGGGGTCCATTCTGGCTGCTTTGTTGGCGGGATAGTATCCGAAGAATACACCTATCGCCATGGAGAAAGAAAGACTTAATACAATACTGAATATGGAGGGCACTGCGGGGGTACCGAGGGCATTGGCCAAAAGAACCCCGGCCGTAACGCCTATGATAATTCCTATAATGCCGCCTATGATACAGATTACAACCGCCTCCACAATAAACTGCATGCGGATGGAGCTGTTGGGAGCGCCTAAGGCTTTTCTGGTACCGATTTCACGCGTCCTTTCGGTAATGGATACCAGCATTATGTTCATAACGCCTATACCGCCTACAAGAAGGGCTATACCGGCTACAATCGCAATGGCCTTGGTAATGGAGCCCATCATGGTGGACATGGTCTCTACCACCGATGCAAGGCTGAAGGCCGCTACGGAAAAGTTACGGTTGTTTCTGTAGTAAGGCTTAAAGAAGCCTTCCACATTCTTGGCAAAGGCATCCGAATCCACGCCTGCTGCCGTGACGATGGTGAAATTGGTGTAGTTTTCCGAGTGGCTCAGTTCTTTGGCCGCCTTAAGGGGAATGTACAATGTAGTGCTTATGTCCTTTTCTGCAGTAAGTGAGAACATCATATTGTTTCTCTCGTATTTGTACACGCCTACGATGGCTACCTGATAGAACTTGTCCCCCACATACACGTTAACGGTGCTTTCAAGGGCTTTCTTTATATCACCGTCAAACATGTTGTTGACGGTCTTATCCGAACATATGCCTACGAGGAGGCCTTTGTCCATTTCGGTTTCGCTAAAGAAGCGTCCGTCTTCAAGCTTAATGTTACTGGCTATAAATTCGCCGGTGCTGGCACCTGTCAAGGAAACGTTGGCGTATTTTCTGCCGTCAAGTATCTGTCCCTGCCCCACACTGTCGGTGGCGGATATTGCGTAGATATCATCGGGATAAGTATCGCAAAGGTTCTTAATCATCTCAGTGGTGATTAAGTCCGAATCCAAAACACTTACCTGATCGTCAGCGGGTGTTTCGAATATGTAGCCTTCCTCGGTAATCTCGGTTTCGGCTTCTTTGGGCTGAAGATATACGTTAATGTTGTTGGCACCGAGGCTGGACATTGAGTCCGTAACCTGCTCGGTAAGTGAGTTACCCACGGTCATAATGGCTATAACCGAGGCAATACCGATGATGATGCCAAGCATTGTGAGGAGCGCACGCATTTTGTTGGCAAGAAGGCTTGAAAATGCAAGTCTCACGTTTTCAAGAAACATCATGCGTTACTCACCTCCTTATCGTCAAAAGAAGGAGCTCCGCTTCCTTTTCTTTCGTTAATTACGTGTCCGTCCTTTAAAGTAATAATCCTCTCGGTCTCTTCCGCAAGTTCCGGGGAATGGGTGATAAGTACTATGGTCTTACCCTGCTCCTTGTGGAGCCTGTGAAAGATGTCCATGACCATTCGGCCCGTCTGTGAGTCAAGGGCGCCTGTGGGTTCGTCCGCAAGGATAATGGCGGGGTCGTGGGCCATGGCTCTTGCTATGGCGACACGCTGTTTCTGGCCGCCGGAGAGTTCCTCGGGAAGGTGGCGCATACGCTCTCCCATTCCCACTATTTCAAGGAGTTCTTTGGCCCGCTCAACCCTCTTTCTTGAGTTCATGCCCGCATACAGCATGGGCATTTCCACATTCTTTAAAGCGTTGGTCTTGGCTATGAGATTGTAGGTCTGAAAAACAAAGCCTACCTTTTTATTTCTGATTCTTGAAAGTTCGTCGTCCTTACTCTCCGTCACATTAATACCGTCGAGATAGTAAGTTCCTTCCGTAGGTCTGTCCAAAGAACCGATTATGTTCATAAGGGTAGATTTGCCCGAACCGGAGGCTCCCACGATGGATACGAATTCGCCTTCGTAAACATCTATGTCAACGCCTCCCAAAGCGGCAAGTTCATTGGGCGTACCTATAAAGAATTTCTTGACGATGCCTTTCATGTCAATAATTTTCTTTCTGTCCATATACGCTCCTACATTCCGTCGGTTTCTCTGCCGTTTACGCCAAAGATTGAATTAAAGTCAAATACACCGGAATTGTCTCTTTCAACAAGGACTTCGTCGCCTTCTTTTAACTCACCGTCGATAATCTCAACATAATACGAACTGGTGACGCCGGTGGTAACATATACCTTGTGAGTGTTGTAGGTAGCGTCCTGATTCTTGGAGTCCACAACGTTTACGTAAGTCTTGCCGTCATCATCGGTAATTACGGCATCAAAGGGAACCGTAAGGGCATTCTCGCTTGATTCAAGCACGATGCTTAATTTGGCAGTCATATCAAGCTTAAGCAGATCGTTTTTGGTAAGCACGGATATTACAACCTTGTATGTTACGCCCATGCCGACAGTGGCTCTGGGTGCTACGGATTTAACCACACCTTCAAGTTCTTCGTCACCGGTACCGTTGGTCTTAATAACAACTCTCTGTCCTTTTTTGACCTTACCGATGTCGTATTCGTCTATTTCTGCGGTTATTTCATAAGCGCTTACATCTTCGATTACTGCCGCATAGGGGCCTGTGTAAACGGCTCCTTCGGATATGGCAAGAGAAGTTACCACACCGTCAATGGGGGCGGTTACGGTACAACTGTCTATCTGCTCTTTAACCGCATCAATCTGGCTTTCCACGGATGATGATGCACTGTTTGAAGATATTCTTGCACTTGAAAGTGCATCCTGACGGGCTGCCACGCTTGCATCGTTAACGCGCCTGGTCTCGTCTCTTGTGTCCTTTAAAGACTTAAGGGATGATTCGGTGGCATCGTACTGACCTACCAAAAGATTGTAATTGCTGAGTCTGGTCTGTTCGTCAGCCACACAGTAATTGTATGTATTTAAAAGAGTTGTCACATCTATGGCCGAAAGCTGGGTTTCAAGAGCAGCTCTTTGTTCATTGGCCGACACATCGCTGCCGCTTACGTCCTGAATCTGAGCCGCAAGATTCGTCTGAAGGGAAAGTGCCTGTTTGTAAGCCGCTTCCGCCGCAACTCTGTTTTTGACCGCCTGCTCGTAGATACTTAAGGACTGATCTCTTAAGTTCTTGTAGTCCTCAAGCTTCTTTTCAAGGTCTGCCACCTGAGTGTTTACCTTGTCATTGGACGCATTGCTGCTGGTAACGGCTTCGTCTAACTGACGCTTGGCGGAAGAAATACTTAAGTTCGAAGATTTCTTGGAATTGGCAAGGTTGTCTTCAAGTGACTTAAGATTGTCTTCGTATGAGGAGGCATCCAGAATCGCTATAACGTCTCCCGCCTTGACCTCATCGCCCTCTGCAACTTTGATCTCAAGAACCTTGGCTCCCGTAGCGGTTGTGGTAACATTTTTGGAATCGACACTGGTAATCTTACCCGTAGCAGATACCACACTGACTATGTCTCTTCTCTGAGCCTCCGCAACCTCGTTGCTCATGGCTGCATTAAGCATGTTCATGCCTTTGTTGACTGCGGACTTAAACCATATCACAATCCCGGTCACAACTGCCGCGATTATCAAAAGAATGATAAGTCCCTTTTTGTGTTTCTTAAAAAAGTTCATGTTTCTCTCTCCAATAAATTGTTCGCAATATTTACTTTATTAAGATATTGCTTTTTATTTGCCTTCGCAAGACTTCAAGGCTTTAATTTAGCAAAGTTTTCCAAAGTTTATTTTCTGTTTATTTTTAAGGCCCGGGATTAACCCGGGCCCCTCTGTCTTTATATTAATTCTTCCTTTTCTTTGTTCTTTAAGAACAGGAATATCGCAACCGAAAGTGCCAGACCCAGCACAACTATGACAGCCTCCGCCACAGCTATGCTTGAAAGACTTCCGGCTACCATAACAGTAACAAAGTCAGTTATAAAGTGAACCGCCAAAGAAAGAATAAAGTATCCGTTCTTCTGAGTCTTAACAGCCTTCCAGACAAGAGCACTCATGGCAACCTGAAGGACAAGAGCGGGGATTCTTTCCACAAGACCCAAAAGGAAAAGTCCCGAAGCCGTGTCAGTCAGGGCATGTAAAGACTGAAAAGCCGCTGCTCCCTGTTCTTCGGGAAGCCGTTTCGCAGCTTCCAAAAGAGACTCCAGCGCATGTTTGTTAATCCGGCTTGAGTACATAAGGTTATTAACCATGGAAAGGCCCAGAAGCACAATCATCTCGATTCCGCCGTGACCGGCTCCGTACATAAGGCCGTTTCTGTCATTGTTAAATTCATTCTTTAAGGCTGTTTTCATAACGAGAAGTCTTCCGAACTCCTCAAAAATTGCTGCCGCAGCGGCACCATACAGCGCATAGTAAAGAAGGTTATTCTGAATAGGCGTTCCGATAGAACTGCCTAAAACTATCTGATGAAGAATAGCCTCTAAAATACGTGCAAACACTATCCAGGTAAGGGCTCCCACCAGCAAAGGTCTGAAGCTGCACTTGTATCTTTTGTAAAGATAGAAAACAAGCAATCCCGGAATGACAAAAGACAGTACCAGGGATATAAACATACAGGCAACCGACGGAAAGGGAACCGTTTTTTCCAAGAGCTGTTGATATAATTCTTCCATTAATTTACTCTCCCGAAATGCTTATGCATTTAAGCATATATTTTGGATTCTTTATAGGTTTTTACGGCATAAAAGATAATGATAACAGTCATTACGACGCAAAGACCGATTGAGACAGGGCCCATAAGGGTTCTTGCTTTAAACATAAAAATCGTACCGAGAAGGGACATAAGGGAAATGCAGAGTCCTATGAGCACCACCATGCTTATGGCATTTCTGTACCTGAAGGGAGCATTTCGCTCCGTAACCTGTCCCGGCATATTCCAGGACTGAACGGGCAAAAAATGTATCATAGCAGACATCGCAATGTTTGTAATAAGCATGGTAATGGGAAAAGCGATCCCCTCCCAGGCCGAACCGTATGCGTCGGGTGTTCCGTCAAATGCAAAGTGAGTCGCAATCTCCCCCTTTGTTGATGCGGCAAATATAATATATACAATCAATGCTGCCAAAGAAAAAATAAGGTAAGCCGCTTCCACTATCTTATGCCAAAACAAAATGTACGCCCGGTTTTTCATGTTAAGTAACCTCCGTTAAATATCAATGTCCAATGGTGCATCGATATCTTCCCCAACGTATTTACCATTCTTTTTACGCTGCTTGACACATTCGGTAAGGAGGTATTCAATCTGACCGTTAACCGACCTGAAATCGTCCTCCGCCCACTCCGCAAGAGCATTATAAAGTTTTTCGTTGAGCCTTAATGGCACTTGTT
>JAEEGL015387144.1_pt1 | contig 19214 bp, 17 predicted proteins | sample 9134231 | NCBI WGS metagenome assembly JAEEGL01 (sample SAMN16246548, study PRJNA631951) | gut metagenome | biome: gut microbiome; feature: rumen; material: fiber-attached | host: Bos | place: Iran: Karaj | collected 2018-10 | reverse complement strand
TTATCTTTTACATCTCTTGCTTTTTCAGCAAAGATTGCTCTTAAAAGTTTTTCTTCCGGCGGATGTTCGGATTCACCTTTTGGTGTAACCTTACCAACGAGGATGTCATCAGCATAAACTCTTGCACCGATTCTTACAATACCTCTTTCGTCCAAATGTCTTAATGATTCTTCAGAAACATTCGGAACTTCTCTTGTAATTTCTTCAGGTCCGAGTTTTGTTTGACGAGCTTCTATTTCTAACTTTTCAATATGTAATGAAGTAAATACATCATCGTGAACGCATCTTTCACTTAAAAGGATAGCATCTTCGAAGTTATATCCTTCCCAAGGCATATATGCAACCAATACGTTCTTACCTAATGAAAGTTCACCGAAATGAGTTGAAGCACCATCGGCAATTACATCGCCTGCTTTTACTTTGCTTCCTTCGGTTACTATAGGTTTCTGGTTGATACAAGTATCTTGGTTGCTTCTTACATATTTCATTAATTGATATTTATGTAATTTATTTGATTTATCTTTTATCCAAATTTCTTCACCGACAACTTTAACAACCGTACCGTCGACATCAGAAACAACAACCATACAAGAGTCTTTAGCTGCTCTCTTTTCCAAACCTGTTGCAACAACCGGTCTGTCTGTAATTAGAAGAGGTACTGCCTGACGTTGCATGTTTGAACCCATCAATGCACGGTTTGCGTCATCGTGTTCGATAAACGGAATTACTGATGTAGCAACAGAGATAACCTGAATCGGAGAAACCCCCATATAGTCAACTCTCTTTGATTCGCCCATCGTAAATTCTGATTTATAACGAATAGGTACGTACTGAGCTTTAATGCTTCTATCAGGATTTAATGTCAAATCAGAAGGAGCAACACGGAAGTTTTCTTCTTCGTCTGCACTCATATAGTGTACTTCATCTGTAACAACACCATCTTTAACAACGAAATAAGGTGTTTCAATAAATCCGTAATCATTAACTCTTGCGTGAGTAGCTAATGAACCTATCAAACCTGCGTTAGGACCTTCAGGTGTTTCAATAGGACATATTCTACCATAGTGAGAAGGATGGATATCACGAACTGCAAATCCTGCTCTTTCTCTAACCAAACCGCCGGGGCCTAAAGCCGAAATACGTCTTTTATGTGTTAACTCAGCCAACGGGTTTGTTTGGTCCATGAACTGAGATAACTGTGAAGAACCGAAGAATTCCTTCAATGAAGCAATTAACGGTTTTGTATTCAATAAGTTTAACGGAGTAAGTGTTTCAGAATTTTGAAGAGTCATTCTTTCTTTAACAATTCTTTCAATTCTTGATAAACCTACTCTGAATTGGTTTTGTAACAACTCGCCGACGCTGCGGATTCTTCTGTTTCCTAAGTGGTCGATATCATCACAGCTTCCTTCGTCGTATGTTAAGTTAATCAAATATTCAACTGCAGCAACTAAATCCTGAATTGTTAATGTTCTTTGTGTTCCTGCAATATTTAAGTTTAATTTTTTATTTAATTTATAACGGCCTACTCTGCCGATATCATATTTTTTATCATCAAAAAATCTTGATTCAATGATAGAACGTCCGCCTGCAGCTGAAGCAGGATCGCCGGGTCTTAATTTCTTATAAACCTCGATTAATGCATCATCTGTTGTTTCTGTTGTATCTTTTTCAAGAGTTTTCTTTAAAAATTCAAAGTGAGTAAATAATGTTTCCATTTCCGAAACAGTAATACCCAATGCTTTTAATAATGTTGTTGCTAAGATTTTTCTGTTTTTATCTATTTTAACGGAAATAATATCATTAGCATCCGTTTCTATTTTTAACCATGCTCCTCTGTTGGGGATTAAGGTTGCGTTAAATAATCTTTTACCGGTCGGAGAAATTTCTCTCTTAAAATAAATACCCGGAGAACGTACAATCTGTGATACAATAACACGTTCGGCACCATTTACAATAAATGTACCTTTATTTGTCATTGTAGGAATATCACCTATGTATACTTCCTGTTCTTTTATTTCACCGGTATCACGATTTACTAAACGAGCCATTACTCTTAATTGTTTAGCATATGTAGCATCGTGAATTCTTGCTTCTTCTAAAGAATACTTTGGATTATCAAATGTATAATTAGGAAGAAAATGTAATTCTAATCTACCTGTATAGTCTTTAATAGGAGAATATGAAAGAAATTCTTCTTTCAATCCTTCTTTTAAAAACCACTCAAAAGATTTTTTCTGAACTTCAATTAAATCCGGAAGATCATCCAATCTTGTTTTGGGCATGCCCATCGGAGTTACTCTCTCAGAATATTTTTGCTTTAACATTCATTCACCTTTCATTATGTGGTGTACTACAACTATTTAAACTTTTATTATTATTAATTTCTCGACTAAGACACTCATAGCCATTATAAAATAATACTTGCTAAAACATGCCAGTCAAGAAAAATAACCTGTTTTTAAAAATTTTCTTAAACATTTGTTAACATTACGAAAAAAGAACCTGTATAATCGGGATGAAACCTTTATAATTACTACAATATCGTGTCAAGTCCCCCTTTATAAAACAAAGGCTTTATATTTTTTCTATTTGAGTCGTTTCTGTTACTCGTGCCGTTCCGTTTCGTCTTTCATTTGTTGTAAAATGAATTCTTAATTGGTTAAACAAATTTCTTCCGGAAATAATGTATTTAGTATCACCTGAAATTTCATATCTCTTTTCTTTTTTTATAACATTTCCGTTTGCATCCAAGATTGTTACGTTAGTTGCCATAACAGTAGGATCATACATTACCCAGCCGTATTCATCATAATATACTTCTACCCATCCGTGCGGAGTATCCTTATCTCTTGCAATATTTCCGACAATTAATCTTGCGGGGATTTTTTTTGCTCTGCATAATGCAATCATTACTGCCGCAAACTCGCTGCATTTTCCGGCTTTTATTTGCAGGGCTTTTTTTGCACCTATATTTTGCATTACCTGATAATTTATATTCTGCTGAGTATATTCATATATTTTTTGAACTATTTCTTCTCTTGTTTTTCCCTTAATTTTCTTAGCAGCATTTACAATAATTGAATCATTTGATTCTATTAAAATTTCCGGCTCTAAATATCGTGATAAATCACTTTCGGGTGTAAGATTTTTATTTATTTTCTTTGCCGTATCAATGTTATATGTTCTTACGTTTGCTTGTCCTTGTAATTCTATAACGAACTTTTGCTGTTCTATATTTTTAAGGTTAAATTCTGCTATATTATTTACTCCGTCATTATACATTTTTGTCGGTGTCGGTGTAATTGAGAAGTCCGAAATATACTGTTTTTCATTTTCATCATGAGGAATAATCATAGTAATATCCATTGATTTCAAATATCCTTTGATATCAACATCATATGTATATTTAAATTTATATTTAGTAAAGGACGGCAATTCGGTTTTTACTTTTTTCTGTTTATTCTCAGCAGGATTTACAGGCAGTGTTGTTCTTTCTTTATATACCTGTTTTGCGTCATTTTTCAATGTTTCAAAATGATTTTTGCTGAAAAGAATATATAAAAATACTGATACGGATACAAATAATACCACGAAGACTATATTTACTATTACAGAGAAATCTTTTTTCTTTTTTGCCATAATATCCTCACTTTTTAAGGGTATTATAACAAATGAAAATTATGTTGTAAAAGCATATTTATTCTGAATTAATTATAATCCCAGCAATTAATATTCCCGCAGTATCTGCAAACTGCATGATTGTTCATAAACGTCAAATCAGGAATAAAAGTATAACCGTCAACAGATATTATAATATCCTTATTATTTGTATAAGAAATATCAAAAGCTTTAGCTCCCTTATAGTCAGGACTAAACATTAATTCAAATTTATCAACCGACTTACACTTCTTACACTTAAACATATCCCTTGTTAATTCTTTCTTTTACTTTCGGTTGCCCTTGTAATTATTTCATCGGTTTCTTTTGAAAATTCTTTAATTCTTTCATAATCATATAATCTGTATAATTCCGTGAAGCAGCAGCATCTATACGGTAATGTTAGTGCAACAACAAGCAAACTTATAACCATTTCCGCTCCGAATTTACCAATATTCATCGGATCTACAGATAGATTTACAATAGGTATAACACTTAACCAATCATTTATGTCAACTAACGGGAGCATAAAAGAAAAAATTTCTATTCTTGATGCAATAAATTGTGTAACGGAAATCTTTCCGAATGCCCATATAAATAATTCGGGCAGAAACCAATATGTCAGAATAGAAACAAGTATTATCAATATAGTCGTCGGTATCACATTCCCCTTAACCAATTCTATACTCCTTAATATAGGCTTTACGGGATTTTTTTCATCTTCAAATGTAAATACTTGAAATGCCAAACATATAAAAATCCATATTATCGGAGCTAATAATATAAACGGAGGTACTACCACAAGTATTGTTATGAGCATCATCAGGATAATATATGTCGGAAGTTTTCGTTCTATTACTTTTTTATTAGCATTAAAATCAATATCTTTAACTTTCTTCTTCCCTGATACTGTAAAAAAGAGTATATTTAATGCACAAAAAGCCAAAATATAATCATAAACTGCCTTAACAAAAATTAAAAATAACGGAAGTAAAATTACACAAAAAACTATATATAAATTTTTATCATTTTCCAATAACGGAGAAATATTTCTTATATATTCAGCATTATTATTAAAGTAATATGCAATTGTTAAAATTAATACAAGAGATATTAATTGACCGAATATCGGAAATGCCAGATATTTAATACACTGATCCAAATATAAAAAGTACGAATTAATACTTTTAAAAAAAATTCCCAAAACGCCCAAAATTTTACTTGATTTTTTCTTAGCCATACTTCCTCTTTTTTTAATTTTATATTAGCATATAAGTATAGGTTTAAATTAAGTTTATCATGATTAGGGAAGAATTAAAAAGTTTATTATTATCTTTTAATGAAAAAGATTATTTTGAAAATGTAGATTTACACATACATTCTTGTGAATCTGACGGTAAAATGTCGCCAAATGAGATTGCGGAAGCAGCAAAGAAAAAGAACAAAAAATATATAGCAATTGCAGACCATAATACAATTGACGCATATCTTTCCACAAATGTATTAAGAGAAAAAATGGTAATTCCGGCAGTTGAATTTGATTGTTATTATAAAAGTATCGTAATTCATATTATCGGATACGGAATTAATATAGACAGCGAAGAATTAAGACCTATATTATCTGAGAATAAAATGGGTAAAAAGCATCTTTTTTACAGATTATTAAAATTAAGAAATCCAAAGGAAGTTATAGAAAGAATTCATAATGCAGGCGGTATTGCTATATTGGCACATCCGGCATGTTATCCGTGTATTAATTTTGATAATTTTATTAACGAGCTGGTTAATTACGGTTTAGATGGCTTAGAGGTATATTATTTATACAGATATTTAAGATTACTTCTTAAATTCCGCTCGGTAAAAACTATAAAAGAAATTGCAGATAAGTATAATTTAATTAAAACAGGCGGTACAGACAGTCACGGAAGAAAACTTTTATAATTTTTCTTCTGCGATTTTATTAATATAATTTTTAACACCAGCTGTTACGATTAAATTTGGTTCCTTATTGCAGAATTCATCCAATACTGTTATACCGGTTGAGACATTACCTTCTTGTATATATAGAAGTCCTACCAATATGTCATTCAAGGGATGATATTCTTTATTCTGAAATTCCGTAAGTTTTTCGGATGCTATACCGAGTGTTTTATAATTTTGTGCAAGAGTTAAATAATAATCAAAACAAAGAACATTCAAACTGACAGCTTTTTCAAAGCAAGGTTTTGCCAATTCCGGATGTCCTATTTTTTCGTATGTTTTCCCGAGATTAACATAAAAGGCTGCACTGGCTTGTTTATCAGGAACCAAATCTATTGCTATCTGAAACTCTTTTATTGCACCAAAATAATAATTTTCATCTAAATACATAAGTCCGAGATTATTATGCCTGTATGCATTATTTTGAGCTTTAATTTCCTCATCAGCAAATACACAAGAATTTGCGGTGATAAATAATATAAATAATATAAGTATTTTTTTTACAGACAAATTTCAAGACCTTCTTTTGCAAAGAAATAGTTTTCATTTTTATTTTTAAAGAAATTTTCTATATTTGTCAATTTTTCATCATTATATGTAGGATCAAAATGGAAGAATGCCAATCTTTTAGCATTCGCATCTTTTGCCGCTTTATATGCCATATCAAAAGTTGAATGTCCATATCCCTGTTTAGGGAATACAACAGATAAGTAATCTTCAGTAGTATATTGACTGTCATGAATTAATAAATCGGTATCTTTTGCGAATAATTCAAGCTTTTTTGCTCCCCCGATATAGCTTTCTGTATCTGTTGCATATACAAGGGATTTATTTTTGTATGAAATTTTAAAACACATAACACCAAAATTAGGATGAGAATTTGACTTCATAAATGAAATTATTATATCATCACCTTTCGGTATAAAATCTTCAGTACTCGATATTCTTTTTAAGATTGGTGTCGGTTCATTTTGCTTTAATATTATTATATCTGCTTCGGTAATATCACATATTTCCGAATCTGCCGTAACATCATATAAATTTATCGGGAAAGATTTACCGTAAACCAATTCTGATAATACTTCATCAAGACTTGTATCAAATCCGCTAAATCCAAATAAAGATAATTTTGTTGTAAAAACATTGATTGGTTTAAAGAAATTAAGTCCTTGAATATGATCAAGATGGATATGACTCAATAAAACAGTTATATTCATTTTAGTTCTGTCATATACATTATCGGCAGAGGAAATATGTTCTTGGAACATTTTATCACCTAAAGGAATAATACCTGTTCCGCAATCAAGGATTATCCTGTGTGTTCCTGCCTGTACTTCAACACAAGAAGTATTACCGCCATATTTCAAATAATTTTTGTTTGGAACCGGATAGGAGCCTCTTACGCCCCAGAACTTAACTTTAAAATCATTCTTCTTTTTCATATTTTATTTCTTTTTCTCTATAATTATTTCAGTATTTCTGTCTTTTGGCTTTCCGTAATATATAGCTCCGCCAAATGTCATTATCTTAGTTTTTGCCTGTAAATCTTTTAAATTAGTTTCACAAAATTCAAACTTAAATTTAACTTTATTATGCTTATTTTCTACTTCTACAATTCTGAAAGCATTAGGATAACCGGCAAGTGCCGGAGTTGAAACATGCAACAAATTTCCTCTTTTGGTGATTTTTGCAGCATGATAATGTCCCGAAAAAATTGCAATCGGCATATTGTATTTTTGTAATACGGCTTTAAATTCTTCAGCATTAATTATTTCATGACTTTTTGAATCAAACGGAGGCAACAGGGGGAAATGAATAAATATCAACACCGTATCATGTTTTGATTTAGATAGTATTTTATCAAGCCATTGCAGTTCTTCATCAGGAAGAATTCCTCGTGAAGATATTCCTTGATTTTTAGCCCCGTCTAATACTATTACTCTATACCCGTTTTGCGGTTTAAAAGTATAATATGTCGAATCAAATTTATAAGCGGGATTTTTTTCCTGCAATATTTTTACTATATTTTCCTTATTTAAATAACCTGATGTTGTTGTATCATGATTTCCGATAACATAGTACCAAGGATAACGAAGAGTATTTAAATCATCAATAAGACTGTATATTGACTCTTTTGTAGGCTGGTCAATTCCGTCTCCGGTAATCATAACAAATTTAATATTCTTATGGTTGTTAATTTGAGAAATAGCATCTTCCAATAGAGGTTTTGTTTTAGAAAGAAGCTTATAACTGTTATCATCCCTTATTAATGAATAGTGAATATCCGAAATTTGCGCAAATTTTAATGTTTTTGAAAATGACGGTAAATCACTTACAAAGAACATTACAACTACTACAAAAAGTATATATAAGCAATCTTTTAATAATTTTTTCATAGCATAATTATATCAGATAAATTAACCTTAGAAAATATTTGTATTTTTAATATAAAAATACTAAACTGTTAATAAGGAATTGAGTTATGAATAAAGATATACAAACAAAAAATATAATATTTTATTCAATATTTTTTATACTGACTATTGTTGTTTTTGATATAGTTTTGAAACCGGAATCACATATAAACTTTAATTTTATAAATAATTTTTTTAAAAAAATTACGGTATCGCAAAATATAGCACCTCAAAGGCTTTTTATAAATGCTTGGCGTATTGCAAAAAATTCATATGTTGATGAAACACTGAATAATCAAGATTGGTTGAGGTGGAGAACAAGATATGTAAAACATATAAAAACAATGGATGATGCAAATGTCGCAATTAACAGTATGCTTGCCAGCCTTAATGACCCTTATTCAAAGTTTTTACAATCAGAATTATTTTCAAAACAAAAAATGATTTTAGATTCTAAAATAACAGGAGTCGGTGTTTTGTTCAATAAAGCAGGAGATGAAGTTGTAGTAAATCATGTTCTTGATAATTCATCCGCTCAATCAGAAAACATAATGGCAGGCGATACAATTGTTGAAGTTAACGGAAAAAAGACCTCCGAACTTGATATGGATGAAATTATAAAATCCATTGAAACAGGTAAAGAAGATACTGTTGAACTAACATTAAAACGTAATGATAAAACCATTACAAAAAAACTTAAGAAAACTGATATTCCAATTGGAACAATGGAATACAAAATGCTTGATAATGATATTGCTATTATAACTCTTTCAAATATTATGGGAGATAGAGCAGTTGAAGATTTTAAAAACATTTTGATTAAAACAAATGACGCAAAAGGTTTGATTATAGATGTAAGAAATAATTACGGGGGTATTCTTTCCAATGCTGTAGAGATGTCTAATTTAATGTTAAACGAAAATAAAATAGTAAGTATAAATTCAAGAGTTAATGCAAAATATCAAATCTATGCAGATAATGAAAAAATATTTAAAGACAAACCTGTTGTTATACTAATCAACAATATGACTGCAAGTGCAGCGGAAATTTTAGCCGGTACATTAAAAGACAATATTAATGCCGTATTAATAGGCGAACATACTTACGGGAAAAATTCTATACAACAGGTAATTCCGATGCAAAACTCAACAGGATTAATGCTGACAACTGATAAATACATCCTTCCTGACGGGAAAGACATTTATCATAAAGGTATCATGCCTGATATTGTAATACAACAAAAAGAAATAAAATCGCCCAACGAAGATTTGCAAATAAAAAAAGCCATAGAAATAATAAACTCGGTAATGAAAAAAGATGAAGATAATGCTATAATATAAATGCTCTATGCAGGTATTTATTTTGTTCCTACATCTTGATTAATAGGGAAAGACGACTCTGATAACAATGCAGTAGACCTGCCGCGCAGCAGGAAACGGATTTGTTAAGGCGCTTACCCACCTGTGGAGCTTTCACAGGTAACAAAATCGTGCTTGCATAGGGTTTTTAAATATGTTATATTAAAGTTCATGCAACAAGATACGATTAAGTTTTATATTAAATTCATTTTTGTATTATTAATATTGATTTCATTTTCGTTGATTATATATACTCTTCATTATAACGTAATGGTTGACCACGATTTAATTTATGGGTACGGAAGAGAGTTCTTTAATCCAGAACATGGAAGATATATTGCAACCGCAATTAATAGTTTATTATCTGAACATATTCCATATTTGTTCAATATACATCCTAATGATTTTATTCCTATGGTTGTCGGGCCAATAAAGGCTGTTGTTATTATATTTTTCTGTTTAATTATGGCGGATTCTTTTTTTATTTATTCTAAGGAAGAAAAAAATCTTTTTAAATTTGATTTTGGTAATATTTATTTTTTACTGTTATTTTTGGTATGTTTTTTGTTATTTTTCAATAATAACTGGATATTTGACAACGAATGGGCATATTTTGCAACATTACAAAGTACAGTTTTCTGGGAATATCCTTGTAGTACAATTTACTATATCATTTTTGTTAATATATTTGGTTACTACTATATTAACAAAAAGATACCAACCGATAAAAATTGGTTATTTTTAATAATTTCAACATTTCTATTGGGTATTAGTATTGAACCTATCAATATTCCTACCTTATTTTCATTAACAGTCCTGTTTATATTATTGATTATAAATAGAAAAAATATTGAAATAACAGCACAAAGAAAATTTTTAAAAATATATACTGTTTTTTTAATATCTATTATAATTTATTATATTAACCCTAATGACAGTCATATAGATTATGGTGCATATAATTTCTATAGCTATATAATTAATGAATTTCATAATTTTTTAAATGCATATTTAAACGATTTTTTGATTCCTTATGCATATTGTGCTCTTCCTACATTAATAATATCTTGTGCAGTATATAAGACAAACAAACATTTATCAATTTATACAATAATAAATACTTTTTCAATAATTATATTCTTTTTTATGTTATTTTTATTAGGATACAATTGTTTTAATATGACGGAAAAAACATTTTTGTGTTCTTATCCTAAGTGGATTTTTCTATATAAAATGATAGCCGTATATCATCTAATCTCAATTCTGGGTTATTATTTAAATACCAATTTAAGAAAAACAAAAGCTATATATTTTCAAATTATATTTAGCATATTATTTTTAGCAATCGTATTTACTAATTTAAGCAACTATAAAAATAATATAAAAATTTGGATAGAAGAACGGAAGGAAATAAGAACTATATCATATATTGTAGAAAAATTGGCTACAACATCAATAAAAAATAAAGAAATGACTAATATCATTATTCCAACAAACTATCAGTATAAAAATAAAACAATCAATCTTCAAAATAAATGGTTTCATCTGGGTGAATATCGTACTAATTTTTTTATATATAATTTAAGATATCTTCATTATCCTGACTTAGAAAATAAACAACATATTATATTTGATGATGAATATAAAATAGAAAACGATTTATTTAGTGTGGATGAACTGGAGAAACTTCATTTTCAAAAATTGTTATCACACAGAATTCATAAAAATAAACTGCTGGGAGAAAAATTCCCATATAGTAATGATTAAAGAAGTTCCTAAAAATTAAGAACTTCTTTAAAAAATTTATATTTAATTTTTACTCTTTTTCTTCTTCTGCTTCTACTATTACTTCAGCACTTTCTGTCGGTGCAACCGGTGTTGTTTCTTCAATGATTTCAGTTACTTCACCATCAACAATTTCTGTTGCTTCTTCTTCAGATTCAGATTCTTCTTTGTCTTCTTTATCTTCGTCTTCTTTTTCTTCTTCGTCGTCGGTTTCTTCATCATCATCTTCATCAGAAACTTTTTCTTCTTCTTCCTGAAGTTTCTTTCTTATTTCTTCAAGTTCTTCTTCTGTCTTAGCTCTGACAATAGGGATGTTTAACATCAAAGCAACCGCATCGCCCTCGTTTTTCAAACCGATTTCAAGTTCTTCTTTATCAATAACTACATATTTTGAGAATACATCAATAAGTTCTTCTCTCATTTTATTCATAATAAGAGGGTCTAATTTAGTTCTGTCATGCATTAAAATGACTTGAAGTCTGTTTGTTGCACATTCACTTGTATTTTCGGATTTTTCCAGTTGGAAAAGTTCTCTTATTTTATTATATATATCTGCAAATAATGTCTTCATGGCTTACTCCTTTCCCCTTGTAAGACCGGAAAGGAATTTTTTGAATTTTCCAATCAAATTCTTCGGTTCATCAATATCCAAGAACGGAACGTCTTCCCCTACAATTCTTCTTGCAACATTTATATATGCTTTTCCTGCAAGGGCTTTTTCATTGTATACAATAGGCTCCCCTTTGTTTGTCGAGGTAATAATACCGGTATCTTCGGGGATTATTCCTATTTTTTGACAGGAAAGAATATTTTCAACATCTTCGATACTCATCATGTCATCTGATTTTATCATATCAGGTCTTACACGATTAATTAAAAGCTTATAGCTTTCAATACCTTCAGCTGCTTCTAATAGTCCTATAATTCTATCCGCATCTCTGACTGCAGATACTTCAGGCGTTGTAACGACTATTGCTTCCGTTGCGCCTGCAATTGCAGTTTGGAAACCTTGTTCAATTCCTGCAGGACAGTCAACAATAACAAAATCGTAATCTTTCTTTAATTTATCGGTTATTTTCTTTAATTGTTCCGCATTTACTGAAGATTTATCACGGGTTTGAGCTGCTGCTATCATACAAAGATTTGGATTTTTCTTATCTTTTACCAATGCTTGTTTCAACTTGCAGCGTTCTTCCACAACATCAACAAGTGTATAAACAATTCTGTTTTCTAATCCAAGTAGAAGGTCTAAATTTCTAAGACCCGTATCCGTATCAATAAGGACAACACTATGTCCGCTTTTAGCAAGTGCACTGCCGATATTGGCGCTCGTCGTAGTTTTGCCTACACCGCCTTTACCGGATGTGATAACTATTACTCTCCCTGCCATCTAATCCGCTCCTTAATCATTCATTTTAAATACTACAATGTCACCGTTTATTATTCTTGCTTCTTCCGGTGTGAAAGAATCGGTTTTTTCTATATAAACCGTATTCAAAGAATCAGGTCTTCTTGAATAACAATTAGCAATTCTTAACTGTATTGCATTCATCTTTAATGCCCGTACTCTGGCTTTTTGATTACCGCCCGAACCGGCATGTGCAATACCGCTTAATACACCCCAAACTGTTATATCTCCGAATGCGGTAACTTCGCATCCCGGATGACAATCACCTATAATTACAACATTACCTTCATAATTTATTACCTGTCCTGAACGTAATGTTTGTTTTATGTATTTTGTCGGGAATGTTTCAAGTTCAATATCTTCTTTTGTATATTCCTGCTCCGGAACAACTATATCAGAAAGTTCTTCTCTTTCTTCGTACTGTCCTTTCGGCTGTTCCATATTAAAAATATTTTGCTGTACGGGATTTGAACCAAAAATAACATCTAATTCGTCCTGTACATCTTCTTTTGACTGTTCTTGAACTTCTGCTTGAGGTTCTGTCGTTTCAACATTTTGTGTCCTTACGGCAGGCTCTTCTTCTATATTTTCCTGTTCATTAATAGCATTTTCTTCGTTGTTAACAGTGTTTTCCTGAACAGGCTCTGTAATTTCATTTGCTTCAGCAGGATTAGATGCCAAATCAGTTTCTTCTACAATACTGTAGCTGTCATCTTCTTCATGTATCGCCGGTTGATTTTCTTCTTCTTTTTGTTCTTCTTTAAACTCTTCTGCTGTTTTATACGGCATTGTAGGAGATACCTCCAATGCATTTTCGGCTGAAACATTTGATACAATAATACCTAATGATAATGCCACTTTTTCCGTTTCTACCGATTTTGTATCAATTGAAGAAAGAGTAGAATCTATTCCGTTAATTAATGACTTAATGCTTAAAAGCTGAGCCTGATTTAAATCTACATTTCCGAGTTTTAAACAAATTCGTCTGTTTTTTACTTCTTCTTTTTCAAGAATAGAACTTAATTCAAATATAATTTCAGGAGTAGTATTTACATGCCCTAAATCTATAACATACATATCATTAGAAAACTGTTCCATATTGTTCTCTTTCATATCCTCAAGGTTTATTAAGATAAATCTAAAACCACCCGTATCTACATTTTTACAATATACTAAAAAGACCATGATTTCAAATAATTAGATATATTATGTATACTTTTATAACCAAAAAAAGTTTACAAAATTTATAAAATATCTAAAATGCTTTATTTATAGAGAATTCTTTCTATATTGATTAATAAAAATTTGTCCTTAAAAAATAAATAGTTCATAATATTATAATAAGAGATTAAGAAGAGTTAGAAGAAATGCGAAAAAAAATAATATTATTAATTGTTCTTTTTTTACTGTTTGTGCAGAATAATTCATATTCCAAACCGGGGCTGGATGAAAGCAAATTGAAGCCATCGGAAGTGGCTCAAGGGATGAGTGTTAACAAGCCTGAATTTGATACGGAAGCATATTCAAAAATATATAAAAAAGTAACAAAAGACGGTGTTGTTATGCAGGCAATGGAGTTAATGAACAGCGTCAATATTTCAAAATATTCCTATAATGCATTAATGGGTAATAATTTAACGGAAAAACCTTTTAAAATAGAATTTAAAAATATTGCGGAAATAAACCCCGAATATGAATCTTTTGATGCTCTGGGGTGGAAGAAAAAAGGCAGATTATACATATATCTTAATGAAAAGCATAGAGGCGCTCCGCCTGAAGCAATAGCTGCAGTACTTGCACATGAAGCTATTCATCAGGATGAATTTGCATCTTTGAACGAAGAAACTTATGCTTGGACATTGGAAGCTGCAACTTGGATGAAATTAGCAGAAAAAAATCCTTCCGTAATAAACAATACTTCTTCGCTTGTAGCAAGAGAAAATATGCTGAAAAAGCTGTTTGAAAAAGGTGATTATACAAATAAATATATAAAAAAAGCAGTATATACAAATCCGGGTTATAAAAAACTGCCTACCCGCTCTCCTGGATTCGAAGATGAAGATTTATAATTAAGCTTTCATTCTTACAACAAGAGCATTACTTATTGAAACGGAATTAGTAATGTTGCTTCCGGAGTGTATTTTTCCGTTTTCATACATTACGGTTGAACTGCCGCCGTCTAAATTAATTGCTTCGTAACAGCCAAGATCTTGCATTAATTTAGCAAGTTCTATAAGTGTTACTCCGCTGCTGCCCTCTTTTCTTCCGTCTACGGTAACCAATATCATTACATTATTTTGGGTGTATCCTATTGCAGTTCTTGGATTTCTTCCGCTTATGGGAACTAAATGTTCATCAATGGTATCTACGTGCATTAAACCTTCTTTTAATAAATACGGTCCGCCGCTTATTATGTTTTCAACATTTTCCCAATTCGGAGCAAGTGAATAGTTTATTTCAACTTCTTCTCCAATATTAAAATCTTGAAGAGCTATAACCGGTGCACTGATTGCAAGACCGTCATACGGTATTGAAACGGACTGATATGATTTTTCAATTATCCTGTTGTTTCTTATTGCAATATGAATTGAAGGTTTTGATGTTGCAGGTGTTTTATTTCCCCATTTTGCAGTATATATAAGTGCGTTTGATGCCATCATTCTCGGCTGGTTTATATTGTGCAATTTTATTGTTTTATTTGCACCCTTTAATTCACCTTCAAAGGATAATCTTGCGGTTTTAAATTCGTTTTCACTTATGCCTAATGCAGCTCTTTCATATATAGGGCCGGATATTATTTCTCCGTTTATAACCAATGTACCTAAAGGAGTTCCTGTATCCTGCTTAAAATATGTTCCATTTACAGCAAGAAGTGCATTTTTTTCGGCGATATTCCAAATTTTCGATTTTGAATGCATTTTATATGAACTTAATTGCGGGATAATTTCTATATCCGGATTTATTTTTCTATTTATTTCCGCAACATTTATTTTTGTTTTTCTGCCGTTTATGTACCTTACAATAGGTACATATGCAACACCATCAGCCAAAAATTTAACGTCATTTCCGTATTTATGTTTTAATTCGTTTTTCCATTTATTTTTCAATAAAAAAAGAGCATCGTTAGATTGCTCTTTTACCATAATATTCCGTTGTACATATCCTTCAAGAAGTCCACCGGTTCCGTATTCCGCAATCGGCATACCCTGCCCTGAGAAAATCCCTAATGCCATTATCACCAAACCCAGCTTTAAGACCATTTTCTCGGAACAGAATATTCTACGTTTTGCCAGTGCTTCTGCGTACATTATTAATGTTCCTTATACTACAATTGTAACATATTTTTCATGTAATTTCAAGTGGTAAAAGGGATTTATAAAGAAATTTGTAGTATAATTTTTATAAATTAGGAGGTACGTATGGAAAAAATAGCTGTTGATTATTTTTTAAAAGGTTATTCTTGTTCGGAATCGGTTGTACAAGCTGCAATAGATAAAGGATATGCCCCAAAAGAGTTATTAAGCAGTGCAACACCTTTTTCGGGAGGCATGGGAGTAAGATGTTTATGCGGTGCTGTTGCGGGTGCAATGCTTGTTATAGGTTCAAATTTCGGTAAAAATGATGAACGTGACGGAATGCAGGCAAGAGCAATGGCGAAGCAATATAATGAAAAGTTTTCGCAAAAATATAAAGTAAATTGTTGTAAGGTGTTATCTGCAGGCTTTAAGGATTTTCATTCTCCCGAGAGAAAGCATCATTGCTGTTCAATGGTAAATGACAGCTGTGTAATACTTGAAGAACTGTTAAAAGAAAATAAAGTTAAAATATAATTTTCAGGCAATGCCTGACACAAATTTTTGTCTGTGGTTCAAATTTAATCAAAATTTCTATGTTTATTCTATAATTATAATTAATATATAGAAAGAAACGGAATGTTTTTAGATAAGGCAAGAATTAAAATCCTTTCAGGTAAAGGCGGAAACGGTATAGTTGCCTGGAGAAGGGAAAAATATGTTGATAAAGGCGGGCCGGCAGGCGGTAACGGAGGCAGAGGCGGTGACGTCTATTTCGTTGCGACTGAAGATATGACTACCCTTATGGATTTTAAATTTCAATCCGTATTTAAAGCAGAAAACGGAGAGAATGGCTATATAAAAACTCAGCACGGAAAATGCGGCAAAGATTTATTTGTTAAAGTTCCCGTCGGTACAATTGTAAAAGACATATCAACAGGAAAAATTATTGCAGACTTAAATACGGACGGTCAAATTGTCCTTATTGCCAAAGGCGGCAGAGGAGGCAGGGGTAATGCGTGCTTTGCTACAGCACAGAAAAGAGCTCCTCAATTCTGCGAACCCGGTGAGAACGGTATAGAAAGAACTCTTGAACTCGAATTAAAACTTATAGCCGATGTCGGTTTATTAGGTATGCCAAATGCAGGGAAATCGACACTGATAAGTGCAGTAAGCTCGGCGAAACCTAAAATTGCTGATTATCCGTTTACAACATTAGTTCCAAATCTCGGAGTAGTAAAAAAAGACTCGGGTGACGGATATGTACTTGCAGATATCCCCGGATTGATAGAAGGTGCATCTGAAGGTATAGGGCTTGGTCATGAATTTTTAAGACACGTTGAAAGATGCCGTTTCTTAATACATCTTGTAGATTTAACAAAAGAAAACCCTGTTGAAAACTACAAAATCATTAATGAAGAATTAAAAAAGCACTCGGAACAACTTTCTAAGGTATACCAAGTTATCGCTTTAAATAAAATTGATGCGGTTGACGAAGAAACAAAACAAAAATACTATAATGAATTTAAAAAACTGGCAGATGATGTTTTCTTAATTTCCGCAGCTACAGGCGAAAATCTAAAACAATTTATGTATTTTGTCGAGCAAAAAGTTGATGAAATACCGAAACCGATTATAGAAGTTGAAGTTGAAGAAGATGACGGTGCAACGGATAACGACGACAGTGATTATCAGATATACAAAGTAGATAAACATACGTTTGTAGTTGAAGGCGGAAAAATATTCAGGCTTGCAAACGTAACTGACGGAAGAAATACAGAGCAATTATACAGATTTCAAAATATATTAAAATCTATGGGCGTTTTTGATGCGCTGAAAGAAGCAGGCGTTCAAGAAGGCGATGTCGTAAAAATCGGGCATCTTGAATTTGATTATTTATACTAATCTCTTATTTCTCAAACAGGGCATTTAAAAAGTCTGTCGGATTGAATAACTTTAAATCATCAAGTTTTTCGCCGACGCCTATAAGTTTAACGGGCAGATTAAACTCTTTTGCTATTGCGATAATTATACCGCCTTTTGCACTTCCATCCAGCTTTGTCAGTGCAACAGAGGTTAAATTTACGCATTCGGAGAATAATTTTGCCTGACTTAATCCGTTTTGACCAGTATTGGCATCAAGTACGAGCATACTTTCTGTTAAACAATCGGGAGCAAGTTTATCGATAACCGATTTAACCTTATTTAATTCTTCCATAAGGTTCTTTTTATTATGCAATCTTCCTGCCGTATCAATTAAAAGGATTTCATAACCTTCATTTTGAGCTTTCTTAATCGCATCATAAACAACTGCAGCCGCATCAATACCGTCTTTTCTGTAAATATCAACCTGTGCTCTTTGAGCCCAAATATCAAGCTGTTCTTCTGCTGCCGCTCTAAAAGTGTCGCCTGCGGCAAGTAAAACTTTTTTACCGGATAATCTGAATTTATTTGCCAATTTGGCAATCAGAGTTGTTTTTCCTGCTCCGTTGACACCCGTTATAAAAAATATACTTAAACCCGTTTCATTTAGTTTCAAGTCTGAAGAACCGGCGCTATCTAATATTTGAGCAAATTCTTCCTTTAAAAACTGCTTGATTTGCGACGGTTTTACCTTCGTTTGTTTACGAAGTTTATCCGTAATGGAAGATGCCAAAGTAACACCCAAATCCGCTTTTATTAATAAGTCTTCCATATCGTCAAGGATAAAATCATCAAATTCTTCTTCCTCTTCAACACTCGCCACTACATTATCGACAAGATTTTGAGTTGTGTTTGATATGGTTTTCTTTAATCCGTCAAATGAAAAATGCCAAAAAGATTTCTTTTCTTCAGCTTCAGAAGGTGTATCACTGTCTTTCTTTTTAAAAAAATCAAACATTTTTATTTCCGATTATTTTAAGTTATTTTCTAATACAACCTTGCCTAAAATTCCGTTTATAAAAGAAGCGGAATCATCCGTAGAATATTTTTTAGCAAGCTCTAAAGCTTCATCTATAACTACTTTTAACGGAGCTTTTTTTACAAACAACAATTCACATATTGCAATTCTAAGTATGTCCTTGTCCATTTTAACAAGTCTGTTAATATCCCAACCGATTGCATATTTCTTAATTTGCTCATCAATTTCATTTTTATGAATTTTATATTCAGCCGTAATTTTCTTTATATATTCTTTTACGTCAGAATTTTCTTCTAAGGTTGCCATTTCAGCAATTTCAAGCGCAAGCATTACTTTATCCGCAATATTTAATAAATCATCTAACTTATTACGCATATCCTCTGTTGTAGAAATTGCAACAGGCTTATCCGAAAC
>JAEEGL011693862.1_pt1 | contig 19214 bp, 14 predicted proteins | sample 9134231 | NCBI WGS metagenome assembly JAEEGL01 (sample SAMN16246548, study PRJNA631951) | gut metagenome | biome: gut microbiome; feature: rumen; material: fiber-attached | host: Bos | place: Iran: Karaj | collected 2018-10 | reverse complement strand
GTCGGGCACAACATCGGACAAGTCGAAATACATCCCCGTGACGAACGATGCACTGCGCAAGACGCACATGCGCGGCGGAACGGACGCGATGGCCATCTACCTGGCTCTCAACCCAGAGTCGAAGGTGATGAACGGCAAAGGCTTGATTCTGGGAGGTTCGTTCGCCGACGAAAAACTGCCGCACGGCATCAAGGCTGGCGACCTGTCGGCCACACTGATCCAGAATGTCGCTCCATTGGTCAACGCCATCCGCACGCCGAAGAAGGAAATCGCGCTGATGAACGAGTGGGAGGCCAAACTGAAGGCCCTCACCGAGGCCACAAAGGATGTCAACGTCACATCGCTGTCGGGCGTGCCGTCGTGGATGATGGGCGTCTTGAAAGAGGTGTTGAAGGCCAAGGGCGCGAAAGACATCACCGAAGTCTGGCCGAATCTGGAGGTATTCTTCCACGGCGGCATCGCCTTCACGCCCTACCGCCAGCAGTACGAGCAGCTCATCCCAAGCAAGAAGATGCACTACTTGGAGACCTACAATGCATCGGAAGGCTTCTTCGGCATACAGTCGTCGTGGGACGATACGGCCATGCAGCTCGTCATCGACAACCGCATCTACTACGAGTTCATCCCGATGGACAAGTTCGACGAGAATGACCCGCACATGGAGGCTGTCCCGTTGACCGAAGTCGAAATCGGACGCAACTACGCGATGGTCATCACGACGCCGGGTTTGTGGCGCTACATCATCGGCGACACGGTGAGGTTCACGCAGCGCGACCCGTACAAATTCGTCATCACAGGGCGCACCAAGGCGTTCATCAACGCTTTCGGCGAGGAGCTGATGGTGAGCAATGCGGACGAGGCATTGGCCAAGACCTGCCGCACCTTGGGCTGCGAGATTGCCGACTACACCGCAGGACCGACGTTCGCTACGTTAGGTTCATCGGCCAATGGCACAACGGCTTCGAAGGGCCGCCACACGTGGATTGTGGAGTTCGCCAAGGCGCCATCGGACATCGATGCCTTTGCCGAGCTGTTGGACAAGAACCTGCAACAGGTCAATTCGGACTACGAGGCGAAACGCTACAAAGGCATCTTCCTCGACCGGCTCGAACTCATCGTCGCACCCGCAGGCACATTCAACGCCTGGCTGCAGAAGACGAAAGGCAAACTGGGCGGACAAATCAAGATTCCGCGCCTGTCAAATTCAAGAAAATACATCGAAGAGTTGACGGAAATGATAGGTCGTTAGTCATTTCTATCGGACAAGAAATTTCCAGTCATCCCGTTCATTTTTATTAACTTCCATAAAAAAATATCTATGGCAGAAAATCAATTCAAACGCACGATTGTCACATCGGCCCTCCCCTATGCCAACGGACCGGTCCACATCGGCCATCTGGCTGGCGTCTATGTTCCGGCCGACATCTACGTACGCTACCTGCGCCTGAAGAAGCGTCCGGTGCTCTTCATCGGCGGCTCGGACGAACACGGCGTGCCGGTCACCATCCGCGCCCGTAAGGAGGGCATCACCGTCCAGCAGGTGGTTGACCGCTATCACAACCTGATCAAAGACTCGTTCGAGAAGTTCGGCATCTCGTTCGACATCTATAGCCGCACCACATCGGCCACACACCACAAGTTCGCTGCCGACTTTTTCCGCAAACTCTACGACGACGGCAAGTTCATCGAACAGACCACCGAGCAGTTCTACGACGAAGAGACGCACGAATTCCTCACCGACCGCAACATCCGTGGCGAATGTCCGCGCTGCCATGCGCTGGGTGCCTACGGTGACCAATGCGAGAAATGTGGCGCTACGTTATCGCCCGACGAGCTCATCAATCCCTACAACGCCGTAAACGGCAACGCGCTGACCAAAAAAGCCACGAAACACTGGTATCTGCCGCTCGACAAAGACCAGCAATGGCTCGAAAAATGGATTCTTCAGGACCATCAGGAGTGGCGTCCGAATGTTTATGGCCAATGCAAATCGTGGCTCGATGGTGGTCTGAAGCCCCGTGCCGTGACGCGCGACCTTGACTGGGGCATCCCCGTGCCGGTTGAGGGAGCCTAAGGCAAGGTGCTCTACGTGTGGTTCGACGCGCCCATTGGCTATATCTCCAACACTAAAGAGCTGTGCGACGCACATCCCGAACTCGGCACATGGCAGTCGTGGTGGCAGGATCCGGAAAGCCGTCTGATTCACTTCATCGGCAAAGACAATATCGTCTTCCACTGCATCGTCTTCCCGGCCATGCTCAAGGCTCACGGCGGCTACAACCTGCCCGACAATGTGCCGTCGAACGAGTTCCTCAACCTTGAGGGCGACAAGATTTCGACATCGCGCAACTGGGCCATCTGGCTGAATGAATATCTGGAGGATATGCCCGGCAAGCAGGACGTGCTGCGTTATGTCTTGACGGCCAATGCACCAGAGACGAAAGACAACGACTTCACGTGGAAGGACTATCAGGCACGCAACAACAACGAGTTGGTCGCCATCTTCGGCAACTTCGTGAACCGTGCGATGAAGCTGACCGAGAAGTACTTCGACAGCAAGGTGCCGGCCTGCGGCGAACTGACTGAGTACGACCTCCAGACATTGGCCGACTTCAAGAACGTCAAGCAGAACGTCGAGGAGCTGCTCGAGAACTTCAAGTTCCGCGACGCACAGAAAGAGGCTATGGAGCTGGCCCGCATCGGCAACAAATATCTGGCCGAAACCGAGCCTTGGAAGCTCGCCAAGACCGACATGAACCGCGTAGCGACCATCCTGAACCTCGCGCTCCAGATTACGGCCAATCTGGCCATCGCCTTCGAGCCGTTCCTGCCATTCTCATCGGCCAAACTGCGCACGATGTTGGGCATGGAGAGCTTCGAATGGGACAATTTGGGCCGTACCGACCTGCTCGAAGAGGGCCACAAACTGGGCGAAAGCGTCCTGCTGTTCGAGAAGATTGAAGACGACGTCATCCAGAAGCAACTCGACCGTCTGGCCCGCATCAAGGCCGAAAACGACAAGTTGGCATTGGCCGAGGCAGAAAAGAACTGGCGTCCGGCACCTGTGGCCGACGAAGTGCCGTTCGACGACTTCGCCAAGCTCGACCTGCGCACAGCCACCGTGCTCGACGTGAAGCCGGTCAAGAAGTCGGACAAGCTGCTGCAATTCACCCTCGACGACGGCACAGACGAGCCTCGCACCATCCTGTCGGGCATCGCACAGAGCTATCCTGACCCGTCGGTGCTCATCGGCAAACAGGTCATCTTTGTGGCCAACTTCGCTCCGAAGGTCATGCGCGGAATTGCTTCGTGCGGCATGATTCTGTCGGCCGTCAACTTCGACGGTTCGCTACACGTCGCCACGCTTTCCGATCCAGTCAAAAACGGCAGCAAGGTCTGCTAAACCATCCCGGAGGGTTGCAAAAAGAAGGAAGGAGGGAATGGAAAACATTCCTTCACTCCCCCTTTTACTACCTTTCTACTCCCCTTTAAAACCCATTTAAACATGCAGAAAGAAATCGACTGGCAACTTTTTGTGACATTCCTGAAGATTGGCGGTTTCACCCTCGGAGGTGGAGCCGCCATGGTTCCTATGATGCAGCGCGAAATCGTTGACCGCAACCATTGGCTCACAAAAGAGGAGTTTCTCGACATCTACGCCGTTTCGCAGGCCACGCCGGGCATCTTTGCGGTCGATATGGCCAGCCACATCGGCTACAAGTGCGGCGGTCTGAAAGCGAGCATCTGCGCTGCGCTGGGTGTGGTCACGCCGAGCATCGTCATCATATTGGCCATCGCCATCATCTTCTCGCAGTTTCAGGACAATCCGTGGGTCGAGGCATTCTTCAAGGGCGTCCGTCCGGCCGTGGTTGCGCTGTTGGCCGTACCGATTTTCAGCATGGCACGTTCGGCGCGAATCACATGGACAAACTGCTGGATTCCAGTGCTTTCGACCGTACTGATCTGGCTGTGCGGCGTATCACCGGCGTGGATTATCCTTGTGGCCGGCGTGGGCGGCTATGTTTATGGCCGATGCATTGGCCGAAAAGATAAAAACACTGATAGCCAATGATTTTCCTGCGACTTTTCTACGTTTTCTCCTACATCGGGCTGTTCAACTTCGGCGGCGGCTACGCGATGCTGTCGTTCATCCAACAGGAGGTCGTGCAGAAAAACGGTTGGATGACCGAGGCCGAATTCACCGACATCGTGGCCATCTCGCAGAGCACGCCAGGCCCCATCGGCATCAACTGCGCGACCTACGTGGGCTACACCGCCGTGATGAACGATGCGTTTGTGGCCGATGGCATTCTCGCCGACCTCGGTCTGGACTGGATCTGGGGCATCATCGGAAGTCTATTGGCCACAATATCAGTGCTTTGGCTGCCGTTCATAGTCATGATTATGGTGTCAAGATTCCTGTTGCGCCACCACGACTCGACCACGCAGAAGAGCATCTTCGCCGCCCTGCGTCCCGCCATCATCGGACTGTTGGCCAGCGCCGCCCTGTCGCTCATGAACTCGTCCAACTTCGGCTCATGGAGCGACAATCCGACCCAATTCGTCGTCAGCATTGCCATCTTCGCCGCCGTATTTGTCGGCATGATGAAACGACGGCTCAACATCATCTACACCACGCTTGCCTGCGGGCTGCTGGGCATCGTGCTCTATGGAATTATCGGACTATAAAACAAGTTCAAAGTAATGAAAATCAAACATTTGTTAGCAATGTTATTGGCCACAACGGGCAGTCTTTTCGGGTGTTCGGCCAATGCCAACGACTTTGAGAGCGTCAATGTGGACGAGTTTGAAAAGGTGTTGGCCGACAGCTCTGTCGTCCGTCTCGATGTACGCACGGCCGGAGAATACGCCGAAGGTCACATTGCCGATGCGTTGAACATCGACGTGCTTGAGGACAATTTCGAACAGACGGCATTGGCCAAGATAGAAAAAAGCCGCACCGTCGCACTCTATTGTCGCAGCGGACGGCGCAGCAAGCGTGCAGCCTCGATTTTGGCCAAACATGGCTATAAGGTCATCGAACTCAGCTCTGGCTTTAACGGTTGGACGAAAGCCGGAAAGCCGGTCGTGAAGTGAGTCATCATCGGCCATTACGCCACAGGTAACGCACCGCAAAAAACAGCAGCCCCAAGGCGAAAAACACGGTCACGACGTAGGCCCAAACATTCTTTTCGCGGGATGTCACCCCAATTTCATAGTGAGGCGCAAGCAGGCGGAACCCCGTCAACCGATAAAAGAACAGGCCATTGTCACCGATACTGCCATTGGAGCATTCAGCCACTTCAACAATCTGTCCAGGCATCTTAATACGGCAACTGACGCCCAACATATACAGAGACGAATACCGCCGTTCATCGCGCACCATTTTTGGGTTTTCGGCCAATGCCCTTTCGTACACATCCGAATGTAAAACCTTTGTGATGATTTTTCCTGGTTCAAAATTCACGTAATCACCTGACAATGAGTCAGAATAATAATAAAAAGCCATCTTGTCGCGCATTTCCGGCCACGTCATCGGTGCATTTTCAATCGAACTGTAATTGTCGCCAATGATTTCCACCACATCTCTCAGCCTGTTGGCATTGACGTAGCGGCCAAAGCTCTGCTCCAAGTTTTCGTTCAACTCCTTCATCTCTGCGCCGCTGAAACCCTTGGCCAGATTCGGATATCCCGTCAGCCAATAATTGGCCGATGTTTCCGACATGTACATTGGACATAACTGAATCTTAAAGGCAGGCGCAAAGCTCTCGAACGTCTCGGTGTAGGTATATTCCGTGTAGAACCAACGGAACTTCTTCTCAAACTTCGGGGTCGATGAAACCTGTCGGCCGGCAACCGTTATCGGACATAATTCGGCCATTTCTTCGACCGACCGGAAATCGCGTCGGGCATGAATCAAAACCGTATCTTTGACGGACTTGGACTTCCTGTTGTCCGCACAAAAGACTGCCACAGAGTCATATTGTGCCTGCGACATCGGATATGGCTTTTCCTCAACGGCAGACACATCCGATTTTGAGCCTTTCACACACCACGTCTTCTGCCAGTCCCGGCTGTTGAGGACGCGGTTCAGATAGGGGTTGTTACGCTGTGTCGAATCGACCAGAGTCGCCGAATCGGCCTTGAACCAGATATCGCGGCTACAGGTGCCGTCGGCACGGATTTCGGTGTTCATTGTAAAGTTTCCATCCGTGCAGGCCGATGCCATGACCAGCCCGAACAAAAGTGCAAAAATCCGAATCGTTTTCATCGTGCAAAATGTTGTTTAATGGTTGATATTGAAGGACTTCTTCTGGCGTTTATGTCGGCCAACATTACTCGCGCCTCGGTGAGTGTCCGTGCCGAACGAAGCGGTTCGTAAACGCTTGGCACTGAAACGGTTGCCACGCGTTCCGGCTCTACGGGAGAATCATTGGCCGACAACACGCAGAGCACGAGCATGGCGATGGCTGCGGCCGATGAGAGCCACGCGGAAAGCATCGGCCAAAGTGGTCGTGCCTTGAGTTGCTGCGGCGGCAGATTGGCCATGATGCGGTCACAGAGGGCATCGGCATCGGCCAATGTGGGCTGCTGCGCCGCGATACGCTCGAAAATATTATCTAAATCATTCATAACCAAGTTGTTTTAGCTTTTCACGTATTGTTTTTCGTGCAACGTAAAGGTTGCTTTTCACTTTATCGCCATCGAGGCCGGTAATCTGCTCCACTTCGGCCGATGAGAGCCCCTCCAGACAGATGAGCGTGAAGACGAGCCGCTGCTTCGGGCTAAGGCCATCGGCCAACCTGCGGATAATCGACGCAAGTTCCTGGTTTTCAAGGCTTCTGTCAGCAGAGTCATCGGACATGAACTGCTCCATGCAGTCGTCGTTGTCGGGCAAAGGCTCGGTGAAGCGTTGGCTTTTCAGGCGGTCGAGGCAGAGGCGCGTAGCGATGGTGAAAATCCACGTAGTGAAGCGTTGCGCGGCATCATATCGGCCGATGTTCATCCACACGCGGATGAAAGTCTCCTGAACGACGTCCTTGGCCTCATCCTCGTCGCACAACAGGCGGAAAGCGAGGCGGAACACCATCGGCTGAAAGGTCTGGACGACGCTGCGGAAGGCATCGCGGTCGCCACATCGGCATCTTTCTATAATGTCATTGCTGATTGTTTCCATGTTTTTTTGTTCATCATTCACCCTATATACGAACGGGACAAAGGAAAGTCGAAAAAGAAAAGTGAATTTTTTTGGGGCCAATGAAAAAATCCTCGCTGTCAAGGTTGTCATTACGGCAACGGCGACAACGGGGATTTGTTTTTTTAAGGTCTTGGCCAATGTCTATCGCGGCCGCACCGTGACGTGGAAGCAGGCCTGCTGGTACTCGTACTTGACGTAGCAGTGGCCCGCATCGCGCATGTCGTAGAGCGCACGGGCCAGGTCGGCCTTAAGCTTCGAGTAGGAGACGCGCCCATGCCGATCGAAGCGGTTGTAGGTAATGTCGAAGGTCGTTCCGTAGCGGTGGCAGCTCTCCTTGGTCGCATTGACATTGCCACGGCGCAGGCGGCGCACATCGCGCTCGGTACGCAGGCATGAAGTGATGATGAAGCGGCTCTCCGTCCCGTGGTATTCCTGCCAACGCTCCCCGAGGGCCGTCAGGAAATCGGCCGCATCGGGCACGAGATAGGGCACCGAGTGCGTCATCGGGTCAATGTCATAGAAACGTGTCGGCTTCAGGTGGATGAGCCGCCCCTTCCGTTTGGCCAGATCGTCACGCGAGGCGACCGGAGCCACACCCAGACGGCGCGCCGCGACAAGCTGCACATCGTTCACATCGCGGAAGTCGCGCCAGACGTTCACGCGGCGTTTCTTGTTGAGCGCGCCACAGCGGAACTTCCTGTGCTTGTAGTTGCCCGCATACCATTCCAGCGTGGAGGGGTCTGCCTCATTGGCCGATGTCTCACTCTTGTCCGATGAAATCCATTGGCCAATGCCCTGAACCGCCCAGACACCGGCCTGATACACTCCGCGGCCGATGAGCCACACGCAGCTCACCGATATGATAAGGGTCAGGATGACCAATGTCCATCCCACAATGTGACGGACATGGCCATCCAGCCTCCAGTACCACAAGTCGAAACTTGCGAAAATACGTCTTGCGAATCTCTTCATCCCGCGCAATTACGGCATTGGCAAAAGTCCCTCCCAACGGACGTCCCACTGACCATCCTTCGGGAAGCCGGGATTCTTTTCGGTGCAGCCGTCCCAGCCGGCACACATCAGCGCAACGGCCGTCAGCAGGCCACCGTTGCCGGGCAGGTAGAGGCGCAGACGGCCATCCTGATAGTTGTGGCCGCTCAGGAGATAGGTGTTCGTGCGCTTGTCACCCAGAAGCACCTTGACAGCCATCTCAGGCTCGCCCAGGCGGACGGCGCACATGGCGGTCATCGGATAGTCCCAGCCCCAGGTCTTGCCCCAGTTCCAGTTGTCCCAGACCCAATGGAGCGTGTTGCGCATGATGTCCTCACGGACCAGCGGACACTTCGGGAAGATGCCCAAGGCGCCCAGGACGGCCATGTGGTCGGACGTCAGGCGGATATCGCGGAAGGTATCTTCGCTATCCTCGCTCGCGGTGTAGAGCAGGCCGTACTTCTCGCTGTAGATGCTGTCCTCGATATAGTGCAGCGGCGAGAGTTTGTCGCGCATCTCGTCCCACTCCATGTTCTGCATACCGTCATGACGCTTGCGCCACTGGTTGGCAATGCCCAGAGCGAAATGCCACTGGGAGAGCTCAAACGGCGAATTGACCGTCGTTGCAGCCTTCAGCGTCTCCTGCGCCGGGATGGCACCCTTCAGGATATAGCGGTTCGGCATCGTGTCATAGACTGCAAAGTCGTACATGAACTCGGCCGTCTCCTGGACCAGTTTGTAGCTTTCATCCTCTACTTTCTTGGCCAATGCCTCATCCTTGCGGGCCGCATAGGCACGACGCACAAGCTCGGCCAGATAGATGTAGTGCGGCTGCTGCCAGATGAGGAAAGAGCCGGTCGATGAGGGGGCTTCCATGGCCGATGGATCGGTCATCTTCATCCAGCGAACGCCCTTGAAGCCCTGACGCTCGGCAATGTGGCGGGCAACGGGCTCGGCCGTCTTGTACCACTCCAGCGAGCGCTGCAGCAGTTCCGGATGGCCGAAGAGCGCGAACTGCGCCTGGTGCCACCAGATCATCTCCAGATGATACTTGCCGTACCACGAGTTGTAGGTCAGGCCCGTCTCCTGCGGAGGTGTGTTGCCGGCGCAGTTCACGGCCAACAGGTATTGGCTCAAGACGACGCGGCGTTCCAGCTCCTTGGCCTCGGGTGCGGTGCAGTGGCTGAAATCGACCACGCCGCCCTCGTACCAGTATTTGTGCCAGCTGTCGGCCGATGCCTCAACATTGGCCAAGAAATTGCCCGACGCGTCATAGCCCTCGTCCTGCGGATTGCGGCAACCCTCGCCCACCCACTCGCAGGTGAACTTGAAGTTGTTGGCCGATGGCGTTATCACGACCTTGTTCGGGCCGGCCTGTTCGATGGTGGCCGATGCACTGTCTATCACGACATTGACGCTGTAGGAATAGTCCTTGACCGAAGTGTTTCCGAACTCGTCGAAGACCTCGACGGGCGGGAACTTGTGTTCGATGCGGAAAGACTTTCCATCGGCCGAAATCTCTGAAATCGAGGTGGAATGTTTCGTCTCGTCGTCAATCCACAGGCAGGCGTCATCGCAGTGACCGCCCGATGGATAAGGCATCCGGATGACGATAGGCTTCGGCGACTGGGCCTCGATATTGACTGCGATGAGCGACAGGCGCGGATTGCTCACGGTCTGGACGCGTACGGGTTCACCGTTCAACTTGTAGGCCGATGTGATGACGCCGGTCTCCAGGTCGAGCCGCTGGTCGATGTCGGTGAAGGATTCGGGGCCAATGCCATCGGCCAAAAACAGGCCCACTGTACCCAGATGCAGACGATGTGGATTCTGGCGCACATAGCTGATGGCGTCCTTCTTGCGCTGGTAGGCGCGCCATGTGGCTCCGCCGGCGGCCTTGGCTGCGGCTTCGCTCGCGCGGCTCAGCTGGCTCGAATAGATTTCCTTGTGACCTCGGCCGAAGTCACACTCCATGAGGGTCTCGTCGAACGTGTAGTGCTCGGTGTTGGGGAATGAATGCCAGCCCCAGTCGGACTGCGTACCCAGCGGAACACCCTGCGAATAGAGCTCTGGGAATGTTTGCAGGCCCGTCGCATCGACGCTGTAGGCAAATCGGCCGTTGCCGACGGTGAGTGTGCTCAGGCTGTCGAACTGATGCACCTCTGGCGAATTACGCTCCAGCAGGGCATGTCGGTCTATAGGTTCATTCTGGTCGGCACATCCCACAAAACAGAGAGCCGAAAGGGTGAGATATAAGATTTTTCGCATAAATAAAATAAATAGGAGAATAACGGATTCTCCCCAACCTTTCCTCGCTGGGAGGGGATAGAAAAATGCTCTGGCTGAAAGACATTGGCCAATGAAACAAATATTCTAATCCCCCATCCTGCAAGGGTGAGCCGGGGAGAGTCAATCTTTTTAGTGATGGAACAGACGGACGCCGGTGAAGCACATGGCCATACCGTACTTGTCGGCCGTAGCGATGACATTGTCATCACGAACTGAACCGCCGGCCTCGGCCACATACTCGACGCCGCTCTTGTGGGCGCGCTCGATGTTGTCGCCAAATGGGAAGAAGGCATCCGAACCGAGGCTTACGCCCTTGAGCTGCTTGAGCCATTCCTTCTTTTCGGCCAATGTGAGCACCTCAGGCTTCTCGGTAAAGAAGTTCTGCCATGTGCCCTCGCGGAGAACGTCGTCGTGCTCCTCTTCGCTGATATAGACGTCGATGGTGTTGTCACGGTCGGCACGCTTGATGTCGGCCTTGAATGGCAGGTTCATCACCTTCGGATGCTGGCGCAGCCACCAGATGTCGGCCTTGTTGCCGGCCAGACGGGTGCAGTGGATACGGCTCTGCTGACCTGCGCCGATGCCGATGGCCTGTCCGTCCTTCACGTAGCAGACCGAATTTGACTGCGTATATTTCAGTGTGATGAGGGCGATGACGAGGTCGCGGCGAGCCTCGGCCGGAATGGTCTTGTTCTGGGTCGGGATGTTGGCGAACAATGCGTCGTCGTTCAGGTCAATTTCGTTGCGGCCCTGCTCGAAGGTCACGCCGAACACCTGCTTGCGCTCCACTGGAGCCGGACGATAGTTCGGGTCAATCTGAATCACGCAGTAGGTGCCCTTGCGCTTGTTCTTCAGGATTTCCAATGCCTCGGCACTGAAGGCTGGAGCAATCACACCGTCGCTCACCTCGCGGTTGATCAGCTTGGCTGTTGCTACGTCACATTCGTCGCTCAAGGCAATGAAGTCGCCGAACGATGACATACGGTCAGCACCACGGGCACGTACGTATGCGCAGGCCAATGGCGAGAGCTCGTAGTCGTCGGTGAAATAGATGCGCTTCAACGTGTCGCTGAGCGGCAGACCTACGGCAGCACCGGCAGGGCTGACGTGCTTGAACGATGTGGCAGCCGGCAGACCTGTTGCGGCCTTCAGCTCCTTGACCAACTGCCAGCTGTTGAAGGCATCCAGCAGGTTGATGTAGCCCGGACGGCCATTAAGCACCTGGATAGGGAGTTCCTTGTCTCCCTCCATGAAGATTCTCGACGGCTTCTGATTGGGATTGCAGCCGTACTTCAGTTCGAGTTCTTTCATTGTTAATTTTGTTTGGTTATTTTATGAAATCACTATGTCATTTTTAAGTTCGTGTTCAATAAATCAGCATCGAAAGCAGGAAGCCGACAATGCTTGACACCACGACGCACACCAGACCCGGCATCATGAACGAGTGGTTCAACAGATACTTGCCGATGACTGTCGTGCCAGAGCGGTCGAAATTGACCGTGGCGATGTCCGACGGATAGTTCGGAATGAAGAAATAGCCGTAAACCGACGGCAGCAGGCCCAACAGGACCGGTCCGGACAATCCAAGTGAATAGGCCAACGGCAGCATTGAAACCACAACTGCGCCCTGGCTGTTGATGAGCACCGACACAGCGAAGAAGACGAAGGCTATCGACCACGGATATTGCGTGACGATATCGCCCAATCCGGCTTTCATCTCGGCCATGTAGTTGCTGAAATAGGTGTCGGCCAACCAGGCGATGCCGTAAATGGCCACCACTGCCACCATGCCCGACTGCCAGACGGAACCCGCGACGGCCTTTTTGGGCGATGACTTGGCAAAAATAATCATGAATGCGGCGGCGGCAATCATCACAATCTGGATGATAAGGTTCATGCCCAATGGCTTGACTATCGGCGAACCATCATCGGCCAACTTGCCGGTCGGGAACGACGGACGGATGTCAAATCCCAATATCTGGCAGAGCGAAAAGAGCACAATCACGCCGATGGCACCGACAAAGATGTAAACGCTCAATTTTGCGTCGCGGCTGACCTCCTTGTCGAGGAGCGATGCGTTGCTGCCGTACATGTAAGCCTTGGTTGCGGGGTCGGCGAGCCGAGCCTGAAATGCCGGATCCTTGTCCAAGTCCAAACCTCTGCGATACGAGCAGATTGATGCCACAATCAGGCCGCACAGACAAGCCGGAATGGTGATGGCAATCACCTGCAGATTGTTCACGTCAAATCCATTGGCATTGGAAATAACCACGAACGACGCCACGGCTGCCGCAATCGGCGAACAGGTGATGCCGACCTGCGATGCAATAGAGGCCACGCCACACGGACGTTCCGGACGGATTCCCTTCTTCAACGCGATGTCGCAGATGATTGGCATCAGCGTGTAAACTACGTGACCGGTGCCGACGAGCACGGTGAGGAAAAAGGTGCACAACGGAGCATAGAACGTGATGTGATCCGGATGCTTGCGCAAAAGTTTTTCAGCGATCTGAATCAGCCAATCCATGCCGCCGGCTGCCTGCATGATGCCGGCACACGTCACGGCGGCGATGATGATGTAGATTACATCGGTGGGCGGATTGCCCGGCTTCAACTGGAATCCAAACACCAGAATGGCCAAGCCGATACCCGAAATGGCACCAAGGGCCAAACTTCCATAACGCGACCCGACGTAGAGGGCCAACAGGACGACCAACAGTTCAATGATGACTAACATAGGCTGTTTTCAATTTAATTGTTCAACATGGTATTTTTTAATTCTATGCGCCGACGAATCTCATTCCTCCTTCAGATATTCGTCGCGCCAATAGTCGTAGTGCAGCAGACCCTGCGTAATGATGCGGTCGATGGCCTCGGGCGACAGCTTCTTGATGAACTTCGCCGGACAGCCGCCCCACAGTTCTCCGGGGCCGATTTCCGTGTTGCCCAAGACGAGCGCACCCGCCGCAACTACCGAATCGGACGCGATGTGCACGCCGTCGAGCACCGTCGCACCCATGCCGATCAGCACGTGGTTGTCGATGTGGGCGCCATGCACGCAGGCATTATGGCCGATGGTCACGTCGTCGCCAATGCGGGTGTCGCAGTCGCCCAGCGATGTGTGGAGGCACGAACAGTCCTGCACGTTCACGCGGTTGCCCAAACGGATGTTGTTCACGTCACCACGCAACACGGCACTGTACCAGATGCTGCACCCCTCGCCCATCTCGACCTTGCCGATGACGGCGGCCGTCTCGGCGATGAAGCAGTTTTTCCCGATTTTTGGTTCGATTCCTTGTAGTTTTCTGATCATTTCACTTATATTTTCGGCCAATGCCCTTATCCTCACGCCCCGACATCCGGGTGCGCGGCCGATGCGCCATCCATTCCCCATCGGGAGCAGCTGCAGAGCCGGATTGGCCCCTCGACAGCCGTGCCATCGGCCATAAAAAACAGCGCAAAGGTAGTGAAAAAAATCGAGATTCGTCCATTTTTGGCCGATTTATTTTAAACCATCGGACATAATGCCCGTCACAGAAAGCAAAATTGTGTACCAATGCACCCATTTCTACGTTTCTCTCTCTCCTTAATTCTGTGCCTGATTGCACAGCAATCCATCGCCTATGTGAATGTAAAGGGCCGTCTGGCCTCGGCCACCGATGACACTCCGCTCGTCGGCGCGACACTGCGCCTGCTGCTCCTGCCCGACTCCACACTGCTCGTCGGCACCTACACGGACAAGGACGGCACGTTCGCCGTAGCGAGTTCCAAGGTATCGGCATCGGCCAATGCCAAAAATCCCACCCAGGTGCTCCTCGTGGCGACCTACATGGGCTACCAGACCGTCGAGAAGAAGGTCACCCTGCGCCCGCGCGTCAAGGAATATGACCTGAAGGATGTCTATATGCAGGAGGACGCGCGCATCCTGGGCGAGGCACTCGTCAGCGCCACGCCTCCGCCCCTGCTCATCCGCGAGGACACGGTCGAATACTATGCCGACAGCTACAAGACGCAGCCCGACGCTACGGTCGAGGACCTTCTGAAGCGCCTGCCCGGCGTGGAGGTAGGGACCGATGGCAGCGTCACGGCCCAGGGCGAGACGGTCGAACAGGTCTATGTCGATGGCAAGGAGTTCTTCGGCAAGAACGTGCAGGTCACGACCAAGAATCTCACGGCCGACATGGTCGAATCGGTCCAGGTGGTTGACATGAAGACCGAGGAGGCCCGTCTGACGGGCATCGACGACGGCGAGCGGCGCAAGGTCATCAACCTCAAGCTCAAGCCGAAGATGCGCCGCGGATGGTTCGGCAATGCAGCATCGGCCCTGGGTGACGGCCGCGACATCGACATGCGCTTTGACGTGAAAGGCATGGCCGGCTACTTCCGTGGAAACAGCCAGAACGCATTGGTCATCAATGCCAACAATACGAACAATACGGCCTTCGGCGACCTGGGCGACGGCGTGATGTCGGGCTCCACCATGCGCGGCACACGCAACTCGGGCGCTCGCGGCAACGGCCAGAACACGTCGTGGAGCATCGGCCTCAACCTGGGCTATGACGAGGGCAACCGTATGCGTGACCCGAACACGCCATTGGCCGTCAACGGCAATGTCACCTACGGCGGCAGCGACCAGGACGAGGAGTCGAAAACGCACCGCATCGACTTCTCGAACAAGGACGACTCGGTGAAGATGCGCGACAAGGAGTCGGACTCGTACAACAAGGGAAACAACCGCAGCCAGAACGTGCAGCTCGGCATGCGCTTCGAGAAGTCATGGGGCAACGTCGAGTCGGGCCGACACCGCGTCCAGGTCTCCCCCTCGTTCAGCTACAACGAGACGCGCACCCGCGACTACAACGAGTCGCACGTTTACTGGAGGGACAGCTTGACATCGGCCGAAAAGCACGATTACGTGTCACAGACGCAAAGCCGCAACGAGATGGACCAGCACGGTTTCAGCGCAGGACTGTCGGCCACCTACAGCTTCATGAAGAAGGTTGAGCATGGCCGACGCCGCACGAGCATCACCCTGAGCTTCAACGAACGGGCCAACGACGGCGACCGCTATACGCGCTCGAAAACGACCTACGACAGCGACTATGTGACATTTGACCGATATGCCGACTTGAGCGATCTCGCCAGCACGGGCAACAAATCGAGCATCAACCAGTGGCAGCAGGAGAAGTCGCACAACGAGAGCTACCGCATCCGCCTCACCCACGTCGAGCCCATCGCCGACCGCCAGACGCTCGAACTGTCGGCCGCGGGCAACCTCTCCACGCGCTACAGCACGACCGACTACCTCTTCTGGAACGTGGACCAGCAGACGTGGTCGGACACCGTCGGCCAAAAAACCAGCCTCGACTACAACAGCGACACCGAGATGCGCAGCGTGAACTACACCCTGACGGCCAGCTACCGCAAGGTGACCGACATGTACAACTTCTCCATCGGCATGGATTTCCTGCCCCAGAGCCAGAAGTACACCGACTATATGGACCACTCGCGCGACTACAACCGTCACTACATCAACTATTCGCCGCGCGTGGAATACCGCTACAACTGGTCGCGCAAGAAGAATCTGCGCATCACGCTCAACGGCCAGACCTCCCAGCCCTCAGCCAACCAGCTGCAGACGCGCAAGAACCAGACATCGGCCACACACGTCTCCCTGGGCAATCCCGACTTGGACCCGTCGTATTCGGCCAATTTCTCGGCCCGCTACCGCTCGTTCAACGACGAGACCTATGCCACCATCGAGGCCGGACTTTCGGCACGCGCCTCGTTCAACAACTTCGTCACGAAAAGATGGTATGACGCGACCCAGGTCATCGACACGACGATGACGGTCAACCTGGCCGGTGTGGGCAACTGGAATGCCAACGGAAACTTCCGCGGTTCGTGGCCTTTCTACGACAACATCTGGTATATAACGTCCAATACGTCACTGGGTTACAGCGAGAACGACGGCTACATCTCGCGCTACAAGCAGGACTCGCAGCTCAACACGACGCACACCTACAACGGCTCGCAGCAGGCCGGCATCGCCTATCGCAGCGAGAAGCTCAACGTCGAGCTGCGCGGCAACTACAACGTGCAGTACAGTGAGGCCGAAATCACAACATCGGCCAACCTCGGCACCGCCCATCGTTTTGGGGTGACGGCCAATGTCACTGCCTACCTCCCGTGGGACCTCACCCTCTCGTCCGACTTCAACTACACCGCCCGACGGGGCTACAGCGCCGCCCTGACCCGCAACCAGAGCATCTGGAACGCCCAGCTCTCGCGCTCATTCCTGAAGAAGAAGAACCTCTCGGCCTTCGTCAAGGTGTTCGACATCCTCCAGGAGCGCAGCGCCATCTCACGCAACGTCTCGGCCAATGCCCTTATCGACCGCGAGACCACCGTCCTGGGCCAGTATTTCCTCATCGGTGCCAGCATGAAGTTCAACCGCATGGGACAGCGCGGCGGAGGCCGTCAGCGTGGCGGTGACAACGGTGACCAGCCCTCACGCAACTTCGACGGCGGCGGCATGGAGCGCGGCGGTCGGGCCAATGGCGGCGGCAACGGCTGGCGCGACGACAATATGGGATTTTAGGCCAATGGAAAGGCATTGGCCAATGAAAATGAAACACTTACCGAAATGCTGAAAGTCAAGATTACAGCCATCCGCAAGACGGAATATCCCGACCTGATGGCACGCTACGAGAACCCCATCGAACACACCTGCGACGTCGCCGTCGGGCAGACATGGATTTCTGTGGATGGCCAATGTCCTGCGGGCATGTGTCCGGCGGCGTGGGCCTCGATGCGCGAGTTCGTCGAGTCGTTGGCCCAGGGCAAGGGCAACTTCTACGACGGATGGATGCAGAACCCCATGAGCGCCATGATCAGCTGCAACGACGGCTTCCGCCCCGTCAGCTTCTACATCGAGGCCATGGAATGAACAAGAGAGAGGAAAGCCATTGGCCAAAATGAAAAAATAGCGGGAAAGCGTTGGCTCTTCCGATAAATTTGCCTACCTTTGCACAAATTTCTATTGAAAGGATACGATTATGTTAAAGGACTTCGGAAAGACCGCCATCATTGCAGGCCAGCACCGCATAAGCTTTTCAGAGGTCATGCTCCGCGTCGATCTGTTTATGCAGGTCGGACCGGTGGCATCGGCCGCAAAGTGCATCATCTTGAGTGAGAACCGCGAGGGCTGGGTCTATGCGCTCTACGCCATCTGGCGCAACAGAGGCATCGCAGTGCCCGTCGATGCGACATCGACCGTACACGACGTGGCCTACATCCTGGACGACTGCCAGCCCGCGTGCATCTGGACATCGCGTAGCAAAGAGGCATTGGCCAAGGCTGCCATGAACGAGGCCGGCATCGACCTGCCGCTCTATGTGATCGACGACTACGAACGCATCGACCTTGCTGATTGCGGCCGATGCCTCACTCCCGCCCCATTCTATCCGCAGAACGCCGAGGATACCTGCCTCATAATCTACACATCGGGCACGACGGGCAATCCGAAGGGCGTGATGCTCACGTTCAACAACATCATCGCCGTGGTGCGTTCGGTGAGCGTCGAGGTGCAGATTTTCCGTCCCGAACTGCGCACGCTGATGCTCCTGCCACTGCACCATGTCCTGCCGCTGATGGGCACCGTCGTGGCTCCGCTGATGAGCGGCGGCGGCATCACAATCTGTCCGTCCATGTCGGCCACCGACCTGATGCAGACGTTGAAAATAGGCGAAGTGGGCATCATCATCGGCGTGCCAAGACTCTACCAGACGGTCTATACGGGCATCATCCGTGTCATCAACGACAATCCGGTGACAAAGGCCATCTTCCGCACGTGCCGTTGGCTGCAATGGCGATGGCTCAGCCGACTGGTCTTCAGTTCGGTGCACAAGAAATTGGGCGGACGGCTCACCTTCCTCGTGTGCGGCGGCGCAGCATTGGACAAAGAAATAGGCATCGGCCTCAAAACCCTCGGACTGGACGTGCTCGAGGGCTACGGAATGAGCGAGGCGGCTCCCCTCATCGCCTTCACGCGCCCCGACGACATCAAGCCGGGCTGTGTCGGATTGCCGATGCCCCACATGCAGATCAAGTTCGTGAACGGTGAACTGTGCTGCAAGGGTCCGAACATCATGCGCGGCTACTACAACCGACCGAAAGAGACGGCCGATGTGCTCGACACCGAGGGCTGGCTCCACACGGGCGACCTCGGCCACTTCGACGACCAGGGTCGCGTCTACATCACCGGCCGAAGCAAGGAAATCATCGTCTTGTCCAATGGCAAGAACATCAATCCGAGCGAAATCGAATTCAAGATCGAACAATATGCCAGCTACGTGAAAGAGGCGGGCGTCGTGCAGGACTGCGACATGTTGCGCGTCATCATCGTGCCGCAACACGACTGGGCCGTCAACCTGAGCGACGACGAGGTCGAAGAAACCCTGAAACGCGAGGTGCTTGAACCTTACAACCAGACGGTTGCGCAATACAAGAAGCTGATGAACCTGTTCATCTATCGTGGCGAACTGCCGCGCACGAAACTCGACAAGCTGCAGCGATTCAAGTTGCCGTCAATCATTTTGGCCAATGTGCACGACGCGCCTGAAAAGGAGGACGTGCTCGTCGAACCGGCCTTCCCCGAATACAAGATCATCAAGCAGTACATCCGCACCGAAAAGCATTGCCCCGTGCGTCCGACGGACAACATCGAGACCGACCT
>JAEEGL012479510.1_pt1 | contig 19215 bp, 13 predicted proteins | sample 9134231 | NCBI WGS metagenome assembly JAEEGL01 (sample SAMN16246548, study PRJNA631951) | gut metagenome | biome: gut microbiome; feature: rumen; material: fiber-attached | host: Bos | place: Iran: Karaj | collected 2018-10 | reverse complement strand
TCCATCCTGAAAGGCCCTCCCTGTAAAGGACCAGGATGAATCCCACATACACGAGGGCCGAACCGGTCTCGCTTTCGGCCAGGATGACCAGCATCGGAAGGCCGATGACGAGGGCCGTGATGAAGAAGTCCCTGGTCCTGGACAGCTTGAACGAAGGCCGGGACATTATGAGGGCCAGCAGCAGAGAGGTAGTGATTTTGGACACCTCTGCAGGCTGGAAACTCACGACTCCGAAATTGAACCAGGACCTGGAACCCTTGACTTCGGTTCCCAGGAATATCACGGCCACCAGCAGGCCCAGCACAAGTATGTATGCCGGCAATGATACGGTAGGCCAGAATTTGGGATTGAGGGCAAAAAGGATGAAAAGGGCCAGGCCGATGGAGGTGAGGATCCACACGAACTGTTTTCCGCTCCTGAACTCGAAGTCGAAGATGGTGGATGGTTCGGAGGAGTGGACGGAGGCATAGATATTAATCCACCCGATGAGGATGAGGGCGAGGTACGTCAGCACCAGGTTCCAGTCAAGGGATTTCCTCAGTGTCCTTTCGTAAGTACCCATCTCAGTCCGTCTTTACCCTGGACATCAGGTTGCCCTCAAGCACCCTGTCCTCCAGGTACTTGCGGTCTTCGCTTATCTCCCTGCGGAGATATTTTTCCACCATCAGCGAGGCGATGGGGCAGGCCCAGGTGGCCCCGAATCCGGCGTTTTCTATATAGGCGGCGATGGCGATCTTCGGGTCGTCCTTCGGGGCGAAGCAGATGAACACCGAGTTGTCGGCACCGCGGGGATTCTGGGCAGTCCCCGTCTTTCCGCAGATATCCAGTCCGGGCACTGCCGCTATGCTGGCCGTTCCGCCGGACCCGAAACCCGAGTTAACCGCCCGCCACATTCCCTGGATTACCTTCCGGTACTGCAGGGTGTCCACCATCGTGTATTGCCTTTCCTTAAACTGGTCGTCGAGCACCACACCCTCCGATTCCTTGACTATATGGGGGATGACGTAATACCCGCGGTTCGCCACTGTGGCGCTGAGGTTCGCGATCTGAAGTGGCGTCACTCCGATTTCTCCCTGGCCGATTGAAAGGGAGATGATGGTCGTGAACTTCCATCCACCCTTTCCGTACACCCTGTTGTAATACTTTGACGTGGGGATGTTTCCTCCCAGTTCGGAGGGGAAGTCACTGCCCAGTTTCCGGCCGAAGCCCATGCTGAGCACGTATTCCCTCCATTTGTCGAAAGCGTCCGCGGTAGTTGCGTATTTCTTCCTGTTCTCCAGGATGCTTTTGAGCACGTAGCAGAAATAACCGTTGCATGACATCATAACGGCCTGTTCCAGGTCGAGGGGGGAAGGATGCCCGTGGCAGCCCAGCTTGTGGCTCCCGTAGGGATAGCCGTGGTTGCAGGGATATCTCATGTCGGGAGTCAGTACCCCTTCCTCCAGGCCGATAAGGCCGTTCACCAGCTTGAATACGGATCCCGGAGGATAGGAAGCCTGGACCGTGCGGTTGAACATCGGCCGGTAGGGGTTGGCCGCGATTTCCTTGTAGTGCTTGCTGATGTCCGCGAGCTGGTCCACGCTGATACCGGGGCTGGACACCATCGCCAGGATCTCCCCCGTCTTGGGCTCTATCGCCACGACGCTCCCTACCTTGTTCCTCATAAGTTCCTGGCCGTACTGCTGGAGTTCGGCGTCGATGGTGGTAATGATGTCGTGGCCGGGGATGGCTTCCTTGTCCATCTCCCCGTCGAGATATCTCGTCTGGATCTGGTTGTGGGAGTTCCTCAGATAGATATGGTAGCCTTTCTCTCCCCTGAGGTCTTCTTCCCGCGCGGCCTCGATGCCCGTCTTGCCGGCATAGTCGCCGCTGCGGTAGTGTTCCGGATGTTTCTTGATGTAGTCGGCGTCCACTTCGGACACATAGCCAAGGAGGTTGCCTCCGGCGTTGATGGGATAGTCGCGGATGGACCTCACCTGTCCCTTGAAGCCGGGGAACTTGTACTGGATCTCGGCGAACTTCATATAGGTCTCAGGCGGCACCTGCTTGAGCAGGGTCATCGTCTGGAAGCCTATCTTCTTGCGGTTGCGCTGGTATTCATCCATCTTGGCCCGGATGAAGTCCGGGTCCTGGCCGAGGGCGCTGGCCAGCAGCAGGGTGTCGAACTTCTCGGTCTCGCGCGGGGTGACGAGGATGTCGTAGGCCACCTTGTTCCCCACGATGATCTTTCCGAAACGGTCGTAGATCACCCCCCTCGTGGGGTAGATGATGTCATAGACCATCGAGTTGTTCTTCGCGTCGGTCTTGTACTTATCGTCCAGGATCTGGATCATGAAAAGTTTCACCAGGAGGATGCCAGCGGCAACCGCCAAACCGATGACGAGATTCCTCGATCTTAAGTTGGACTCCTGCAAGGTGAATGAAGTTTTTATGTACCGCGCAATCCTGCCCTATCTGTTGTCGGGGGCAAGGAAACCGACTACGAACAAAGATAGCAAATATCCGGCAATCAGGGAAACGGCAAAACGGAGGGCGTTGAAGGTGAGAGGCCGCGTCCCCGCCCCGTCGGCGAGGATGTAGATCACGAGGAAGAGGGCCTGGACCATCAGGATGGCCGTCGAGACCTTTCCGAAACCGGCTTTCGCCATTGAGAACCCCTCTTTCTTCTCCAGCATTTCATTCCCCATCACAAGCCCCAGGATGGGATTCCTGAGTAGGGCCACGGGCACCAGGGCGAGGGCGTTAAGGCCGAGTACGCCGTCGGAGAAGAAGTCCACGGCGAGGCCGGTCGCGAAGGCGATGATCATCGTCAGCGACGTGGGAACTTTCACGGGGATGCATAGCACCATCACCGGCAGTATCGTGAGGGTGACGTAGGGGGAGATGCGCACGAAATCGCTGAGGAGCATCTGCACTGCCAGCAGCATTATGTAAACGAATACGAAACTGCGTCTCATCATCAGCCCTCCCCGAACGCTACTGATTCCAGCGACATTATCTCCTCCCTGCCGATGTTCTCGACGACGATGACGTACTTGAGGGTGGAGACATCCTGGAACAAATTGACTTTGATCTCATTGGTGGCTCCGTTCACAACCCTCGCATCGCCGGTGGTCCCGATGGGGATGTCGGGAGGGAAGATGGCGGAGTAGCCGCTGGTATAGACGGTGTCCCCTGGCTGGAACTTGAACTGGAGGGGAATTTCCTTCAGGACGCCGCCGCTGCGGGATTTCCCGTCCCAGGAGAGGGGCCCCACGGCACCGTCCGTTCCGAGCCGGGCGCTGATGCTGATTTCCGGGTTCATGAAGGAGATGGCGTAGGAGTAGTGCTTGTCCACCGCGTCCACGATGCCGACTATCCCGGAAGGGGTAACGAGGCCGTCCTGGAGATGGATCCCGTCTTCGCTTCCCTTGTCGATGATGAGGTAGTTGTGCTGCCTGTTTCGGCTAACCTTCACTATGGTGGCGCTGATATAGCGGAAGTCGGTGTGGCTGCCGAGCCGTGCGGCGAGGGAGTCCGCCCCGATATCCCTGAGGGCTGCAGCCTTATCTCCGAGGGCCATCGTGAGCTGGTAGTTCTCCTCGGCGAGGGCCTGGTTCTGCTTCTTGAGGGAGAAATACTGCATTATCCCCTGTGTGCCTCCCCAGACCTTGGCCTGGAACCTGTGGCCCTGGCGGGCGATCCAGATTTTCTGGAGGCTCCCGTTGGAAGAGACGAGGCAGAGAGAGGCGACCTCCAGGATGATGAAGACCGCCAGTATGAAAATGACAGGGACTATGCTTCTCTCTTTGGCCATTCTATCTCATGAGGAAGGAATAGTGGGCCGTGTTCTTGAGCGCGATGCAGGTTCCCCTGGCCACTGCCCTAAGAGGGTCTTCGGCCACGTGGAACTGGATGTTTACCTTGTCGGTGAAGCGTTTGTCTATGCCCCTGAGGAGGGCGCCGCCTCCGGAGAGGAAGATGCCGTTCTCCACAATGTCGGAGTAGAGTTCAGGAGGGGTGTTCTCCAGGCAGTGGAGGATGGCGGTCTCTATCTTGGCGACGGATTTGTCGATGCAGTGGGCGATCTCCTGATAGGAGATGGTGGCTTCCACGGGAAGTGCGGTCATCACGTTTTGGCCGCGGACCACGAAGGGTTCGGGCTCGTCGTCGAGTTCGCTTATCACGGAACCCACGGCAATCTTTATCTTCTCGGCGGTGATTTCTCCCACCTTGATGTTATGTTGCTGCCTGAGGTACTGCTGGATGTCGTCGGTGAACACGTCGCCGGCGGTGCGGATGCTCTCCTGGACCACGATGCCTCCAAGGGAGATGACTGCGATCTCAGCCGTTCCGCCTCCGATGTCCACCACCATGTTGCCCTTGGGCGCCTCCACGTCGAGACCGATTCCCAGGGCTGCGGCCATAGGCTCGAAGATGAGGAACACATCTCTTCCTCCCGCGTGTTCGGAGGAGTCGCGGACGGCCCTGATCTCGACCTCGGTACTGCCCGAAGGGATGCCCACGACAATCTTCAGGTTGGGGGAGAAGAGGCTCCTGTGCTTGCTGTTAACCTGGCGTATGAAGCCCTTGATCATCATCTCGGCGGCCTCGAAGTTCGCGATGACTCCGTCCCTGAGGGGCCTGATGGTCTTTATGCCGGGGTTGACCTTCTCGTGCATCAGTTTCGCCTTCTGGCCGAAGGCGATGCATTTGCCGGTGTTGTTGTCTATGGCGACGATGCTGGGTTCGTCCAGGGCAATCTGGTCGTTCTGGAAAATGACGGTGTTGGCCGTTCCCAGGTCGATCGCCAGCTCTTGGTTCAGAAAAGAAAATGCCATTATGGTCTGTTCTCTATATAAGTTTCACTTGAAATCGAGTTTGTAAAAATACGAAAAAACTTATATTTGTTAAAATTTATTTATTCCTCTATGGCGGAAGAAAGGGAAAAATATCTCATAGTGGTGGCAGGGGGGCACGGTACCCGTATGGGAAGCGACCTTCCCAAGCAGTTTCTCTCCCTGGGAGGCAGGCCGGTACTGAGCGTCACCATCGACCGTTTCATCCGCGCCGTCCCCGGGCTCAAGGTTGTCACGGTCCTTCCGGAAGACTGGTTCGACTATTGGAAAGACTGGTGTCTGGTGAACAATTTTCATTATCCGCAGATCTTCGCCCGCGGTGGGATGACCCGTTTCCATTCCGTACGCAACGCCCTCTCCAAGGTTCCGGACGGGGCCATCGTGGCCATCCACGACGGTGTGCGGCCGCTCATCTCCCAGGACCTCATACTGACCCTGTTTTCCCGCGCAGAAAAATGTCCCGGGGTGATACCCGTCGTTCCGGTCACCGACACCCTGAAGGTCCTCGGCAGGGAGGAGACCGCCTCTGGGGAAACCGTCCTCCGCGAACTGGACGGGGAGGTGATGGACAGGTCCGTGGCCTATGGTGCCCAGACCCCGCAGGTCTTCTGGTCGGAACTCATCAGGGACGCGTATTCCGTCCCCTACGACACGGCCTTCACCGACGACGCCTCCATAGCCCGGGTGAAAAAAATACCCCTCACCTTCGTGGAAGGCGAGAGGTATAACCTGAAAATCACCTGCAGGGAGGACCTTGCCGTGGCCGAAGCCATACTCAAGATGTCCCTATAGGGTTCAGTCCTTCTTTCCGGAAAAACTGGTGTTCTTGTAGTCCTTCACCCAGACCTGACGCTCGATAGCCTGGTCCAGCGATATCATCGTGTCGGTGGACTGGATATACTTGATCTTCTGGATGGTGTTCAGGAGAACCTCCATCAGGTGGTCGTTGTCGAAGCAGTAGACCTTGAGGAGGAGGGCCGCCACGCCGGTGACGAAGTGGCACTCAACGATTTCCTGCACGTGTTTCAGTGCTTCCACGACCTCCGGATACTTGTTGGCTTCCGAGAGGGAGACGCTTATGAAAGCGCAGACGTTGAGACCGAGGGCCTGGGGCTTGACGAGAAGGCGGGATCCGGTGATGACGCCGTTCGCCTCCAGCCTCTTCACCCTCTGATGGATGGCGGCGCCGGACACCCCGCATTCCCTTGCGATTTCAAGGAAGGGCATCCTGGCGTTCTTGACAAGCGACGACAGGATTTTCTGGTCAATGCTGTCCAAGTGGTATGTTGACATTCTCTTTCAGATTATAAGGTTGTTCGGCACAAATATAATAATAATTCAAAAGTTATTAACATTTTGTGCCGAAATAATTCAAGAAAGAAAGCTACTTTTTCGGAAATCAGCCTTTTTTAAACCTCCTGAAGGTTTTTCGAGTAGGTTTTGAATTGTCAATGATATTCTTGCAGGCGGCTTCGTCGAGGGTCTGGACGTCGGTGCCCTTCGGGATCCTGAAATTGGATGTTCCCTGCTTGATGTAGGGGCCGTACCTGCCGTCGATCACCTGTATTCCGGAATCCTTGAATTCCTTGAGGACCGCGTTCTCGGCGGCTCCCTCCTTCCTCTTTTCCAACAGGCCGATGCACTCCTCGAGGGTGATGGTCATAGGGTCCTTGCCTTTCGGAATGGAAGCGTTGAGGTCCCTGCATCTGACATAGGGTCCGAACTTGCCCTTGGTGGCGATGACGTCGTTCCCTTCCCACTGTCCCACCGTCCTGGGCAGGCGGAAAAGTTCAAGCGCGTCCGCGAGGGTGATGCTTTCGATCAGCTGTCCCTTGCCGAGGGAGGCGTACATCCTGTTCTCCCCATCCCCTTTCTGGACGAAGGGCCCGAACTGGCCGAATTTGGCAATCACCACGTTCCCTTCAGGATCGGTTCCGAGAACCCTCTCTACGTGATTGTAGTTCTTGTCCGAAAGGGTGTCCTCTATGACGTTATGGAATTCCCTGTAGAAATCTGACAGCAGGGAGGTCCATTCCTTCTTGCCGGCGGCGATGCGGTCGAAGTCGCTTTCCACCTTCGCGGTGAAGTCGTAGTCCACGATGCTCGGGAAGTTCTTCACGAGAAAGTCGGTCACGATGATACCTATCTCCTGCGGGAGGAACTTTCCTTTCTCCGCTCCCACTGTCTCCTTGCCGTCGGTTTCCACAACCGCTCCGTCCTTCACCTTCAGGTTCCTCACGGGTATCGCCCTTCCTTCCTTGTCCCCTTTCACGATGTAACCCCTTCCTGTGGTCAGGGTGGTTATGGTGGGGGAATAGGTGGAGGGCCTGCCGATGCCGAGTTCCTCGAGCTTGTGCACGAGGGTGGCTTCAGAATAGCGGGCAGGGGCCTGGGTGAACTTGCAGTCGGACTGCATCCCGGCCACCTCCATCACGTCGCCTACCCGGAGTTCGGGCAGGATGGCGTTCCCGTTTTCCTCCTCCGGGTCGTCCTGGCTTTCCATATACACTTTCAGGAAACCGTCGAAGAGGACCTGGGCGGCCTGGACGTTGAACTTTTCGCTCCTGCCGGCGGAGGCTACCTTTATGGAGGTGTTCATCATCCTGGCGTCGGCCATCTGGGACGCCACGGTTCTCTTCCAGATCAGGGAATAAAGTTTCTTCTCCTGTGCCGTGCCTTCGACGTCGGTGTTGCCGATGAAGGTGGGGCGGATGGCTTCGTGGGCCTCCTGGGCCCCCTTGGACCTGGTGTGGAACTGCCTGGGATGGGAATAATCCTCTCCGAAATTCTCCGTGATATATTTCTTCGCGGACCCGAGGGCCAGGGAGGAGAGGTTGGTGGAATCGGTCCTCATATAGGTGATGAGACCCCTTTCGTAAAGTTGCTGGGCGATCCTCATCGTGGTGCTCACCGAGAAATGGAGTTTCCTGGAGGCTTCCTGCTGGAGGGTGGAGGTGGTGAAGGGGGGAGCCGGAGCCCTCAGCCCTTCCTTCTTTTCGAGGGAATCCACCTTGAATTCCGCCCCTATGCTGTCTTCCAGATATTTCCGGGCCTCGGCGATGTCCTTGAACCTGGTGTCCAGGGTGGCGTTCACCTTAACCCTGGCGGCCGCTCCTGCGGGATGGAAGACGGCGGTGGTGCTGTAGTAAGGTTCGTTTTGGAAGGAAAGGATCTCCCTTTCCCTATCCACTACGAGCCTGAGGGCCACGCTCTGCACCCTTCCCGCGCTGAGTTTGGGCTGGATCTTCCTCCAAAGGACGGGTGAGAGCTCGAACCCCACCAGGCGGTCCAGGACCCTGCGGGCCTTCTGGGCGTTGACGAGGTTCATGTCTATCGTCCTGGGGTTCTGGATGGCGTTGCGGATGGCCTGTTCGGTTATTTCGTGGAAGACGATCCTCCTGGTGTCCTCCACTCCGAGGTCGAGGGCCTGGGCCAGGTGCCAGGAAATGGCCTCTCCCTCGCGGTCTTCATCGGATGCCAGCCATACGGTGGCTCCGGCGGAAAGTTTCTTCAGGTCGGCGACGACCTTCCTCTTGTCTGCAGGTATGACGTACTGAGGCGCGAAACCGTGTTCCACGTCCACGCTCAACTTGTTGTCCTGCAAATCCCTGATGTGTCCGAAACTGGACTTCACGGTAAATTCTTCTCCAAGGAACCTCTGGATGGTCCGCGCCTTGGTCGGTGACTCCACGATCACAAGGTTCCTGCTTTTCCCCTCATTCATATGAATTAATTTTTTTAGTCCATAACCCGGCGTTCCGGGCTTTCAAACTGCAAAGTAAAGAACAAACCGGGCAATTTTCCAAATTTTGTTGTTAAATTTGTCTTTCCATAGTATAGGTAAAACATCGGGTTATGACCCAGGAAAAAAGAAAGAATATAATCAAGTGGTTCTGGAGGATTCTCGCGCTTCCGTTCCTCCTGCTGCTGTTCATGGTCCTCCTCGTGTGGATCTTCGCCGACATCCCTTCCTTCGAGGAACTGGAGAACCCCGACAGCAAACTCGCCACCCAGCTCATAGCGGAAGGAGGGGAGATTCTCACCACCTACCATATAGAGAACAGGACTTACGTTTCCTACGACGAGATATCCCCCAACGTCATCCACGCGGCCATAGCCACGGAGGACAAGCGTTTCTACAAGCACTCGGGCATCGACTTCAAGGGCCTCGGCAGGGTTCTCGTCAAGACCCTGATGATGAACAGGTCCAACCAGGGAGGAGGCAGCACCATCACCCAGCAGCTGGCGAAGAGCCTGTACCCCCGTACGAACCTCTCGTCGAAGGTGCCGGGATGGTCGAAGGTGAAGATGGTGTGGATAAAACTCAAGGAATGGATAACGGCGGTCAAGCTGGAGAGGGACTACACCAAGGAGGAGATCATAGACATGTATCTCAACTACATCTTCTTCGGCAGCAGCGCCTACGGTATCCGTTCGGCTTCGGAAACCTTCTTCGCGAAACTCCCGGGCGACCTCACCGTCGAGGAGAGTGCGATGCTCGTCGGTATGGCGAACAAGCCCACCCGCTACAACCCGGTCCTCAATCCCGACAAGGCCCTGGTCCGCAGGAACTTCGTCATCGGACAGATGTGCAAGGCCGGTTTCATAACCAAGACCGAAAGGGATTCCATACAGCAGATCCCCATCACCCTCTCCTATCAGGTTCAGGACCACAACGCCGGCCTTGCCCCCTATTTCAGGGATATGCTCAAGCGCCTGATGAGCAAGGAGAAGCCCCGCCGTTCCGACTACGACTACCCCGAGGATTTCACGGCCGATTCCCTCAGCTGGCGCAACGACGAGCTCTACGGCTGGCTCAACAAGAACAAGAAGCCGGGCGGGGAGAAATACGACCTCGACAAGGACGGGCTCAGGATTTACACCACCATCAACTACAAGATGCAGAAATATGCCGAGGAGGCTGTCGCCGAGCATCTTGGAAAGGAACTCCAGAAAGATTTCTTCAAGGACCTCAAGTACAAGAAGAACGCTCCCTTCTCCAACGACATCGACCAGGAGACCAGGGACCGGGTGATGAACCAGGCGAGGCGCTGGAGCGACCGATGGAGGATGATGAACAAGGCCGGCAAGTCACAAGCCGAGATTCTCGCTAGTTTCTCCGAACCCCAGAACATGAGGGTGTTCTCCTGGGAAAGGCAGGGATACATCGACACCACGATGACCCCTGACGATTCCATCAGGTATTACAAGGGCATCCTCAGGGCCGCATTCCTCGGGATGGAGCCCGTCACCGGCCACGTCAAATTCTATGTCGGCGGCCCCAACTACCGTTATTTCAAGTTCGACAACATATCCCAGGGCAAGCGTCAGGTGGGATCCACGGTAAAACCTTACCTCTATACCCTCGCGATGCAGGAGGGAATGAGTCCCTGCACCCAGGTGGTGAACCTTCCCCAGACCATCATCGTCGGGCCGAACACCTGGACTCCCAGAAGTACCGACAAGTCTTCCTGGATAGGCCAGACAGTCACCCTGAAATGGGGCCTCACCAACAGTTCCAACAACATCTCCGCCTATCTTATGAAACAGTTCGGTCCGCACGCCATGGTGGAGATGATGCACAAGATGGGCATCAAGAGCCACGTGGAGGAGGTTCCTTCGATCTGTGTCGGTTCCTGCGATTTGTCCCTCCTGGAGATGGTGTCGGCCTACAACACCCTTCCCTCCAGGGGAGTATATGTGAGTCCATTGTTCGTGACCAGGATAGAAGACAACCAGGGCAACGTGCTCTCCGAGTTCACCAGCATACAGAGGGAAGCCATAGGCGACCGCACCGCCTTCACGATGGTGTCGATGATGAGGGGAGTGGTTGATGGAGGTACCGGCTCCCGCCTTCGCTTCCGCTACCAGCTCAAGGGCGAGATCGCCGGTAAGACGGGTACCACCAATGACAACTCCGACGGATGGTTCATCGGCTACACCCCCACTCTCACTGCCGGAGTCTGGGCGGGAGGCGAGGACCGCCAGGTCCACTTCCAGTCCGGAGCGCTGGGCCAGGGAGCTAATATGGCCCTGCCGATATGGGGCATATTCATGAGGAAGGTCCTGACGGACGGCACACTCGGCGTTTCCGAGGAAGACAGGTTCATCGCCCCGGCCGGAGGAGGGGCGAGCATGGACTGCGCCTCCGTGGCCCGTGGTCCGGGTGATGACAGCGTGAAGACCCAGGAAGAATACTATTTTGAATAAGACATATGGCCGGATATGAGACCATCGCGGTAATTTATGGAAGTGATTCCTCCGAATGGGAGGTTTCTTGCCGCAGCGGGGAATACACCGCTTCCAGGATAGATGACACCAAGTATGATGTCTATGAGATATTCGCCCGTTTCGGACGCTGGCAGCTCGTAGCCTTCAGAAAGCGGAATTCGATGAGGGTCCCCCTTCCAGAGGGCTCCCGTCCCGAGATCGACAAGACCGATTTCTCGGTCAATCTCTACGGCGGAAAGGTGAAGTTCGACTTCGCCTACATAATGCAGCACGGGAAACCCGGGGAGACGGGCCAGCTCCAGGGCTATTTCGAGATGCTCGGCATCCCCTTCAGCACCTGCTCTTCCTTCGTATCTTCCCTTGCCTTTGACAAATATGCCTGCAAGGGCTATCTGAAGGGCGAGGGCATCGTCAAACTCGCTCCCGACTATTTCGTCCGGAAGGGCTGTAACGTCGAGGAGGAAGCCGGAAAGGCGGTCGCCGCCCTCGGCCTGCCCATTTTCGTAAAGCCCACGGGAGGCGGGTCCAGTTTCGGCATGTCCAAGGTTGACAGGGCGGAAGACCTTCCCGAGGCCATCCGGTTCGCGTTCAGCGAGTGGCCCACGGTCATCATAGAGAAGGCGATTCCGGGAGGGGAGTTCACCTGTGCGGCCTACACCGATGCCGGGGAAGTGAAAACCCTTCCTGTCATCCAGATCGTTTCCGACAACGATTATTTCGACTACGACGCCAAATACAACGGAAGGAGCAACGAGATCTGTCCCGCCCCCATCCCTGACGAGGTGTCCGACTCCATCCGCGGGACCACGGCGAAGATTTACGCCCATCTCGGCTGCTCCGGCCTCGTCCGTATGGATTACATCCTGGCTCCCGACGGACTCTATTTCCTGGAAGTCAACATCATTCCTGGTATGACCAGCGCTTCCCTCGTGCCCAAGATGGTGAGGGCCGCCGGCATCGACATCACCGAATTCCTGAGCACAATCATAGAGAACGGCTGAGGATGCTCCTGACTGAAATGCTTAAGGAGGGGATTTCCTCCCTTGAAAGGCTCTACACCACGGCGGAGTCCCGTTCAATAATGCTGATGCTCTGCGAAGCGAAGACCGGGACGAAGAGTTACACCCACATAGTGGAGCCGGAGTATGAGATTTCCGACGCCCAGGTTTCCATTCTCAGGGAGAACCTGGAAAGGCTTTCTAAAGGGGAACCCATCCAGTATGTCATAGGGAAGGCCGAGTTCTGCGGCTTCGAGTTCAATGTCGGACCGGACGTCCTGATTCCCCGTCCTGAGACCGAACTTATGTGCCGCGAGGCCGTGAGCGTATGTTCCAGGCTCCAGAGGATGAGGGGGGCATATGGCAGGAAGGCCTCTCCCGTCAGGGTCCTCGACCTGTGTACCGGTTCCGGATGCATTGCCTGGACCGTCGCCCTTTCCGTCCCGGGCATTTCAGTGACGGGGGTTGATATCTCCGAGGGGGCCCTGAAAGTTGCTTCGGGTCAGAAGTTTACGTCCGTCCTAAAGGAGAGGGGGGCGATTGCTCCCACGTTCATCAAGGCGGACATCCTGGATTTCGACACGATGTTCACGGAGGGGAAGTTCGACGTGATCGTCAGCAACCCTCCTTATATAATGGAGTCCGAGAAACCCCTGTTGAGGTCGAACGTCCTCCTGTACGAGCCCGCCCTGGCCCTTTTCGTTCCAGACGAGGATCCCCTGGTCTTCCACAGGGCCATAGCGCACTGGTCCCATATCCTCCTGCCTCCCGAAGGAAAGGGCCTCACCGAGATCAACGAGGTGCTGGGCAAGGAGACCGCCGCTCTCTTCAAGGAGGCCGGGTTCACCGGGGTTGACACCGTGAAGGACTTTTACGACAGGAACAGGTTCATTTTCTACTCGAAACCCAAGGCCCAGTAGGTTGGAAGGCCTGTTTTGACATTTATCCGTGTAGAGTTTTCCCACACGGATATTTCTTTTCAACTTTGTTCCTGACATAAAATTAAAACTATGAAAAACTTCTTTTCTTACATTGAAGGGACGGCCGCCGCATTGACGGCCCTCCTTTTCTTTCCATCCTGCGAAAGGGTGGATATCAAGGGCCCTACGCACGAGGAGGCCGTTTCCTCCTGCATTTCCCTTCCCAGGGTGGCGCAGATGCTGTCCTCCCTCCCCCTGGAAACGAGCCATCTCGAAGAAGTCCACGATGCCGTTTCTTCCTCTTCCTCCAACGGCTACGACGAGGAATACACGATGGCCCATCTGTTTTCCTCCCCCGGTTCTGGAGTTGGTGACGACGGGGATACCCGTTCCCCGGACCGCTATTCCAGGCCCCTTCGCGACCTTGTCGCTGAATACTACAGGAGCCATCAGTTTACGAAATCATCCTCTTCCCCTTCCTCCGAGGCCGTCGAGGTACAGTCGATCCTGGATTCCCTCTCCGCATCCGACGTACAGATCTATTGGCCCTGGTCGGCGGACTGGGACGGAAAAACGGCACCCATAGTGACCTTCGATCCGGGTGACGAGTCCACAAGGAACATCGGATACGAAAGGGAGGTTGACGCCGACGGCAACGTGATGCTCAAGGAGGTTTTAGTGGACGAGGAAATGGCCAGGGAGAGGCCGGTGTGGGTGGTGAACCGCAATTCGGACGCCGGCTACAAGACCCTGGAGATGCTGCTTAAGGAGAATCCGTCCTGGGGAGAGGGCGGCGTGGTGACTGTCGTCGGGAAGACGAAGGGCGCTTCTTCCGGCAACCGTTCCCTGATGATAAGCGACCTGAAGGCCTACAGGAACTATGACCCCTGGTTCACCGGGGCTTCGGAATTCTTCTTCAAGATGGGCAGCGTGGAGGATTTCAAGGCCACCACCGAGGAGGAGATGCTCAAATATTCCCCTTCGATAACCGATTTCATGGTAGTGGTCAGGAGGAGCCTGCTTGGGGAAACCATTCCTTTCAAGGTTATCCTGGTGTCCGACTGGACCCCCCAGCTGGAAGCCTGCGCCCTTATGATCACCGAAGACGACGGAGGCACCAGGACCACCTGGAACTGTTCGGCCACGGTGAGGGTCCAGTCCAAATCTTACGGGTTCGACATCTCCCTCCCGTTCAATTCCCGAGACGACATCGTCTGGCGGGGCCGGCTTTCCCGTTCCTACCTTGAAGCCTACAGCGACTCCCCCGCCCGTTTCGGCGACATCGAGATCACCTTCAGCATCGTCGAGAAATAAAAGGATTTCGAGTTCCCTGCAGGGTAGGGGTTAGGAGGACCTTGTCCACCCATGGTCAACCGACATCAAGGTGAGAGGAGTTGAACTTGTTCGAACTTCCGAACCGCGAAGGAGGAAACGAACTATGTTCGTAAAATGGGAGGGGCCCGCCGCTTTGCAGTGGGAGGGACGAAGCGAGCGTAGCGAGCGAAGGGTCCGACGACCCCTACCCTGCAGGGAACTTAGGAGACGGTCATTTCGCAGTTGGAACAGTCGAAACCGAGGGAGAAGCGGCGGCCGTTGTTGACGAGGAAGAGGGGACCGGTGGGGGCGGCTCCCTGCCGGACGGGGCAGAGGCCGAGTTCGTACTTGATGCAGTATTTCGTGCGCATCAGTTCCGCACCGGGACGGTGGGAGAGTTCGTAGGCCTCCTCTGCGGAAGAGGTTCCGCCAGAAAGGTATATGTCGCGAGATATTCTGTTGGAAACGTTTGATTTATAGGAAATGACCTTCCCGGAGGGCTGCCTTTCCGAAGAGTGGGAAGACATCGGTACGGCCTTGCAGGGAAGGGAGTCAAGGGCAGAGGCGATGTCCCGGCGGATGCCGTTGAGTTCCGAGGCCTTCATCAAGGGAAGGCCGTTTTCACAGGAGAGTCCCTCAAGGGTGAAGGAATAATGCCCGGAGGTTTTCTCCAACTGGTTTTTGACCAGTTCCCGCATCCTCTCCTGATTCTCCGCCCTTTCCTCCGGTACGGCCGGATCAAGCGTAACCATCCTCCCGTCTTCACTTTCCGCGACGACGGAGAGCGTGTCCCTGAAATCCATCCGGACCTTCACTCCGACGAGCCTGCGCAGCCGGTTGCCTTCCATCTCTCTCTCGAAGGCGGCGTCGATGTTCCGGTAAAGCGTCATTCCCTTTGTCAGGCCGGGGACTTCCCTGCAGCGGATCTCCTTCCCCGAGCAGACGTCCCCCCTGAACCCGAGTATCCCGTTTCGGGTGATGTAGGAGAAACCGTCCCCGTTGTGGAGGGATGAGTCCCTGTCCAGGGTTACCACGGTCCCCTTTTCCGGGATGGAGCGGACGGAGACCACCTTTCCCACCGGCGCCCCCATCGACTTGGGTGCGTCCAGGGAGGCCCAGTGCCCCCTTTCCCCGTCGATGAAGAGACAGGTGTATCCCCTGTTGAAGGTCTTGTCCGGCATCGGGGAGAAGCCCCCGCATACCCTTCCGAAGGAAGCCCTGCGGTAGAGGTCGGGCCGAGAGGCCACCAGGGCGTCCAGGGCCAGGGAGTATTCCCTCGTTATGTTACTGACGTAGGAAACGTTCTTCAGCCTTCCTTCTATCTTGAAGGAGGAGATCCCCGCTTCCGCCAGGTCGGAAAGACGGCTGCTGAGGTTCAGGTCCTTCAGGGAAAGAAGGGCCTTGTTCCTCACGAGAACTTTTCCATCGGAGTCCTCCAGGTCGTAGAGGGACCTGCAGGCCTGGACGCACTCACCCCTGTTGGCGCTTCTTCCCGCCACGGCCTCCGACATATAGCACTGGCCGCTGTAGCAGACGCAGAGGGCGCCGTGGACGAAGAATTCAAGTTCCGCCCCGGTGGCCTCCCTTATCCGTCGGATGTCGTCCAGCGAAAGCTGCCTTTCCAGTATCAGCCGCCTGAATCCGAGTCCGGAATAGAAGGCGGCGTCCTGAGGTGTCCTTATCGAACACTGCGTGGAGGCGTGCAGGGGAACGTTCGCACCGAAGGTGGTCAGGGCAAGGTCCTGGACGATGAAGGCGTCGGCCCCGGCATCCTCTAGTCCGCGCATCAGTTCCCTTACGACCGGGATTTCGCTGTCGTATACAATCGTGTTGAGGGTGACGAAGATCCTCACCCCGAACCTGTGGGCATATTCGCAGAGCCGGCGGACCTCCTCCACGGAATTGCCCGCAGAATGCCTCGCCCCGAACCCCGGGCCGGCGATATAAACCGCATCGGCACCGCAGTCGATGGCTGCGATGCCGATATCAGCGTTCCTTGCGGGGGCAAGGAGTTCGAGGGCTTGAAGCATTACTTCTTGAGCGCGTCGATCATCTGTTTGGCCTGGGCTCCGAACTTGGCGTCGGAAGCGACTTTCTGATAGTACTCGAGGGCCTTGGCCTTGTTGCCTGCCTGCTGGTAGAGGGCGGCGACGGTGAAGGTGATGGCGTTGGCGTTGCTGGCGTTGGGGGAGGCGCTCAGGTATTTGGTGAAATACTTGATGGCGTCGTTGGTCTTGTTGAGCTTCTGGGAAGCCTGACCGGCTACCAGATAGGCCTGAGGATTGTTGCCATACTCCTCGCTCTTCTCGACTGCCTCGATGGCGGCTGCATACTTCTGGCTCTTCAGGGCTGCTGCGGCTTCCTTGAGGTAGAGGGTGGAAATCTGCTTGCCTGCGGCCTCGGCCTCACCTGCTCCGGCTGCGGACTTGAAGGCGTCGAGAGCCTCGTCAGCGTAACCGGCCATCGAGAGGGCCTGTCCTAGATGCAGAGCGGCCTTTCCGTTGGTGGGGTCAGCCTCGAAAGCCTCCTTGTAGGCGGCGCCTGCTGCGAGCAGGCCGTTTTTCTTGGCTTCGGCATCAGGAGTCTTCTGTGCCTCTTTGAGAAGGTCGTTTCCCTTCTGCATGAGAACCTGCGGTATGAGAGTCTTGATTTCCTCAACTACTCCTTCGTTCGCAAACTTCTCGGCGAGGGCCTTCGCCTCCTGGAACTTGGCCATCGAGTCGTCATATTTGGCTTCTTTCACCAGATCCTTGGCGACTGCGAGAGCCACGTTAGGAATGACGTTCTTGCAGTTGGCCACGAGGTCTGCAGCCTCCTCTCCGAGGGCCTCACCGGCGGTGAGTGCCTGCTGGAAGAGCTGCAGGGCGGCGGTATTGTTGCTGGCCTGGAGGGTCTCCACGCCCTGGTTGTAGGTTTCAGTCGCTTCGGCCAGGGTCTGTGCTGACAGGATGCCTGCGGACAGGGCGATGGCGGCAAATACAAGAATAAATTTTTTCATAATGTTGACCTAATTATTCCTTTAACACTAATAATCAAAAATAAATTACAGGAGAGGTTTTTGCATACAGGTTGCAATTATAGCAAATTTGTTTTTAATTTTGTACAAATACATACCATAAAAAATGGGTAAATCTGGCAAATACGTGGTTTTTGTTATCCTGTCGGCGTTATTTTCAATAATGATGCCAGCACAGAATCTGCCCCCTCTCCCCCAGGCTCCGAACATCACTGTCGGCTCCCTGCCGAACGGCATTTCATACTATCTCGCCGTCAATACTGCATCCAAGGGCCTCGCTGATTTCTCCCTCGTCCAGAAAGGCGCGACCGACGTGGAGAGCGCCCGGACCGCCCTTGCCTCCTCCCCTCACTACACCACGAAGACTCCCTGCGAGTATCTCGCTTCCAAAGGGATAGGATATTCCGAAAACGGATATGTGACCGTAACCCCCGACGCCACAACCTTCAATTTCCGTGACATTCCGGTGTTCGACGAGGCTGCCGTGGACAGCACGTTCATGCTCGTTTTCGACCTCGCCCGCACTTGGAAGGCCGAACAGGCCATCGTGGTGGCCGGAGACATCGTGCCGGCGAAGATACTCGAGAAGATAAAGGTGCTTTCGATGACGGTTGGCTCAAGGGAAAAGGGAGCGGATCCCGTACCTTACAAATGGGAGCCATCGGATACGGCCTCGTTCAGGTTCATCCCCACCCCCAACTCGTCCTCCGGCCTCGTAACGGCGATGTACGAGTTCCCCAGGACGCCGGCCGCCAATATGAACACGGCCCAGCCGGTGGTGTCGGAGATGTTCGCACGCGTGTTCGGGACCATCCTCCAGAACCGCCTTGGCAAGAGACTGAAGGAGGGAAAGATACCTGTGTCCGGAATCAACTATGTCTATAACAGCAGTTCCGTGAGTTCGGGAAACGAGCATTACACCATCACCCTCCACACCTTGGGCGACAGCCTGAAGTCCGCGGTCAGGGTGCTGGCCGCCACCCTCTCCGACCTCGACAGCACGGGGGCCAGTTTCCCCGAATACAAGGACGCCAAGGACGAACTCCTCTCCAACGTGGTGAAGACGAAGGTCCTGTCCAACGGTTTTTACACCGACCAGTGCTCCTCTGCCTTCCTTTACGGGTCTTCCCTCGCCTCCCTTTCCACCAAGGCTTCCATCTTCCTTTCGAAGAATATGGAGGATTCCAAGGAACTTTCCCTGTATAACAATTTCGTGTCGGCCCTCCTGGACCGCAGCAGGAACCTTACCCTCCAATGCGTGGGTTCCAACCTGGGGGCGGAGGACGGCCGGGATCTGAAGGAGGCTTTCGACGAGGCCTGGACGGCCCAGTGGGACAAGCCCTGGCCTGAGACCTACAGGGTGAATTACAGCGACACCCTCGGCCTCGCCCAGGGGTCGAACAAGGTCAAGATAAAGAGGACGGACGCCGATCCTGTGTCCGGAGGGGAAGTGCTCACCTTCTCCAACGGGGTGAAGGTCGTCCTGAAGAAGAGCGACGTCAAGGGTGAACTCAGCTATGCCCTGATGGTCAGGGGAGGTTATTCCACCGTGGCTTCCCTGGGACGGGGCGAAGGCGCTTTCGTCTCCGATATGCTCCTCCTCGACAAGGTGGCGGGGATGACCGGAGACGACTTCCGGAAGATGCTCGTGGCCAACGGTATAACGATGACGCCGTCCGTATCCCTTTCCGACATCAGGATCTGCGGCGGGGCCCCTTCATCCAAGATAACCCTCCTGCTCAAGGCCCTGGTCTCCCTGGCGAACAGCCGTGAGACCGACCCAGAGGCCTTCCGCTATTACAAGCGCAACGAGGCCCTTGCGGAAATCCTGAAGAACGAGGGCGTGGGCGGCATATCCAACGTCGTCGACAGCCTGATGTTCCCCGGCTATAACTATT
>JAEEGL011842333.1_pt1 | contig 19215 bp, 14 predicted proteins | sample 9134231 | NCBI WGS metagenome assembly JAEEGL01 (sample SAMN16246548, study PRJNA631951) | gut metagenome | biome: gut microbiome; feature: rumen; material: fiber-attached | host: Bos | place: Iran: Karaj | collected 2018-10 | reverse complement strand
GATTAAGGAATCTTCTTCTTGATCATTAAACGTGAGATAAGAAACATTCTTGATTTTTAATTTCTTGATAACGTAATAACCGAGATTTAAATAATCCTCAACAACTTTATCCGCATCAGGAAGCATTTGATGTTCATCACTATTCACACGTAGTTTCTTACCATTTTTTGGCGGCCAATCCATTCCCATTTTTTGGGCAAACTTTCTTAGGAAACCTATTGTGTCCTCATCATCCAAAATTTCATTCTTAACTTCTTCAGGCGTCAATTCTTCTTCATTGTTGTAAATTTCCATATTGTTTTCCTCTATACAGTTAACATAGCAAATTGTAAGCAACCCCTAAAAACATTCCCAGCTACACTAATACTAGCAGCATCATCTGCGACACCAGCTCCACCAGTCAAAACATCCTCTGCAAGTGTCGCTATGATAATCGCACCAGCACAAGCCAGGCCGATCCAGTAAGCAAAAAGAATACCCTTTTGCAAATCATTTTCAGATATATATTCTTTGACATCTCTATTAAACCATTTCTTTTTGTCCTTTGTAAAAGTATATCTAACAATACCTTGTGCTTCATAGTATGTTCTCATTTTTATTTTTGGCAAGAAATCAATCTCATAATCTGGGAAAGAAGGGCCCGCAGAAAATCCAGTCGAAGACAAATAACCATTCAGCTGATTTTTTGCAGTCGAGAATAACGTAGTGATTGGCTTTACTTCATATAAATAGTTATTGCCATTACAGGCATAAATATCAGCGGATTTATTTTTAATTGGGTATTCTAACATCGTTAAATATCCCTTTTTAGATAATTGTTTAGCAGCAACCAATTGCGCGGTTTCATGGAATGCAGTAAATATTCCGCCACCATTAAGTGTCAAGCAAGCTGAACCAACATATTTATCAGAAAGGATTCTAACATCAGAATACATTAGTTTAAGGCCATTTAAAAATAAAGTCGACATATTACCCGCTGGGTCAACACTCATAACTGGGTTATTTTTAGAATACGAATATAAATTTTGAGACTCAGTTGCAGACATAATGGTATAATTTAAATTTTCTAACCTATCAGGCGAAATAAATCTTCCATTTTCAGGGTCATAATATCTTGAAGTCAGATAGTAAAATCCATTTTCCTCATCATATCTATAAGAACGAAAACGATACGGATTATCTTTACCAAGAGTTGAAGCTAATGGACCATATAACTTTATTATCTTTCCCCAAGGGTCGTATTCATATTGAACAACAGGGTTTCCCTTTTCATCTATGATTGCAGTAACATCGCTTCTAGAATTCTTGACATAATAATAAGGGAAACCTTTATAGGTTAACCCAAGAATTTCATTGTTTTCATAAAAATAGCCAATAGGCATTTCAGTATCTTTCTTTTCAAATATAACTTTACTTCCATCCAAAAAATAATGTGTTTTAATACCATTGACTACTTTTTCAATTCGAATGCCAGACCCATTATATCTATATTCATTATTATTAAATGCTATCAAATGTTGGTTTTCCCATTTCAATGTGTTTCCTCTATATATTAAAGGATTACCATTTTCATCATATTTATTTGTAAAACCATTATCAATAATACAAAGGTCTAATCCTGATTTATTATCATAAACAAGTTTTCTACCATTTTTTTCGATTATATTTCCATGCTTATCATATTTATAAATAATTCTATTATTCGAAGAGTCCTTCCAATCAACTAACATATCATAAGAGTCATAAATAAACTCTTCATCCCTGTGATTACCATGTATTGTAGTGATATTACCAGTACTATCATAAGTGTATTTTTCAAAGTCGAGTACATTTTCAAACGAATTTAGTTTATTATCAGTAGTTTTATTTTCTATAATGCTATCATGATTTTCTTCTGTTAACTCTTCGTAGTATGGTTCATCAACAACATAATTATATTTCCTAACATTAGTAAATCCAGAATTCAAATTCATCTCATGAACTTTAATTCTATCAGAAATATCTCGTTTAATTATTGAACCAAAATAATTGGAAGTAAACGTTTGATTATTAAGTTCGAATCGATAACTCAATTCATCGAATGAGTATTCTTTCCCTATAATGTTTTCTTTATCTCCATAATGATTGATGACAGAGTATCCTAAATTATCCTCTTTTGCAACTAATCTCTGATTTATATCATAAATAAAATTGATAGTATTTCCACTTTTCACTTCACAATAGCTAATAGGACTTCCCTCTGAATCGTACTCATAGCTAGAGAATAATTCTCCATTTTGAAATAGTTTTGATACCTTTCCATTATTTCCATATTGATAATCTGAATATGAATTATTAGCAAACTGAGAATGGATCAAATGATTATTTTCATCAAAAGTATTAACAAATAGTTCCTTACCATTAACTACTTCAGATATCAAGTTTCCATTTCGGTCGTAATTAATAGAATATGTTCCGGTATCATTATCCAATTTAATTAATCTATTATTCTCATCATATTCAAATTTAGATTCATCACTTGTTAAATAGGCTTTTTTAACGCGATAATCAGAGAACGATAAAAAGGGATTTTTGTTACTTGTTGAATCAATAACATTCTTTTGATAATTAAACGAATAGTACTTTGTATTTCCTTTTGCATTAGTAGCAGAAACAACCGCTATTGAATCATTATAATCCTCAATTTTTACTTCATTACCTAATTTTTCTTGTGCTTTGATGAAAGCTTCTAGATTTGCACAAGATGGAAAAGCAATATCTTTTTTTGAATTATTGATTGTAAGCATAGAGAAACAACACATAGACAAAAATAAAATCAAAACTTTTTTGTGGTAACTTGAATTCATATTTTTCTCCTGATTTAAAGTTTCACCATAGGTAGAATTGTAACATAAAAAAATATATAGGCCTAATTTTTTTTATTAAAATGAATAAAAAATCCATTTTCTTACTGCTTTTATTTAAATAACATTGATTTTTACTTTAAAAAATATTGAATTAAACAAACTATGCCCAAAAAAATCGCTACTATCCATACATTAAACCTGTTTTTGAATACACAGAGAAATCGGAATGAAATCCGCTTGTACTTTAACTTTTCTCGTTCCTTTTTGATTGAAAGAAGAATGTCTCCAGAACTAATTGTATTGCATTGGTTCCTGATATCTCATATCACCTTTAGGAGCGTGAACCTTCGTAGAATGACTGACATCATTTAGGTTCGGTAAAGACTTCATTACCTTGGCCCAACCTTGCTTAAAGATGATAACTATCTTGTAGGGAATAGGTGTATCCTCTACTTCATATCCATAAATCAATACTTTCTGGACACAGGTGTCAAAGATTTTGGAATCAAAGGTATAAATAGACTCCATTCCTCTTTTCTTCATCTCCGTTTCAAAACCGGCAATGGCCTTAAGGCTTTCAGACTGATTGATCATCATATACTCAATATTGTCTGTGAACTGGAAAGATATACGTTCCCCCTCTGAACTAAAGAAAAAGGCCGAAAATACTGTGAGGTTGCAAGATTGCCATACGTATGCTTTTTGAAAAAGTGATGAAAAAAACTACTCGGAAGATTCTCCGAGTAGTTCATATCAGATTATTTTCTTCTACCATTGACGGCAAGTTTGACGACTTCATAACCGCCGTTGTAGATGCCTTGTTCCTTGAGTTTGATGATCTGTTGATTTAAGTGGATGAGAAGATCATCATCATGAATCAGTCGATCAAGCATCTCGTTCATGGACTTGGAATCGGGGCATTCAAAGGTGGAATCACCATATTCCTGAGCGTGGATAGCTCCGTATACTTCATGGCCACCGATATGTCTCATCATGACCTTGACGACAGGATAGTAAGCAAGTTCACTAGGCTTGGTGATGAGGAATTCTACTTTTCTCATCAAGAGGTTAGTGGAATAGACGGCTTCAAAGATGTTCTTGTGATAGATGCAATATAAGCCAGTGATGACATCCTGATCCATTCTACCGACAAACTCTTTTAAGTTATCGTATTCATCAAAGAAGTTGATGGCTTTTCTTTCAAAGCCCTCTACGTGCTTGCAAAGATATCGTTCCATATCTTTGTGATCACCAAAGTTGAGGAATAAGGTAACCTTCTTCGCTTCGACATAGGGCATGAGGTGTTTGACCATATCGACAAATAATTTGGCGCCAGCACCAGCACCACCAACGGAGATCAGGATTCTTCTTGGTTCATCTTTCTTGATTCTTTCGATACGTAACTTGACATCTTTTTCGATGTTCGAGACAAGTTCATGGTCAACATAATGACCAACTTCATATAAATCTTCTTCTGGCATGCCCGTAAGTGGCTTATCCGCCATGCCGTTCATCATCTTGTAACCCAGATAGGCAAATGGTGTCTGAACCGTGTGAATGGCACCTTCCGAGAAGTGAAGCGCCATTGGCCAGTTATCCGGAATGGCGTTGACCACGTGGGTTAAACCAGCGTGAATTGCACCTTGGCTAGGCCAGGCGTGAGTGGCAATAAAAGGAACATCCTTAGGAAGATCATGATATAGCGGAACAAATAATTCGGCATTCTTTTGATCGGTAGAATTATAGGTCAGTTTTCTAAATCCTTCGCTGTTAAGTGGTTCCCAGACAAAGTGATTAAAGAGATGGGATTTCTGAGAGATACGAGAGGCTAGGGAATATAAATCGTTTTGAGCGCGGATGACTTTTGAGCCGGAGGCATCAAAAGAAGCGATATCAAACCAGTATGGTTGATAACCTAAGGCCTTTGCACAACTTGCCATAGCCATAGAGATACGATAATGACCAAAGCCCATACGGATGTTACCGACGATTAAAGCGTTCTTTGGAAGTTTTAATGGTTCATCGCTAAAGACGAGGTTCTGACACTGGATAAAATCAAGAGAAGGAATTTCCACTGGTTTAAGATGATATTCCTTGAGAGAATCATCACCATACTTCTTGATGAATATCGCTTTGGATTTGATACCTTTTCTGATGGTTTTCTTATCAATCTTATTATTGAATATCACACTGGATCTATCTTTGATTTCCATATGCTAGCCTCCTAGTTGTAAGCCGTTACATTTAGTATAGCCGAAAAATAAGGATAATCAAGAAAAAAAGAAACTCAAATGTAAATTTAAGTTTCCGTATAGGTGGTTTGGTGATAAAGAGGAAATGAAATTTTGCGCTTTATGCCAATTTTAGATGCGCAAAAATTGCGCGTTTATCCTTTTAACAAAGCGCAATTTCAATCTCAATGTATGAAAAAAATTGGTGCAAACGCACCGCTTCTATTCTTCTAATATTTTCTCTAAATCTTTTGCTAAGATAGGAAAATCTTCTTTGACCGTATAGAAAACAATATCTAGGTTCACTGAACCGTAGTCATGGACGATTCTATTTCTCATACCACTTATTTTTTGCTTAGGAATGTTTGGGAACAATTGATAAAAACTATCTGGTAAGTTTTTGGCACTTTCAGAAATCTGAATAAACTTAAAACTTATAGCACTGCTTAAAACTTCATCATCATTGAAATTTTTGATTGTTATGTTTTCAAGGTGATGGATACAAAAGTAGATGTCTTCTAATATTTTCCTGCAATAGTATTTTGTGTCTTTTTGATTATCCATAAATTTTGATTCCATCCTTCATGATTTCCTGAATCAACTCTAGATTATTTGTCAATTGATCAAGTTTCAATAAATCTATTCTTTTATTGAGACTTCTTCGTAAATCTTCGACTAAACCAAAATAATTCAACCCTGTAATAGGAGAATCAATCAATAAGTCCACATCACTTGTTGGTGTGGCTTTCTTTTTTGCATAGGAACCAAAGAGGTAGCAGAAGTTGACATCATATTTTTTAAAAACCTGAGCGACAGTATCTTTAATATATTCCATGGTTAAAATTCCATGATTTTCGTCTATGGTATTCAGTTTATGTAATTGGAAAAGATAATACTGATATTTTTTATCCAGGCAATCTTTCTTGGCTTCATAGTTTTGATAAGTGCGTCTTGAAATTTGAAGCATTTTTGCTGCTTCTACTTGGCTTAAGTTTAATGATATACGTAATTCTCTTAATTGATTCATCTTGCTTGTCCTATTAATAGTGTATAGAATTTTGCGCTTTATGTCAATTTAAGATGCGCAAAAATTGCGCATTCATTCTTTTAGCAAAGCGCAATTCAAATCTCAATGTATGAAAAAAGTGGTGCAAACGCACCACTCATTTCCTTATTTTGTCTTGTAGAAATACTTCAGCAAATCCTTGAAGTAATCATCTAATGGAGCATAGAATTCGACTCTCTTGAAGGTCTTTGGATGAATCAAAGATAACTTGAAGGCGTGTAAGGCTTGACCTTTTAAAGCGACTTCTTCTTTTCTTCTACCATATAATGGATCACCGACAATCGGATATCCGATATAGGCTAGATGAGCTCTGATCTGATGAGTTCTACCTGTTTCAAGTGTGACTTTAAGAAGAGAGACTTTACCATTGTTGGCAAGAGTGACACAGTGTGTAATGGCTTCTCTTCCCTTATAGATATCGACTTCTGCTTTTCTGTGGGTATGATTTGGTCTAGTCAAAGGAGCATCGATTCTGAACTTCTTGTTTTTGACATTGCCATAGACAAGAGCGAGATAAGTGCGGTGGAATTCTCCTTCTCTGATTTCGTTTTGTAAGATGGCCTGGGCTTCGACATTGTTGGCAATGGCAAGAAGACCAGAAGTGTCTTTATCGATACGATGAACAATGCCAGGACGGATGTTCTCGTTATCGTTAGGATCGAATTCAAAGTTGGTGTCTTCCATAAGGTAGTTGACTAGAGTGTCATCATTATGGCCAGGGGCTGGATGAACCACCATACCACGTGGCTTATTGATGATAGAGATATCTTCATCCTGATAGACGAAGTTGAGGTCGACATTCTCTTTTGGTTTCTGGACTGCTGGGCCTTTATCCTCAGCTGGAGTAAAGATGATTTCACTTCCTTCCATGACTTTAAAGGAAGGAGCATCGATTACTTCACCAGCGATTAAGACCTGTCCATTCTTGATGGCTTTACTAGCCTGAGAACGGGACATCTCTAGGCAGGTGGATAAGACAAGATCAAGACGACCAGATTCACTGGCGATGAACACTTTTTTATCCATGGATACTACCTATAGTCTCTTCATCAGAAGAGTCTTCTTTCTTTTCTAACTGAGAGAGCTTATGGGCAAGTTCTTCATCTTCTTTGATCTGTTCTTCACTAGACATGGCTTTCTTTTCGGCTTCTTCTTCCTCTTTGAGCTTCTGATATTCTTTCTTGAATTCAAAGACAAAGCCGATAAGAAGGAAGACGATACCGACAGTAAGCCAATAGTCAGCCAAATTACAAATTGGGAAGTCTGGCCAGAAATGGAATTTTAAGAAATCGATGACGCCATAGGCGTATGGTTCAGCATGGGCAGCAAAACCGATTCGATCGATCAAGTTACCAGCAGCGCCAGGAAGCATCAGGGCAATACCGATGGTCATGCCCCAGTTGTATCTTCTGAAACGGAAGAGAGAGTTGATGGTAAGCATGATGGTCGCAATCATACTGACTGGGATTAAAAACCAGGACCAACCAGACATGCTTCCCCAGGCAGCACCCTTATTTCCGATAAGATAGAGATCAATTAAACCGGGAATGAAGTTTTCAATGGTGCCACCATTTTGCAGTGTGGTGTTATAGTAAGCCGCCCTCTTGGTGTAATAGTCAGCTAAGAATAAGCCAATAGAGAGAAGTAAGAAACAGATCCACAAAGGATAATTGAGGTTCTTGAAGTAGCCAGAAAGATAATTTTTCAATCTTCCTGGCAGGCCTTTGATAAAGGCCATGACTTTAGAATCTTTTTCCATTAGTTGTTAGTTTCCTTTTCTAAGGAAGAGACAACATCGTGACATCTATCACAAAGGTGGTTACCTTCTTCATCCGTTGTGCAGTGATCAAAGTAGTTCCAGCAACGATCGCACTTAGTGCCTTCGTGCTTGACGACTTTGTTTTCCTTACCTAAGGAGAAGTGAGAGACCTGTAAGATCTTAGCAACTTCATTATCCTTAAAGAGAGAAACAAGTTTTTCTTCCTCTTCAGAGGCAGGTAAGTAAGTGACACTGGCTTCGCTAGAAGAACCGATGACACCATCTTTTCTATATGGTTCGATGATGGCGTTGACATGATCTCTGAGTTCCAAGAACTTCTTGTACTGTTCAAGTAACTCGTTATCGACAGCACCAAGATCTGGATAGTCTTCTAAGGCGATGGAATTCTTTCTATCCTTGATATCGATGGCGCGATAGATTTCTTCGCAGGTGAAGGCAAGGATTGGAGAATAAGCGATAGCCAAAGACTTGATGATGGTGTATAAGACGTACTGGGTATTTCTTCTGCTGGCAGAATCTTTACCCTCACAATATAAGGTATCCTTCTTGAAGTCGAGATAGAAGCTGGATAAGTCGTTGACAAAGAAGTTGTTGATGCTATCGGTGACACTAGCAAAGTTATAAGTGTCATAACCCTTCTTCATCTCGGCTAAGACGGCTTTTAACTTATTGAGCATCATCTTATCCACCAAGGAAAGATCACTTGGCTGATAATGGATATCAAAATGATTTTCGTTATCGTCATCATCAAGGTTGGTAATCATGAACTTGAAGGTGTTTCTGATCTTTCTATACTGGTCAGCACAAACCTTGAGCAAGTCCTGAGAGAGTTTGATTTCGGCAGTGGTGTAATCAATGGAAGTAGTCCATAATCTCAAGATATCAGCACCAAACTGGTTACAGATGGTGACAGGATCGATACCGTTTTTCTTGGACTTGGAGAACTTCTCACCATACTGGTCGACGATGAAACCATGAGTGAGAATCTGTTTGTATGGAGATTTGCCAGTATAGGCGACAGAAAGAATCATAGAGGAGTTATACCAACCTCTGTACTGGTCGTTACCTTCAAAGTAGATATCAGCTGGGAATGGATGATTTAAGGCGATATCGCTACCTAAGAAAGAGGAACCGGAGTCAAACCAGACATCCATGATGTCCTTTTCCTTGGTGAAGATACCGTTTGGAGAATGTGGATTGGTATAGCCTTCTGGAAGTAAGTCCTTGGCTTCTTTTTCATACCAGATATCAGAGCCATATTGGGCGAATAATTCTTCGATGTGATCAAATAACTTCTGATCGAGTAAAGCTTCGCCATCTTCGCCATAGAAAATCGGAATCGGAACGCCCCAGAGTCTCTGACGAGAGATGCACCAGTCATCTCTGCCAGTGAGCATATTTTCAAATCTGACTTTACCCCAGGATGGTTTGTAAGCGACTTTCTCAGCTTCTTGGACAAGCTTATCCTTGATCTTGGAAACGGAGCAGAACCACTGGGCGGTAGCACGGAAGATAACTGGTTTCTTGGTTCTCCAGTCATGTGGATAAGCGTGGACTAATTCTTTGGTGTTTAAAAGATTGCCGTTGTTCTTCAAGATCTCGATGACCTTAGTGGAGCAATCTTCGTAGAATAAGCCATTGACTTCATCACCAGCATCGATCATATGACCCTTGGAGTCAACAGTGCAGATGATTGGAAGATTATATTTCTTGCCGACTCTGTAGTCGTCAGCACCGTGTCCTGGGCCAAGGTGAACGATACCAGTACCAGAATCATCAGTGACATAATCATCGACGCAGACAGGAACAAGTCTATCCTGATATGGATGAGAGACTTTAACGCCTTCAACATCTCTACCGGTGAAGGACTTGACTAATTCCATCGTTTCGAATGGGATTTCCTTCTTCATGGTTTCGGCTAAGGTCTTGACCATGACATAGTTACCCTTTTCGGTCTTGTATAAACCATATTCCATGCTTGGGTTGAGACATAAACCCTGGTTGGATGGAATGGTCCAACCGGTGGTGGTCCAGACTAAGAAGAAGTCTCCCTTGGAGACAAATTCGTTGCCTTCGACAACAGGGAAGCGGAAATAGATGGTAGTAGCAGAGACATCTTTGTATTCGACTTCGGCTTCTGCTAAGGCAGATTCACTAGACCAGGACCAGATGACTGGCTTTAAGCCTTTGTAAATCAAACCATCCATAGCCATCTTGGCAAAGACTTTGACCTGACTGACTTCATACTCTTTGTTCAAGGTCAAATATGGGTGATGATAATCACCAATGACACCAAGACGAAGCATCTGAGAACGCTGTCTATCAACCTGACCAAGAGCGTATTCACGGCATTTCTTTCTGAATTCAGCTGCTGGGGTGTTTCTTCTGTCGACACCAGCCTTGGTGACACAGTTTTCAATTGGTAAACCATGGGTGTCCCAGCCTGGGGTGAATGGAACATAATAGCCTTCCAGATTCTTGGAACGAACGATGATATCCTTGATGATCTTGTTTAAAGCATGACCAGCATGAATTTCATTGTTGGCATAAGGTGGACCATCATGAAGATAGAATGGGTCCTTGTTCATATGAGCTTGTAAAAGCTGTTCATAAAGCTTTGCTTCATCCCAACCTTTGGCCATATCACCTTCCCAGGATGGGAGGTTGGCTCTCATTGGGAATTTTCCTTTTGGCATTAGCAATGTTTTCTTTAGTTCCATAGTAGCCTCCTAGACTTAAAAATCATGAAAATAAACTTTAGTATTATATACTAAAGACTTTATTTAGTAAACAAGGCAATGCGCCTTTCTTGTTCGGTTGGAAAAGAAAGTGGTTTTACTATTTTTTAAAATTCGACTGCCTTTTGGCTAAAAGGGTGAACTGAATAAAAAAACAACATAAAATAGAAACCAACGTGAATGATAGTGATAAAGTTGGCTTATGAAGAATAACATCAAAGAGACACGAGTTTTAAAAAAAAGATGACTTGCGAGAGTCATCTTTAGAATTCATCAGCTTGAATCTGAGCTCTATCATCCACCATAGGATCGAGTTTGGCAAAGATTTCATCAAAGGTCGGAATCTCGTTTCCATCCTCATCTAGTTTGACTCTTCTTTCTTCCACCTTTGAAGGAGTCTTATTGATGATGGTGAAGTCCTGTTTGATCTGATAGGAAGTATCAAAACAGAAGTGGAAGATATCTTCATAGACGCCGCCATTGAGTTTGACGTTCTTGAGAATACCATGGGTCATCTTTGGATAGAGATAGGTTTCACTCTCACCCTTGATCTTATGATTGACTTTCTTGATGGTATGCTCTGTACATAAGATATCATCAAGTCCACGGATCAATAAGGTAGGTTGACTGATCTTGCTAAAATATTTACGGTTTTCCAAAATGGAGATAAAGATGGCAATTAATAATCCGCCAAGACCTTGAACGGTTTGTCTACCGATGGCAGAAGAAACTTTTTTACCATATTTTTTCGTCAGTTTATGGAATTTCCAGGCATATTTGATGTAGTGAGGAATGGCATTGTTGATCAAAGTGTCATACACCGGAGCGACAAAGATGACTCTGGTGACATGATGATGATATTTCTTGGCCATCTTGGCAGTCAAGGCTGCTGAGAAGGAATATCCCATCAAGAAGATTTCATAGTCTTTTTCGATATAACTCTTGATGGTATCTTCTAATTGTTTTTCAAAGGCTTTGGTCTTATGGGTGGATTTGATGGATGGTTCAAATAGTTTGACTAGGGCAATTTCAGCAAGAGGAACTTCCTTTTTGAAGACGTTGTTGAAATATTCCTGCATCGGAAGAGAGTCATGGGTATCGGTTGTCTGGAAACCATTGGTACATAAAAGAACAGTCTTTCTCAAAGGCTTGTTGATTTCAATGTTAGGATTCTGTTCCTTTATGATTTTTAATTCTTCCATAGTTACCTCTAGTTCTTTTTGAAACGATACATGAAGATTCCGGCAGCAACCGCTACATTAAGAGAATCAATACCATTCATCTCAATTCTGACTTTGCTTCCTAAATCCATATTTTTTGCACTGACACCCTGACCTTCATTACCAAAGACAAGGACGAATGGTTCTGGTAAAGAAGAGAGCGTTCTTTCATCAACACCATCAAGGGTGGTCAAGTAGATATGATAGCCTAAACTTTTTAGTTCGCTAAGTTCACCTCGGGCAATCGGAAGATGGAAGAGAGCACCTTTGGTGCTTTGGACTACCTTACTATTATATAACGAAACGGAGTCACTAGAAAGCATCAAACCGGTATAGGAGAAACTTAAGGCGGTTCTGATCATGGTTCCAACGTTACCTGGATCTTGAACCTTATCAAGATAGATCACTCTGCTACCTAAATCTTTAGAGGATACCATCTTTACTTTTCCAATACCCATCATCTTAGGAAGAGACTGATAGGAAGAAAGTTCTCGATATAATCCTTGCTTCAATCCATAGATGGGATAATCTGCCCATGGGGCACTAGTTCCATCTAAGACAATCAAGGCTTCTAAGGCGTTTTCTCTTTTGGCTTCTTCAACCAGGTCTTCTCCTTCAATGAGGAATAGACCAGTCTTAGGATCACCTTTTTTCAGTTTGAGAAACTCTTTATAGGTCTTGTTATCCTTGCTCTCAATGACTTTAAAAGACATAGTTATCTAATTCTCCTTCGAATCTTCCAGCGTCGATTTCTCTATTGAGTTTATCATAGTCTGGACAATACATCTTCACAATCGTATAGAATCGATCGTTGTGATGGATTTCATAAGTATGGGCGATTTCATGGATGATGACACTATCCATGATTTCTGGTTTATAGGCAAATAGACGGTAATCAAATTTGAACTGTTTTTTTGTAGGGAAACATACACCATAATAGGATAAGAACAGACCAGTTCTGATGATATAGGAAGATAAGTCTCTTCCCATACGTTTACCAATCTCAATGACTCTAGGCTTGAGATATTCCAAGAACATTTTTTTATATCTGGTGATAGGATCCTTGGTGTTAGAAGGAAGATAGAAGTAGTTAGGATCATCTTTGTATCTGCTATCATAGGTGAAATACCTTTTCTTGCCTAAGACATAGACATAGACGTCTTCCTTCATATAGGGGCGGTTGACGATTCTGCCTTTATATTTGTTGTAGGCAGAAACAACAAACTTATCCATGTTGCTCATGCTGGTGTAAGTGGAGATATAGATCTCCATTTCACCATAGACCACACGGATAGTCATACCTCTGTTGGTACTCTTTTGATAGACGTTTGCGTCGAAGGTTACCCCATCTTTCATGGTGTAAGTACGCTTAAATAAAAATTTTCTCTTATCCACAGCAAAATATTTTAACTAAATCTTGAAATAAAGGCAAAGCTTTGATATCATTTATAGGCTCAAACTTAATTGCGGACGTGGCGAAATTGGTAGACGCGCACGTTTGAGGGGCGTGTGGGGTAACCCATGTCAGTTCGATTCTGATCGTCCGCACCATCTTGAAAGTTTGCTCCGACAGAAATGTCGGAGTTTTTTTGTTACTTTTCATTAGGTTTTGGTTCTTCATTGATTTAATATGATAGATTTTTGCCAAAAATAAATAGGAAATGATGGCAAAAATATTGAGAATATGGCAAAAATATGATATCATTTTAAGTGAGGTGCTAAGTATGTATCGTGAATCAGAAGTTGTTGAATTAAAAGAAAAATATGTTGATGCAATTGTTAGAGATATTGTTGCTTTCCTAAATGCCAATGGTGGAGATATCTTTGTTGGTGTAACTGACTGGGGCGATGTTTTAGGTATACCAGATAAAGATTTGGATGAAACACAAAGAAAGATATCAGACATCATTACAATGCAAATTGAACCTAATCCACAAAACGAAATATCGACCGCTTTATTAAGTGAGGATGGCAAAAGAATAATTAAAATATCAGTTCCTAAAGGATATAAACCTATTTACTGTATTAAGAAATATGGTTATTCATCTAAAGGATGTCTTATTAGGGTAGGCACGACTTGTAAAGAAATGAGCCCGGAAGAAATTGAATATCGTTATTTTAAAAACTTTATTGATAATGATCTCATTTTAAAAGCACCTGCCCATTATTCTCCTTTGTCCTTTGACATGATGAAGATTCTTTTAACAAGCAGAGGATACCATATTAACGAGCTATCTTTTGAACAGAGTTTTAACCTATTAAGAAATGACGGATCTTACAATTTGATGGCGGAATTATTATCTGACAAAAATATGGTACCGGTTATCTTCGTTAAGTTTGATGGAACTGATAAAACATCAATTTCTCAAAGAAGTGATTATGGTGATCAAAGTATTTTATTAGGTCTTCAAAGATTGAAAGATAGATTGATTGCTGAAAACATATGTGTTACCGATACCACAGTGAGACCAAGAGTAGATAAATATTTATATGATATTGACTGCGTTAATGAAGCTTTAGTAAATGCATATGTTCATAATGATTGGACCATTTCTGAGCCATTAGTATCTTTTTATAAAGATAGATTAGAAATTACTTCTCATGGTGGCATCCCAAAAGAGATAACTATGAATGATTTCTTTAATGGTGTCAGTCATCCTAGAAATCCAGTATTGATGAGAATATTTTTGAAGCTCGGAATTGTTGAACATACAGGCCATGGCATCCCTAAGATTATTAGCAAATACGGAAAAGAAACTTTCGACATACATGATACTTACATCAATGTTGTCATCCCTTTTAACAAAGATATCGTCAGTCAAATGTCGGGTGGCAAAAATAATGGCAAAAATGATGGCAAAAATGATGGCAAAAATCTTTTTAACAACGACCTAACCGAGAATGAAAAGAGGGTGTTGTTAGAGCTTATAAATAACCCAAGTATTCCATACGACACATTAGTAGTGGAACTTAAAATTTCAAGAAGAACAGTATCGAGAGTGTTTGAGTCTTTGGTTGAAAAAGGGTATATCCAAAGAGTTGGAACAAACAAAAAAGGATATTGGAAAGTAATAAAGTAACAGCATTTAACAAGCGGTTTTACGTTCGCTAGGAATTTGCTTTTCACTACCCATTATTTTTTGTATGGGGGATACCTGATTTAGAATTTTTGAAAGTCAAACAATTTGCAATAGAGTATGATTTTAATTTTGCAATTGCTTCTTGTAACGATAATACTTATCGATGCTGATACCTAGTCTAGAGGCAGCCTGTCTGGCTGTGATTCTATGCTGTTTAATCATATCCTGGCATTCTAAAAATCTAATATAATCCACTTGGACTGGCTTTCTTCCTTTAAAAGAACCTCTTTCCTTGGCCTTTTGGATGCCTTTAGCTTGTGTTTCTTTTTGATGGGCATAACAACGATCATACAAAGCCATGAATACATCATGGAAGGCTTTGCGGTTATCGTCATGAATGGTTTGACCATTGATGATGATATCATTGCCTAAGCATAGTTGAGTTAAGATTTCTTTGATTAAAGCTTGATTGGTTTTCGTGGTGTTGTAATGATCAAATGACACAGTTTCTTTTTCTTTATATGGAATGACAAACAAGGAATCGCCAGAGTATTGTAGACCTAGTTTGTGTAGACGTATCAGATATTCTATAGGGTCCATATATTCCATGTTCACTTGATGGAGTAGTTCTTGGTAATCCTCTCTTTTTGGGGATGGAACTCTTTCACTGATGAAAGTGGGAAGAATGGTTCTCGTGTATTCTTCTTTTTTTAAATCCAGGTTTAAACCCGGAATCCCTTGAAAGATTGAAGTGCTTAGTAAATCACAAACGGTATAATTGGGTTTAAAGACGTACATAAAAGAATCATCACTATTGAGAGAATAGGTGATGTTGCAGATAGCATAGGTGATATCATGTGGACCAGGTATAGCTATGGTCCCTTTAGAGATATATGTGTTCATGGTTATTTATCTTTTAGTTTTTCGTATGAATACCTGAGAATCTTTTCATAGCGGTTTTGAATCATCGATTTGTAGAACTCTTTGTGCTTCTTGCTAAGTAGGTATTTTGCGAAATCGAATATTCTCATAAGTTTTCTTGATGAGTACACTTTACCAAAAATCGATATAGTGTTGCAATAGAGTATGATTTTAATTTTGCAACACATAACTAAAAATCACACTTTAGCATGGTTTTTCGTCAAAATTTCATTTCTGATTTGCGTTATAAGGATTCACAGTGTTTCCTGGTTATATCATGGTAGATTCCATTTGTTTATTTAAAACGGGTTTCATGGATTGTAACCATGATTATCTAATAACTCTTTGCGAAAATTAGTTTTTCCTATATAATGAAAAAAGTCCTGCTCACATCATAATGTGAGAAAAAGACAAAAGGGATGATGACAAATCTTTATTTAGCGATGATTGATTCACTTTTTGAGGAGGTGAACCATGCCCAATATCTATAATGAATTATTTTATTCTGGTCTGAGTAAAGAAGACTTCAAGCGCGTTTCTAAGCCGGTTGCGGAAGTAAACCGTAAGTCTTTGATGTTCTTCTCCATTGTCTCAGGCGTCTTTTGGATTGCGGGTTTGATCATCTATTTGTTGCAAGACACCTATATTCAATGCCGATATGTCTATATCTGTGCCTTTATCATCTCCATGATCACCTTGCTATTATCCACAACCCTGGTCAAGAGATATCCAAGACTGCTTTTTTCAACATTGATGTTATTTAACGCCTCATTATATGCTGCCGGTATCGGTATGGCGATATTCCAACCCGATATCAGAACAGTATTGATGATCGCAATTGTCATCATTGTCCCTAGCGGTTTTATTCAAAGAACCATTGTCAACAACATTCTCCAGGTCTTATCCATTTTAGTCTTAGCCATCGTTGGTCGTTTCTATCTTGTTGATGAAGTCTATTCCTTTTCTTTGATGAACGTCACCATCTTTGCCATCGCTGGCTTAGTCATCGGTCATATCATCAACAAGTCGAGATATCAAAGATATGTCTATGCGGATTCTGCTGAGAAACTCGTGATGATGCAGAAAAACTACAATGACGATCTTCAAAAAGAAGTGGAAATCAAGACAAAACGAATTCTTGCCTTACATAACCAGCTCATCCTTGGTATTGCCATGATGATCGAAGGTAGAGATAACTCTACTGGCGGTCACATCAGAAGAACCAGTAAGGCCATTGAGATTCTTATTGAAGAGATCAGAAAAGACGATGACTTTGCTCTCACTGATGAATTCTGTAACAATCTGATCAAGGCTGCCCCTATGCACGATCTAGGCAAGATTACCATTTCTGATGCAATCTTATGTAAACCAGGTAAATTCACCCCTGAAGAATATGAAGTCATGAAGACTCATGCTGCTCAGGGTGCAAAGATTCTTCATAACATCCTAGCGGAAAGCGAAGATGTGAAATTCAAAGAACTAGCCGAAAATGTCGCCCATTATCATCATGAACATTTTGATGGTACAGGTTATCCCTGCGGATTAAAAGGAGAAGAGATTCCTCTAGAGGCAAGAATCATGGCGGTAGTGGATGTCTATGATGCCTTAGTCAGCAAGAGAACATATAAAGAAAGATATAGTTTTGATAAAGCCAATGAAATCATCGTAAGTCTCATGGGCTCTCAGTTTGATCCTAGATTGAACAAGTATTATCAGAAAGCCAGAGCAAAACTGGAAAGTTACTATCTTTCTGAATTATTGGATTAAGTTTTGAATTGTAACATTTGTTAGCGGTTTGTCTCTTTCTATAGAGAAACATTTGTTTCATGTGGGAAGTGTGGTACAATTTCAGTAAGAAGAATTATACACTTGTTTAATTATTCTCGATTCGAAATTGTTGTTTCTTCTTCATAGTTGTGGCTGCTTTATCCCTGAAAACAGCCTTGACTGAAGTGGTAATACCTCCTTTCTTTGGTTATCTCGTCTTGAAGTCCTGCAAGATGAGATAACCGTTTTTCTTTTGTATGAGAAAAGCCGTGTTTTCACACGGCTAGGCTCAGCTCAGTTTATCGATCTTCTTGTATTGTCTGTTTAAGGAGAGTTCAAATTTTTCAATCTTACCTTTGATGGAATCGACATAGGAAGTGATGATAGCGGAGACGGCTTCCTGAATCTTGTCATGAGCAGAAAGGATACCGGCATTGGCTTTGGAGATGGCTTCAAGCTGTTTACTTAAGGTTTCAAGCGGTTTATCAAGATAAGTGGTCTTGATATGTTCGAATTCTTCAAGCAAGACTTCTTTTTCCTGGAAGGCAAGATCTTCTTTCTGTTTGGCTAAGACGATATCTTTGAAACGAGTAGTAAGAGAGGTGATCATGTTTAAGAAGGTCATGAGGTATTGTGGTCTTACGACATACATATTGGGGTATTCTTTGACTTTGAAAATCGGAATATCGTTGACCTTATCCATCTCAAGCTCAGAGACCAAAAGAGCATATTTACATTCTTTCTTGTTTCTGTTCTTGTCTAACTGGTTGTAGTAGCTAGAGTTCGTCTTCTTGTTGACCGAGGCAGGATCTTCACTCTTCATATCCATGCAGACTGAGGCAAGTTCATAAGTCTTGGTCTCATCGGCATAGACTTTGAAGATGTAATCGGCTTTACTTCCTTTGTTTTCATCTTCTTCCTTGACGACTTTGTTATCTTTCTGCCAGGTGCAGTTATCAAAGCCGTTTTGCATATAGGAAGTGACTTCTCTATCACACCAGGTCTCCAGTTCTTCCCCGATGACTTTGACAGAGGCAAAACTTCTCTGTCTCTTAAGTGCATCGATCTCAGTTTGCTTATTGTTGATTTCTACATTCTTTTCTTCAAGTTTTTCTCGATACTGGTTGTCTAAGCGAGTCATCGCCTGTTCTTTTTCTAGTTCTAGTTTGGCTTTCTGATTTTCTAGATTCTGCAAGGCTGTCTTTTCAAGAATGGTCTTTTCATTGTTGGCTTGATTGAGTTTATCCTTATAGGCGTTAGCGACTTCTAGTTCCTTGCTTCTTAGTTTTTCATCCATGTTGGCTTTCAAGGTTTCAAGTTCCATCTTCAAAGCCTGATATTCTTTGTCTTTCTGGGTGGCAAGTCTTTCTTTTTCTAGCTGGAACGAAGTTTCTTTTTCTTTAATCTGACTATCAAGAGTCGCCTTTAAGGTAGCTAATTCGGACTCCAGAGACTTGATTTTATCCTGATGCTTTTCTTCAAGTTCTTTGGTGGCGAGGATTTGCTTTGATTCTAGTTTGGTCTTCTCACTGGCAAATTCGATATCCAGTTTCTCTTTATATTCGG
>JAEEGL015737886.1_pt1 | contig 19216 bp, 9 predicted proteins | sample 9134231 | NCBI WGS metagenome assembly JAEEGL01 (sample SAMN16246548, study PRJNA631951) | gut metagenome | biome: gut microbiome; feature: rumen; material: fiber-attached | host: Bos | place: Iran: Karaj | collected 2018-10 | reverse complement strand
GTCGGGATAGTTATAGCCGACGGGGGTGTAGATTATGGCGCACTGCATATCGGTGAAGGCGTTTATGACCCTGCCCGTTTTTGGAGAATAGAGAGAAGCGACGGGAACGTCCGGCTCCGCGTCGTCGAGAACGTAGAAATCGTCGAAGAATCGGCGGCGCAGGGGCAGCTTTTTCATATTGTCGCGCAGCCTTTTTCCCGCTCTGAAATCAAAGGGCGTGCCGTCGACGGAAATGAGCCCGCCCTCCGGTGTGCCCGAAGGGCCTCTCGCCGCAAGGGCCGAGGCGCGGAGCGTTAGCTCAAGCTCCCGCGCGTCCGAGAAGTCGCCGGGGTTGAAGTAGGCGTGATTTACCGGGGAGAGAACGGTCTCGCGCTCAGGCGTGACCTCGTAGCGTATCGTGAGAGTGTGCCTGTCGTCGAAGGTGAAGGAGACGGCGGCCTCGACTCTGTCGTTAAAGCCGCACTCTCCCATATCCGTATGGCGGAGCGTGACCGTGTTTTCGCCTGTTATCTCGCCGGAAAAGAGCTTATAAGCCCAGTTGGAGCTTCCGGAGTGCAGAAGATTCGGCTTCTCACTTATTTCAAGCTGAACGTCCTCGCCGTGGAGGCGGCAGCGCCCGTAGGCAATCCTGTTGCCAACGCGCCCTATCGTCGCCGCCTTGAAGCTGCGCTTCTCCATATCGGAGACGGCGGGGCAGGAGAGAACGGCGTTTTGAAGCCGGCCGTTTCTGTCCGGCACGAAAACGGACTGGATGACGGCGCCGTAGCAGCAGATCTCGGCGTATTCGCCGAAGGAGTTCTCAATGCGGTAAAGCCTGACCTCGCGCCCGTCGGAGAGAGCGCCGAATACTCGCTCGGTTATCATTCGCCTTCACCTCTCAGCTCTCTGAACCTGCGCTCGACAGCAAGCTCGACGTTGTGCGGCACGAAGCGGGAGATATCGCTTCCGTATCTTGCCGCCTCCTTGACCACAGTGGAGCTGAGATAGCCCCACCGGAGCCCGGTAGTGAGGAACACCGTCTCGATGCCGGGCATCAGGGCATGGTTCACCTGGGCAAGCTGCAGCTCAGTCTCAAAGTCGGAGACCGCTCTGAGCCCGCGGATGAGGACCTGAGCGTGGTGGCTTTTGGCGAAGTCCACGGTCAGCCCGTCGAAGCTCTCCACCTCGACGTTTTTAAACTGAGCGCAGCACTCGCGGAGCATCTCGACCCTCTCCTCCGTGGTGAAGAAGGGCTTCTTCGCGCTGTTTATGAGAACGGCGACTATCAGCCTGTCGCTTATTCTCGCCGCTCTTTTGATAATGTCAAGATGTCCGTTCGTCACCGGATCGAAAGAGCCGGGATATACTGCGATACCCATACCATCACCTCTTGCTTTTTTATGCTTACAGTAAAACACATTTTAATAATAATAATCAAGTGTTTTTTTCGCTTGTTCTCTTCCGCGGCTCATAAGGGGAGGCGTTCGGAAGCAAAAATTGACGAATAGGGGCGAGGTATATTCACCCCGTGTTATTCAAGCCTACAGAGTTTTATGAGAGGGCGATTTATTTCTTGACGGAGCGGGGATAAATCAAATATAATCATAGGCGGAAGGACGGGGAGGGATAAGCTTTGAAAGCATCTGTCTTAAAACCGAACAGTCCGGAAACTAAACACACGGAGCTTTTTGCACCCATTTTCGCGATGTAAAAGGCTCTTTTCTTTTTGGAGGCAACAGAATGAAAAAGGTCGGCATAATACTCGGAAGCGCAAGCGATATCGCGGCCGCAGAGAAGGCGGCGGCGCAGCTCGGCGAGCTCGGAATACCGTTTGAAACGCACATCTACTCCGCGCACAGAACGCCGGATGAGGCGAGAGAATTTGCGCTCACGGCGAGAGAAAAGGGCTTCGGCGCGATAATCTGCGCCGCGGGAATGGCGGCTCACCTTGCGGGAGCAGTCGCCGCGAACACGACTTTGCCTGTGATCGGAATACCGCTGAAGGGCGGAATGATGGACGGGCTCGACGCGCTCCTGTCCACAGTCCAGATGCCCTCCGGCATACCGGTCGCCACCGTTGCGATAAACGGGGCGGCAAACGCCGCGCTTTTAGCCGCGGAGATAATCGCAGTAACCGACGCGGCTCTCGCATAAATGCTTGCCGCGCTTAGAGAGAAGCAGAGAGAGAAGGTCCTTGCAGCCTCGCGCGAGGCGGAGGAGAAGCTCAGAGGGGAGGCAGACTGATGGGCGGATTTTTCGGAGCCGTATCGAAGCGGGAGGTCGTTTACGACGTTTTCTTCGGCACGGACTACCATTCCCACCTCGGAACTCGCAGAGGCGGCCTTGCGGTCTTCGACCCGACGACGGGTCTGCAGCGCGAGATACACAATATCGAGAACACGCCGTTCAGAACGAAATTCGAGGCTGAGGCGGCGGAGATGCACGGCAGGAGCGCGATTGGCTGCATTTCCGACACGGACCCGCAGCCGATACTTATAAAAAGCTGCCTCGGGACCTACGCTATCAGCATGGTCGGCATAATAAACAATATGGACGAGCTCACCCGCGAGCTTATGACCGCTCACGCGCATTTTGAGGCGATGGGCGGCGGCAGAGTGAATCAGGCGGAGCTTCTGGCGATGCTGATAAACAGGGAAAACAGCTTCGAGGACGGGATAAGATACGCGCAGGAGCGGATAAAGGGCACCGCGTCCATAATGATACTGACCGACTCGGGCGAGATAATCGCCGCGAGGGACAGGGACGGCAGGCTCCCGATGATACTCGGCACGGACGAGGACGGCTACTGCGTATCCTTCGAGTCCTTCGCCTTCGAGAAGCTCGGCTACAGATACCTTCGCGACCTCGGGCCCGGCGAGATAGTAAAGCTCACCGCCGACGGATGGGAGACCCTCGCTCAGCCCTTTGAGCGGATGAAGATGTGCACCTTCCTGTGGACATATTACGGCTACCCGAACAGCGTCTACGAGGGCTCGAACGTGGAGATAAGCCGCAACATAAACGGCAGGCTCTTCGCCGCGCACGAGAAGAGGAACGGAACTCTCCCTCAGGTGGATTACGTCTGCGGAGTGCCCGACTCGGGAACGGCTCACGCCCTCGGCTACGCGCACGAAAGCGGGATATCCTACGGCAGGTCGTTCATCAAATACACGCCCACCTGGCCTCGCAGCTTCATGCCGCAGACTCAGGGGCTCAGAGAGAGGATAGCGAGGATGAAGCTCGTGCCGGTAAAGCAGCTCATCGAAGGTCAGCGCCTTCTGTTCGTTGACGATTCGATAGTCCGCGGCACTCAGCTCAAGGGCACGGTGAACTACCTCTTTGAGAACGGTGCGAGAGAGGTGCATATGCGTTCTGCCTGCCCGCCCGTGATGTACGGCTGCAAGTACCTGAACTTCTCCCGTTCAAACACGGAGATGGAGCTCATAGCGCGAAGAACGATATCGGCGATTGAGGGCGAAGGAGGACAGGCGCACGTCGCAGAATATGCCGACGGCAGCACGGAACGCGGCAAGGCGATGCGCTGCCATATAGCGAAGAGCCTCGGCTTCAGCACCCTCGAATATCAGACTCTCGACGGAACACTTTCCTCGGTCGGCATTGATAAGTGCAAGCTCTGCACCTACTGCTGGACCGGTATAGAATAAGAAAAAGGAGCGTATCGGAATGGAAAACTCAAGATCTGAGCGTTACGCCGCAGCCGGAGTCGATATAACGGCGGGCTACAGGGCGGTCGAGCTTATGAAAAAGCACGTGCAGAGGACAAAAACTCCCGGCGCGGACGTGGACATAGGCGGCTTTGGCGGGCTTTTCGTTCCCGAAATAGCCGGCATGAAGGAGCCGGTGCTCGTTTCGGGAACGGACGGAGTCGGCACGAAGCTGAAGCTCGCGTTCGATTTGGAGCGTCACGGCACTGTCGGAATAGACTGCGTCGCAATGTGCGTAAACGATATAGTCTGCGCCGGAGCCAAGCCCCTTTTCTTCCTCGACTATATAGCCTGCGGCAAAAACGAGCCTGAGAAGATAGCCGAGATAGTCGGCGGCGTCGCCGAGGGCTGCGTGAGGGCGGGAGCCGCTCTCATAGGCGGAGAGACAGCCGAGATGCCCGGCTTCTACCCTGTGAACGAATATGACCTCGCCGGCTTTGCCGTCGGAATTGTCGATAAGGAGAAGGCGCTCGACTCGAAAAGCGTTTGCGAGGGCGACGTGATTATCGCCCTGCCCTCCTCCGGAGTCCACTCAAACGGCTTCTCGCTCGTCCGCAGAATACTTGCGGACACCTACACCGATCTCTACGCCGCATTTCCCGAGCTCGGGCGAAGAACGATCGGCGAGGCTCTTCTCGAGCCGACGAAGATCTATGTTAAGCCTATGCTCGCCCTGATGGACGCGGTTAAAGTCAAGAGCGTCGCGCACATAACCGGCGGCGGCTTCTATGAGAACGTACCGCGCGCCCTGCCCGACGGGCTCTCCGCCCGCATAGAAAAGGACAGAGTCCGAGTGCTTCCGATATTCCGTCTGCTTCAGCGCCTCGGCTCTGTGCCGGAGCGCGAGATGTTCAATGTGTTCAACATGGGCGTCGGCATGATGACGGTAGTGAGCGAGGCGGACGCGGGAAGAGCTATCGACGTGCTGAGGGCAAACGGCGAGGACGCCTACGCCGTCGGCAGAGTCGTTAAGGGCGGCGACAGGGTGCAGCTCGTATGAATAAAGCGAGGATAGCCGTGCTCGTCTCCGGCGGAGGCACGAATCTCCAGGCTCTCATCGACGCGGAGAAGAGCGGCGAGCTGAAAAGCGGAGAGATCGTGCTTGTAGTATCTAACGTTAAGAGCGCCTACGCCATGGAGCGCGCAAGAAACGCGGGGATAGAGAGCGTTTTCATCTCGAAGAAGGCGGAGGGCGGACAGGAGGGCTTTGAGAAAAAGCTCCAGTCCGAGCTCACGGGGAGAAATATAGACCTCGTGATCCTCGCCGGCTTTATGAGCATACTGACGGCTGACTTCACCTCAAAGTGGCCGGAGAGGATAATAAACGTGCATCCCGCATTAATACCGAGCTTCTGCGGCAAGGGCTACTACGGACTCAGGGTACACGAAGCTGCTCTCGCCTACGGGGTGAAGGTTACGGGCGCAACGGTGCATTTCGTGAACGAGGTGCCGGACGGCGGCAGGATAATCTTCCAGAAGGCCGTCGAGGTAAGAGAAGACGATACGCCGGAGACTCTTCAGAGAAGAGTGATGGAGGAGGCGGAGTGGAAGCTCCTCCCCGCGGCAGCGGAAAAAGTATCCGGCGAAATAATAAAGGAGAGATAAAAAATGAAGGATTTTCTTGAGCTTCTGAGAACGAATTCCTATCCCGGCAGAGGGATAGCCGTCGGAAAGGACAGAGTCTACTATTTCATCATGGGCCGCAGCGAGAACAGCCGCAACAGGATATTCGAGCTCACCGAGGACGGCATACGCACGAAGGCCTTCGACGAGTCGAAGATGTCCGACCCGAGCCTCATAATCTACCAACCCGTCCGCGAGACGGAGAAGGGTCTTATCGTTACGAACGGCGATCAGACCGACACGGTAAGGGATTTCGGGGACTTCAAGGCGGGACTTATGACCCGCGAGTACGAGCCGGACGGCCCCAACTTCACGCCGCGCATCTCGGCAATGATATATAAGGACGGCTCCTTCGATATCTCCATACTCAAGCATAAGGACGGGCGCTGCCTCAGAGAGTTCTTCTGCTACGAGGGCGCGAGCGAGGGCAAGGGCTTTTTCATCAGCACCTACGAGGGCGACGGAAGCCCGCTGCCCACATTCTCCGGCGAGCCCGTGGAGATAGATATGCCCGAGCCCGAAGAGGTCTGGGCTGCGCTCAACGCGGATAACAAGGTCTCGCTCTATACGAACGTTAAGGGCGAAGTAAAGCTTTTCAACAAACACTTAGGCGACTGAGGAGGAAGAACAAATGAAGGAATTTGAGCTTAAATACGGCTGCAACCCCAACCAGAAACCCGCGAGGATATATATGAAGAGCGGCAGCGACCTGCCGATCGAGGTGCTGAACGGCCGTCCCGGCTATATAAACTTTCTCGACGCCATGAATTCGTGGCAGCTCGTTATGGAGCTAAAGCGCGAGCTCGGCATACCCGCCGCCGCGAGCTTCAAGCACGTATCTCCGGCAGGCGCCGCCCTCGGGCTTCCGATGAGCGACACTCTTAAAAAGACCTGTTTTGTCGACGATATAGAGGGACTTGACGAAAGCCCCATAGCCCTTGCCTACGCGAGAGCGAGAGGCACGGACAGAATGTGCTCCTTCGGCGACTGGATAGCCCTCTCCGACACCTGCGACGAGGTCACCGCCCGCATTATAAAGCGCGAGGTCTCCGACGGAGTCATCGCCCCCGCCTATACCGAAGGCGCCCTTGAGATACTGAAGGCGAAGAAGAACGGCTGCTACAACGTCGTCCGCATCGACCCGGCCTACGTCCCGGAGCATCAGGAGACCAAGGACGTGTTCGGAGTGACCTTCGAGCAGGGCAGAAACGATTTCGTTATCAACGCAGACCTTCTCGGCAACGTCGTCACCGCGAATAAGGACATACCCGAGGATAAGAAGCGCGACCTCATTGTGAGCCTTATCACTCTTAAATATACCCAGTCCAACTCCGTCTGCTTTGCCTACGACGGACAGGCTATCGGAGTCGGAGCCGGACAGCAGAGCCGCATACACTGCACCCGTCTCGCCGGCTCGAAGGCGGACACATGGTTTTTGCGCCAGAGCCCGAAGGTCATGGCCCTCAAGTTTAGGCCCGGCCTCGGCAGAGCGGAGAGAGACAACGCGATAGACGGATATATAAACAGGAACGAGGAGGACGTGACCGCCGACGGAGTTTGGCAGCGTTTCTTCTCCGAGAGACCCGAGCCGTATACCGACGCGGAGCAGAGAGCATATCTCGACACGGTGACAGGCGTATCTCTCGGTTCCGACGCCTTCTTCCCCTTCGGCGACAACATCCAGCGCGCCGCCAAGTCCGGCGTCAAATACGTAGCGGAGCCGGGCGGCAGCGTCAGAGACGATAACGTCATAGAGACCGCCGATTCCTACGGTATGGCTATGGCGTTCACGGGAATGAGGCTATTCCACCACTGATACCGGAGGACAGTATGAATATTCTCGTTGTAGGCGGCGGCGGCCGCGAGCACGCGATAATAAAGGCGCTTAAAAAGAACAGCGACGTAAAAACGGTATACTGCCTGCCCGGAAACGGCGGTATACAGGGCGACGCCGAGTGCTATCCCGTCGGAGCGAAGAACATCCCGATGATAGTCCACTTTGCGAAGACCCACAGGATAGACTACGCCGTCGTAGCACAGGACGACCCTCTCGCCCTCGGCTGCGTCGACGCTCTCGCGTCTGTCGGCGTTCCCGCCTTCGGACCGGATAAAAACGCGGCCCGGATAGAGGCGAGCAAGGTATTCGCCAAGGAGCTTATGAAAAAATACGGCATACCGACTGCAAGGTATGAGGCTTTCACCGAGTCCGAAAAGGCTCTCGCCTACGTTGAGACCTGCCCCGTGCCGACCGTCGTAAAGGCGGACGGTCTCGCTCTCGGCAAGGGAGTGACGGTCTGTATGACCCGCGAGGAGGCGAGGAGAGCCGTTATAGCCGCGATGGAGGACAGGGCTTTCGGCGATGCGGGAAGCTCGATAGTAATAGAGGAGTATCTCGAGGGTCCGGAGGTCAGCGTCCTCAGCTTCACGGACGGCGAGACGGTCGTTCCGATGATATCCAGCATGGACCACAAGAGAGCGCACGACGGCGACGAGGGACCGAACACGGGCGGAATGGGCACTGTTGCTCCGAACCCGTACTACACGCCCGAGATAGCCGCCGAGTGTATGGAGAGGATATTCCTGCCCACTGTGAGGGCGATGGCGGCCGAGGGCTGCCCGTTCAAGGGCTGCCTCTACTTCGGACTTATGCTCACGAAGGACGGACCGAAGGTCATCGAGTATAACTGCCGTTTCGGCGACCCGGAGACTCAGGTGGTGCTCCCGCTCCTTAAATCCGATCTTTTAACAGTAATGCGCGCTGTTACCGAGGGAAGGCTTGCGGAGACTCCGGTGGAGTTCTCCGATAAATCGGCTGCCTGCGTCATAATCGCCTCGAAGGGCTATCCGGTGAAATACGAGTCAGGCTTCAAAATAGAGCTCCCCGCCCCGGAGGAGGGGAGAGAGATATACGTTGCGGGAGCCGAGGCGAGGGAGGACGGGCTCTACTCCAAGGGCGGAAGAGTCCTCGGAGTCACGGCCGTCGCAGGCAGTCTCAAGGAGGCTGTGCGCGAGGCTTACGCCTACGCGGAAAAGGTGAAGTTTGAAAACGGCTTTATGCGCCGCGACATAGGCGCGAGAGCGCTCAGGCTTCTGGAGGAATGAGATGGTATTCAGAGTTTACGTTGAGAAAAAGGAGGGGCTCCGCCATGAGGCGGAGGGGCTTCTCTCCGAGATAAGGGACTTTCTGGGCATAAAGAGCGTCTCCGGTCTGCGCGTCGTGAACAGATACGACGTTGAGGGCATGAGCCGCGAGGGCTTTGAGAGTGCCGTGCCGACCGTTTTCTCCGAGCCGCAGGTTGACCTCGTATACCGGGATATGCCCGGCTGGACGGATAAGGTCTTCGCTGTCGAATACCTGCCCGGTCAGTACGACCAGCGCGCGGACTCCGCAGCGCAGTGCATACAGATAATGACTCAGTCCGAACGCCCCGAAATAAGAACGGCAAAGCTCTATTTCCTCTTCGGCGACGTCTCCGCGGACGATTTGGAGCGCGTAAAGAAATACGTTATAAACCCCGTCGAGGCGCGCGAGGCGAAGCTGGACGAAACGCCGGCGACCCTGAAGCTCAGCTACGAGATGCCGGAGACAGTCGAGACTCTTGCGGGCTTTTGCGGGATACCCGACGCCGAGGCGGCGGATTTCATAAGGAAATACGGTCTCGCCATGGACTCGGACGACCTTCGCTTCTGCCGCGATTATTTTAAGAACGAAGGGCGCGACCCGACGCTTACCGAGCTGCGCTTGATAGATACCTACTGGTCCGACCACTGCCGTCATACGACGTTTCTGACGAATATTGCCTCCGTGAGCTTCGACGACCCGGACGTGGAGGAAGAATACGGAAACTACCTCAAGATGCGCGAAGAGGTGGGGGACAAAAAGCCAATTTGCCTTATGGATATAGCAACTGTGGGGGCAAAATGGTTAAAGAGGCAGGGGAAGCTCCAAAAGCTTGACGAGAGCGAGGAGATAAACGCCTGCACGGTAAAGATGAGGATAGAGGTGGACGGACGCGAGGAGGACTGGCTCCTGCTCTTCAAGAACGAGACGCACAACCACCCGACAGAGATAGAGCCCTTCGGCGGAGCCGCGACCTGCATAGGCGGGGCGATACGCGACCCGCTCTCCGGCAGAAGCTACGTCTACGCCGCGATGCGCGTTACGGGAGCCGCCGACCCGACGGCGCCGATAGAGGAAACGATAAGGGGCAAGCTCCCGCAGCGCAAGCTCGTCACGGGGGCGCAGGCGGGCTACAGCTCCTATGGCAACCAGATAGGGCTTGCCACGGGCATAGTCGACGAGATATACCACCCGGGCTACGCGGCAAAGCACATGGAGATAGGCGCCGTCATCGCCGCCGCTCCCGCTGAGAACGTGCGCCGCGAGAGACCGGAGAAGGGCGACCTTGTCATACTTCTCGGCGGCAGAACGGGCAGAGACGGCATAGGCGGAGCCACGGGCTCTTCAAAAGCGCACGACAGCCATTCGGTCGAGACCTGCGGCGCTGAGGTGCAGAAGGGCAACGCCCCGGAGGAGAGAAAGCTCCAGCGCCTCTTCCGCAACCCGGAGGCGACGCGCCTGATAAAGAGATGCAACGATTTCGGAGCCGGCGGAGTATCCGTCGCCGTCGGCGAGCTTGCGGACGGGCTTAGGATAGAGCTCGACCGCGTGCCGAAGAAATACGGGGGGCTTGACGGAACGGAGCTCGCCATATCCGAGAGCCAGGAGCGCATGGCGGTCGTCGTAGAGCGGAAGGACGCGGAGCGATTCCTTGCCCTTGCAGGAGCGGAGAACCTTGAGGCGACAGTGATCGCCGAGGTCACTGACGATATGCGCCTCACGATGGAGTGGAAGGGCAGGAGGATAGTCGATATAAGCCGCGAGTTCCTCAATACTAACGGAGCGCCCAAGAGAACGGATATAAGGGCGTCGGCGCCGAAGGGCGAAAAGCCGCGCTTTACCGGCGGCTTTGCCGAAAAAATGCGCACGCTTGCCGGCGACCTCGCCTTCGCGTCTCGCCGCGGTCTCTCTGAGAGGTTCGACTCCACCATAGGCGCGGGCACACTGCTTATGCCCTTCGGCGGAAAATATCAGCTCACGCCGATCCAGGCGATGGCGCACAGGATACCTCTCGTCGAGGGGAAGACCGACGCGGCGAGCTTTATGTCGTGGGGCTTCGACGTGGAGCTCTCCGAAAAAAGCCCGTTTGACGGAGCCTACTGCGCCGTCTGCGACTCCGTATCGAAGCTGATAGCGACCGGCGCGGAGTTCAGCGACGTCTATCTGACCTTCCAGGAGTATTTCCCGAAGCCTCAGACCGACCCTGAGCGCTGGGGTCTGCCTCTCTCCGCCCTTCTCGGCGCGCTGAAGGCTCAGCGCGAGCTGGGCATAGCGGCTATTGGCGGGAAGGACTCGATGTCCGGCTCGTTCGAGGATCTCGACGTGCCGCCCACCCTCGTCTCCTTTGCGGTGACGACGGGCAGGGACAGCGACGTGATAAGCCCGGAATTCAAGGCTGCGGGTCACAAGGTATATCTCCTCAGCCCGGAATATGATAACAGGATGAGACCGAGGGCGGAAAGCCTTCTGAAGCTTTACGAAAAGCTTACGGCGCTGATACGCGCCGGAAAGGTCGTGAGCGCGTGGGCGCTCGGGTCCGGCGGAGCGGCTGAGGCCGTGCTCAAGATGTGCCTCGGAAACGGGATAGGCTTCACCTTTGCGGACGCAGAAGAGGCGAAGCTCTTTGAGAGAGCCTGCGGCTCCTTCGCCGTTGAGAGCCCGTGCGACCTCGATGAAAAGCTTCTCGGCGTAACGGAGGCGGAGGCGTCGATACGTCTCGGCGGGGAAAAGCTCGCGCTCGCAGAGCTCCTGTCTTTATATGCGGGCAAGCTCGAGGGCGTTTACCGCACCGCGACCGCCGACAGTGGACCTGCTCCCGAGCACAGCTTCACTGCGGCAAAGAGACCGGTCCCGGCGGTAAAGACAGCCTCGCCGCGCGTGCTCATCCCGGTATTCCCCGGCACGAACTGCGAATACGACACTGCGCGTGCCTTCCGCGAGGCGGGAGCGAAGCCGGAGATATTCGTTGTTAAAAACCTAACGGCGGAGGCGATAGCCGAGTCCGCCCGAGAGTTCACGAAGCTCATAGGCGAAAGCCAGATAGTATTCATTCCCGGCGGCTTCTCCGGCGGCGACGAGCCGGACGGCTCCGGCAAGTTCATAACCGCGTTTTTCAGAAACGGGAGAGTTAAGGACGCAGTGACCGAGCTTCTGGAGAAGCGCGACGGACTTATGGGCGGCGTCTGCAACGGCTTCCAGGCTCTCATAAAGCTCGGCCTCGTGCCATACGGCAGGATAGTCGAGGCTGAAAGCGGGAGCCCGACTCTCACCTTCAACACGATAGGCCGCCATCAGAGCCGCATAGTGAGGACTAAAGTCGCTTCAAACCTCTCGCCGTGGATGCTTGAGACCAGACCCGGCGAGATATACTCCGTTCCGATATCCCACGGCGAGGGCAGATTCATAGCCCCCGAGAGCCTCATTTCAGAGCTCGCCGCCCGCGGTCAGATAATGACGCAGTACGTTGATCCCGAGGGCAGGGCGACCATGGAGCCCGACTTCAACCCGAACGGCTCGATGCACGCCATCGAGGGAATAACGAGCCCCGACGGAAGGGTGTTCGGCAAAATGGGGCATTCCGAAAGAGTAGGAGGACTGTATAAAAACGTGGCGGGTGACTACGAAATGGGCCTTTTCCGCTCCGCTGTAAGGTATTTTGAATGAGCAAATGGGAGGAATGCTTTCACACAATCCTCCCATTTTTGTGTATTTTTTACCATATGCTAAGATTGACATGCGACCATATTTATGTTACAAATATAGTGTATAGGTTCGCGCGCCTGCGCGAGTCTCAATATAAAAAAATATGCCGAAGGCTCTTAAAGCGTAATTATTTTTTAATTTCCCCGAAAAACGACGCTTTACGCGCTCTGCTTCTGCGATAATTGACCTGCCCCTCGGGTTAAGCCGCGGCTTCCGCCCGCGCCGCGGTAAGGCTGATTAATCGACTGAGGCGAGAGAGCAGACGGTCGAAAAGGAGATGAATTGCAAAAACAAAATGAAAAGCAATTGCACCGAAAATTTAACTCTAACTCAGAAAAGGAGAAGAGAAAAGAGAATGAAAAAAAGTATTAATCTAAAGCGCTCTCTTGCGCTGCTGCTCGCGGTCGTTATGTGCCTGAGCATACTTCCCGCAGTAACTCAGTCTGCGAAAGCAGAAGGAGTTACAGGAAGGGGAGTCCGTGCAACATTAGGAGAAGGAGTTAATACATGGTCGTTTTACTTGGAGCAAAACGGGGAGTCGGGAACCGCTACCCTGAACACGGCTTCTTTAGGAAAAGATCACGAGGGAACGATAAGTATTCCGGCTTCAGTCGTAGCAGCTGACGGCAATACCTATACGATCACACGAATCGACAAAGAGGCCTTTAACGGCATAAGCAATCTTAAAAATCTGACGATCGAGGATGGTGTTATATCAATCGGAGAGTCGGCGTTTGCAGGCTGTTTAAATCTTACAGAAGCCACATTCCCCTCTTCGCTTGAGAAGATTGAGACGAGGGCGTTTTATAACTGCAAAATCAAGACGGTGGACCTAAGCGGTACCGCTGTAACAGAAATTGGAGAGTATGCCTTCGCGTCAAACGGCGTAACGAACGTATCATTTCCGGAAGGTCTAACGACGATAGGGCAGTATGCTTTTGCGCAGGCAGACTTCGCGGAAGGTTATACGGTCAAGATCCCCTCGAGCGTAACCACTATGGGTTTGCTCTGCTTCTCCGCAAAAAGCTCCGGCAGCTCAGTTACGTTTGAATACGTTGGGCATGCCCCGGGTGATATTAAGTTTACGGGATTTTCATATCCGAGCTCCAAGCAGGTGTGGAATAGAGATGCAGATCCACAATATGCGGCCCATGAGGCAAACGATGCTAACTACCCTTTCATTTTCAACTATTCGACCGGCATAATCGTTGGACTTAAGGACGACTGCGATAACAATGACTATGATGGCTACTGGAATCATGAGACCGGAGAGCTCACTATTCCGGCTTCTATCGACGGAGTAGCGGTAAAGGGCATATACCCCTGCGCATTCAACCGCTATCCTGCTTACGGGATTCTTAAAACAATAACCTTTGATAACGGAGTGAACATAGGTTCCAGCGTTGGAGCTTATACGTTCTCCACTCCAAGCCTTAAGAAACTTTTTAATTTCCCCGAGAGCGTTACAGAGCTTAAGCAGAAGGCTTTTGCGCTCGCCGGAATAGAAACGCTTGAGCTTCCTAACGTGACCAAGGTTCAGAGCAATGCGTTCCAGTTAATGATGCACCTTACGACCTTGACGATCGGACGAGAGGGCGGAAATCCGGTCACGAAAATTACAAGCGACGCTTTCTCAAGTATAGACGAGAAAACATTGGAGAACGTCTATCTCCCTTCAACAGCTAAGCCGGATAAATACGGCGAGGAAGCCAAAGGTAAACTCGGTGAGTACTATCCCTGGGGCTTGTATTTCACGCAGTTCCACTGGATGGGTGATTCTACCGAAAGCCCTAACACCACCGGCCCGGAAGGAAAGCTCGGAGTTGACGAGCACGGGAGAAAGTGGATCTACAGCGAGAACGGAACTCTTATAGCCTATGCCGGTGAAGACTATGAAGCGTTAAAGGGGGGAGAGGAAAAGACCTTCGGTAATGCCAAATATTATGAGCTTCAGATTCCCGGGACAATCTATCAGGCAGACGAAAACGGAGATGCAATGGAAGGTGCTGCCGGGGTTACAATAACCACCGTCGGCGTCGGCAACAAGCTCTTGAACTTGAACATTGTGGACGAAAATGGAAATAGTGTTTCAGTACCGCTGTTCCACAGCATCAGCATTCCGAAATCGGTTGAGATTATCGGAGGCAGCGCTTTCAGCGGCGTTCACATAAGAGAGCTCAGACTTAAGGATACAAACATAAAAAAATTCAAAAGCTACGCTTTTGCAAACTCACGTACAAGGGTTCTTGAATTGCCTGAATCGGTTGAAGTAATAAATCAGTTTGCATTCGGAGGAAAATCTCAGTTTTTTGAGGCAGTTGAAATTCCGGGAAATGCAAAGAGCATCAGTGCGAACGCTTTCGACATCTCAGAAGGTGAACGGAGCGCTCCACTTAAGTCCATAACCATCTACATGTACCGAATCGCGTCGACATCCAATGGCTTTAAAGATGGCGAATGGCATTATGATGATGACCCGGCGGTTTATAAAAAGGCCCCGGCAATTATAGTGGCAAATGCTCCGTTTATAGATCCGATAAGGAATAAGGATGAACATGGTAATGTCGTTGTTCCTGAAGTTTACTATATGGACGACCCGAGACCGGATCCGACATACGTCGTAAGACCCGATCCTCAAAATAATAAGCTCATACTTACCGTAGAGGCAAGGACGACCTACGATTTCAATATCGTAAAGGGCAAAGATGAGGTAAGCGGAATCACGTATATGGGCACTCAAGACGGTGACGTGCTCGTATACGGGGACACAACGTATGCGACAAATTCCAATAAAGTCAATATTACGGCAAGTGTTGCAACATCGGGTGGACTTTCAGTCCCGACTTATTCCTTCCCGCTCACTGTAAGCAAGAACGGCACCTATAATTTCGAATATGATATGATAGATTCTCTCGATAGAGACAGTACAGATGTTGAGCCAATGCACTTCGGTGCAAGCAGCCACGTCAACACCAGCGTTAAAATAACCGGATTCCACGAGCTGACCTATGCTACCGAGGATGGATCTAATTCGATGACGGATACAACCCGCTACGTTGCAGGCTATAAGGTTGATGCAACGAGGACCGACCCCGTCGCATCAAGGGCGAACTATGTTTTCATCGGTTGGACTTATACCGAAGTGGTTGACGGGAAAGAAGTTGAGAAGACCGTAAACCCCGGCGGCAGTTTCACAATGCCTGACAGAGACGTAACGCTTACCGAGAAATGGATGAGCAAAGATGAAGCTCAGGTAACCGTTATCTTTGACGCCGGAGAGGGTGCGGGATTTGACGGCAACCGAGAATTTACGACGAGCGCCAAAATCGGATCCAGCTTAGCAAGTCTTCTCGGAGATAATATTCCCGAAAAGCCCGGCTTCGCTCTCAAGGGCTGGACAGACGAAGGCGGAAACGAAGCGGTTTCTGTTCCCGAGGTTGAGATTGGCAGCACCGTAAGATTCAATGCCGTTTGGCAGGAAAAAGATGACATAACCGTTACCTTCATCGGAAACGGTGGAACGGCAGGCGGGGAATACACCTATACCACCGCTCCCGGAAAAATGGGCGACGACCTCACCGTTCCCGTGGCGGACCGTGCGGGCTATACGTTCGTGCAGTGGAACACGCAGAAAGACGGCAGAGGCGAGGAATTATTCAAAGATAATGCCAAGTATCCCGCCGACACAACAACGGTCTATGCTATTTGGACAGCGTTAGAGCATAGCGTAACGTTCACAGCAGGCGACAAGGGAACAATAGTGGTTGGCGGAGTGGATACAGAAAGCCAGCAGTATACGCCTGCCAAGAAAGTTCCCACCGATGGCGAGCTGTATTTGTACATAAGCCAGATACCGACTGTCAAAGTTACAAACGATGACTATGTCTTTGCCGGCTGGACGTCATCTGACGGTAGACAGTTCGACGAGGAAACCATCAAAACCTACGTTATGGGAACAGCGGATGAGACCTTCACCGCCCGTTACGTAGCAAAGGACAAAGCATATATAGTTTTCAGATTCAACGACGGAGCGACTCCGAATACGGAACTGAATAGTACTCCAAAATCCGCTCTTGCCGCTTCTGACATTCCGGAGGTTCCCGAGAGAGAGGGGTATACCTTCACCGGTTGGGTACCCGCCTCCGAACAGTATGCCGAGGAGCAGGATCTGAGCAAAGTAAAGTTCCCTGCCGCCGGAGAAATACTCTATATTGACGCGACATGGAAGCTCAATTCCTATAAGGTAGTCTTCCACGACGGAGACAATACCGCGGAACAGGAAGACTTTTACTATAACGTTTCCAAGCAGCTTGACACGCTTGCGAAACTTGGATGGACCAAGGAAGGCAGCACCTTCAAGGGCTGGAGAATAATAGACGAGGGCGCAGCCCAGACCAGACTTTTCTCTGACGGCGAGTTCGTTATCAATCTTACGCTTGCGGCTGACGGAGTTGTAAACCTTGAGGCTGTATGGGATGCCAACCAGGTAACCGTGACCTTTATAGCAAACGGCGAAGAGTTCGCGAAGAAGACCGGCAACGTTGGCGAGGCGATCGAGGACCCGGGCGATCCTGAGGCTCTCGCAGGCTATGAGTTCGACGGCTGGTATGACGGCGACACGAAGCTTGATTTCGCAACCGCCACCTATCCCGACGCAGCCAAGACCTACACAGCGAAATTCAATCCCACGAAGCAGACGGTCACCTTCATCTTGGGAGAGGGCGGACATCTTGCAGACCCCTCCGCTCAGGTCGAGTTCGAGGTTGAGACGGGAGCAAAGCTCACCGACGTCACTGCTCCTGAAGTCGTTGCCGAAGCCGGATTTAACTTCACCGGCTGGGTAAAGGACGGCGTGACTTACGACGCCGAGAGCCTTAAGAACCTTACCATGGGCGCTGAGGACATGGAATTCACCGCTGAATTCGTTGAGAAGACAGCAAGCACAATTATCTTCAACTTCAACGGCGGCAAGGTCGGCGAGGAGACTATGTCTCAGTACAGCGGAACTGCCGGCACTGCGTTTGAAGACGACGTGCCCGAACCCACAAGAGAGGGCTACACCTTCGCAGGATGGGATCCCGAGATCGGAACCGAAATAGCATTCCCTGAAGAGGGAGAGACAGCCACCTACACCGCACAGTGGGAGGCAAACACCAATAAAGTCACCTTTATCGTAGAAGGCGACGGATATCTTGCAGACGACTCTGCTCAGGTCGAGTTCGAGGTTGAGACCGGTGCAACGCTCACCGACGTCACGGCTCCTGAAGTCGTTGCCGAAGCCGGCTTCACCTTCACCGGCTGGGTAAAGGACGGCGTGACCTACACCGCCGAGAGCCTTAAGAACCTTACCATGGGCGCTGAGGACATGGAATTCACCGCTGAATTCGTTGAGAAGACAGCAAGCACAATTATCTTCGACTTCGACGGCGGCGTTTGGGACAACAACGCATTTCTTATCTTTAACGGAACGGCTGAAACTGAATTCACAGATACCGTTAACGAGCCTACCAAGAACGGCTATACCTTCGGCGGATGGGATTACGATCTCAGCACCCTTATGTTCCCCGGCGAGGGCGAGACCATTATTGTAACGGCTCTATGGGATGCAGTCGACTACAGCGCTACCTACTCTGTAAGCGTACCTGACGACGCTCCCGAGGGCACTTCCGTAAGCGATGCTCCCGAAAGCGCGACTTACAATGTCGGCGATGAGATCACCCTCCCCGACGCTGCGACCTGCACCAACGGCTATGAGTTTATCGGCTGGGCAGCCTCCGAAGCGCTCACCGGAACCTACGAGGCAGGCGCGACCGTAACGATGCCCGCGGGCGACGTGACCTTCACTGCAGTATTTACCGCACCCGCAAAGGTTATCATAGCCTTTAACCCGGGCGCAAACGACGCCTCCATGACGAGCCCCTCGCTTGCAGCTCAGGAGCTCAAGGTCGGCGAAAAGGCGACCGTTCCCGAGGTTACGAGACCCGGATATGAGCTTACCGGCTGGATTTCCAGCGACAGAGCCTATGCAAATCTTGCAGCAGATGCGACCGAGACTCCCGCTGCTGTTGTCGGCAAGAATGTTGTTTACACCGCGCAGTGGACTGCTGTTGAGCGCGAAGTAAAGTTCGAGGCAGGAGAGCACGGAACGCTTGAGGGCGACACGACCTTCAGCGTTGCCACCGGCGCAACTCTTGCGAACGTTACCGCTCCCGAGGTGGCAGCCGAAGCCGGCTTCACCTTCACCGGCTGGGAGTGCAGCCTCGGAGGACTCTATCAGTCCGATGAGATTGCTGCTCTCGTTATGGTAGCAGACGGTATCACCTTCACCGCTCAGTATAAGCAGAACGTTAGCACAGCAATCTATTATGACTTCAACGGCGGCTCCGCTGACGGCGCGACCTCCGCATTCTGGACCGCTCCTGCCGGAAGCGAGTTTACCGAAGAGCTTCCCGTTCCTGTGAAGACCGGTTATACTCTCGTCGCTCCCGAGAAGCCCGCAAACTTCCCGAATGAGGGAGTAACGGTTATAAAGGCACAGTGGGTCGCAGTTGAATACAATGTAACTTATGTTGTCGCAGTACCCGATGACGCTCCCGAGGGCACCACAGTAAGCGATGCGCCCGCTGCATCTACCGCGGCAAACGCAAGCACCGTAACTCTTGCCGCTGCTCCCGAGATCGGAAACGGCTATGAGTTCATCGGCTGGGTAGCCTCCGGCGCGCTCTCCGGAACCTATGAGGCCGGCGCGACCGTAACGATGCCCGCAGGCGACGTGACCTTCACCGCTCAGTTTGCCGCGCCCGCAAAGGTTCTCTTCGCGTTCAATCTCGGCGCTGAGGATGCTTCTGCAGAGGGCGATACCGAGGTCGAGGTCAAGGTCGGAGAGACCGCTGCTGTTCCCACTAACGTGACCAGAACCGGCTATGAGTTTATCGGCTGGAAATCCGGCAGCGAGGCTTATGACGATATTGCACAGAATGCCACAGCAACTCCCGCTGCAGTTAAGGGACAGAACGTGGTTTACACCGCGCAGTGGACTCCGATAGACAATACCGTGACCTTTGAG
>JAEEGL014805812.1_pt1 | contig 19216 bp, 19 predicted proteins | sample 9134231 | NCBI WGS metagenome assembly JAEEGL01 (sample SAMN16246548, study PRJNA631951) | gut metagenome | biome: gut microbiome; feature: rumen; material: fiber-attached | host: Bos | place: Iran: Karaj | collected 2018-10 | reverse complement strand
CTTAATGTGTTAACTTCAGCACCGAATAACTCCGACACTTAATATCCAACGTTTACGGCGTGGACTACTAGGGTATCTAATCCTATTTGCTCCCCACGCTTTCGTGCCTCAGCGTCAGTGATGGCCCAGCAAGTCGCCTTCGCCACTGGTGTTCCTTCTAATATCTACGCATTTAACCGCTACACTAGAACTTCAACTTGCCTATACCATACTCAAGTCTAACAGGTTCTGTGGCGAACCGAAGTTAAGCTTCGGGATTAGACCACAGACTTATCAAACCGCCTACGCACCCTTTACACCCAATAGATCCGGATAACGCTCGCTCCCTACGTATTGCCGCGGCTGCTGGCACGTAGTTAGCCGGAGCTTTCTTGAAAGCTACCGTCCCTCCTGCATCATTTCCTATACAGGTCGTTCTTCCCTAACAACAGAAGTTTACAATCCATAGGACCGTCATCCTTCACGCGGCATTGCTCGTTCAGGGTTTCCCCCATTGACGAATATTCCTAACTGCTGTCTCCCGTAGGAGTCTGGGCCGTGTCTCAGTCCCAGTGTGGCCGATCACCCTCTCAGGTCGGCTACGCATCGTCGCCTTGGTAGGCCATTACCCCACCAACTAGCTAATACGCCGCAGGCCCATCTCCAAGCGATGCTTTAAAGGCATCTTTACTCCGTAGAGCACATTCGGTATTATCAGTCGTTTCCAACTGTTATCCCCAACTTAGAGGCAGGTAACCCACGTGTTACTCACCCGTTTGCCACTGGATGGAAAATCCAAATTGAAAAGTATCCGGTTCTTGTGCAAGCACTCAAACTTTCAACTAATCTCTTTGGGCCATCCCGTTCGACTTGCATGTCTTAGGCATGCCGCCAGCGTTCATCCTGAGCCAGGATCAAACTCTCAATAAAAAAGATTTTTATAATTAAATCTTATTGTTAGTTTTTCCTAAGCTACTCAAATTGACTTTTTACTTAGTTTTCAAAGATCATTCGCACTTCTTTCCGTCGTGCACTAGTAATATACCAAATTGAAAATCAAAAGTCAACACAAAATTTACATTTTTTTGCGTTTTTTTTACTTTTTTAACAAAAACCATGTTTTTTTGTGATTTTTCCCATATTTTTGGTGATTTTCAGTATATATTATATGATTAAAAAAAATAAAAATGTCAAATTAATAAATGTAAAATCATTTTTCTTTGACATTTTTATACTTTTCTAAATATTCATTAACCATTTTGGTATCAAATGGTCCTTCATTATTGTTTTTCATTTCTATCAGTTTTTCTAGTTCTTTATTGATTATTAGGTCTAAATCATCTGAATAATTCATTATTTTCTTATGATACTTATATTCATTCTTATCTAGAACCCTATATCCACCATCAGGAAATACTCTTAAATCTAAATCATAATCAATATATTTAATGGTATTTTCATCAATTATATATGGTGATGCTATATTACAATAATAAAATAATCCGAATTCTTTAAATTGAGCTATGATATTAAACCATTTATCCTTATAGAAGAATATAATGGCTGGTTCTTTGGTCTTGTGACTTCTTCCGTCAGCTTCTATAACTGTTACTTTATCATTTGCACATATAAGATAATTATTGGTTTCTTCTAATACTGTTGCTTCTTCCCATATTCTATGTATTTTACCATTATGTTTATAACAATGAATCTGTAAGTTATCCCCAACTTCATGTTTCATACAATATCATCTCTTTGAGTTAATTATATAATAGTTAATTAATCTAAACAAGAAAAATCTAAAATCGCTATAGTTAATAAGTAAAATAAAAAGAACTATTAGCTTAATAGTTCTATTGCTTTATCTACTTGTGTATCATATAAATCAGTCACTTCATATTCTACTTCATAATCAGGATTAATACCTATTTCATCTATACATACACCAGAAGGAGTAAGCCACTTAGCTGAAGTATATTTAACTGATCCACCACCAGTTAAAGCTACAACTTGTTGAACTTTTCCCTTACCATAACTTTTCTTACCCACAAGTGTTGCTCCATAGCTTTCTTTTAAGGCTGCTGCTAATATTTCACTTGCTGAAGCACTATTTTCGTTTATTAATACTATTATTTTATATTTTTTAGCACTTTCTGTCTCATCTTTATATGTATAGTTTTTATCATTAGATTCTAATGAATATATAACTTTTCCCTTTTCTAAGAATATTGATGCAGTGCTTTCTGCAGCAGATAAATATCCACCAACATTATCTCTAACATCTATTATTAAAGATTCTATACCATCACTTTCCATTTCATTAAGTGCTTTATTTACTTGTTCACTTAAATTTTGAGAAAAATTACTTATATACATATATCCAATATTAGTATTATCTAATTTTTTATAACTAATTGAAGGATACACCAAATCAGTCTTCTTAACTCTAAATGTTAATAATTCTTCTCCTCTTTTAATTTCTATTGTAACTTCCTCGACATCATTTCCTTTAATAAGCTCTCCAATTTCTCTACTAGTCATCTCTGTTACATCAGTACCATTAACTTTAACTAATAAATCTTCTTCTTTTATACCAGCTTTAGCTGCAGGAGAATCTTCAGTAACTCCCACTACTTTATTTTCTGAAATACTAATTCCTATTCCATTATACATTCCAGACAATTCATTAATAATACTATTATATTCATAATCATTTAAATATGTTGTATATTTATCATCTAAATAATTAAGCATTCCCTCTTCAGCAGCATTAAGCATACCTTTTTTATCAACTTTATCATAATATTTAGATAATAATGTTTCATAAACATTTATAAACTCTTGTAAATCAGTATCTTTGGTTAAATCTATTTTATTACCATTTATTATTGCACTATTACGATTTAACATAATAACGCCTGTTGCTACACTAGAAACGATAGCAGTACACACAATTATAATGATTACTCCCAAAAGTCCAAAGCCTTTAGAACTTTTCATACCATTAATCACTTCCTAGCATATTCATTTTAACATGAATGCAAAAAAAAAGAAAGCTTATCAATAATTAGCTTAACACTTTCTTTATTTTTTCATATTCTTCGTAATATCCATTAATCTTGCCTTTTTTAACTTTAATTAAAGTTAAATCACCAAGGTCTAATTCAGATATCTTAGAAGCTTTAGGATTACTCTTATTATCTTCATTAACATTATAATAACTACTATTTAATTTATTACTTAGATCACAGAAATATATTTTTTTGCTATCTTTTTTATTCTTATATGTAGATAATAAATTTGAATACATAACAGCACTAGTATCATCTGCATTATATATTAATACATAATATTCATCATATGATGCATTTAACATATTACCTATTGCTATTTTATCATAATTAACTTCTGTAGTAGTTGTCTCTTCTTTTTCTGTTTTCTCCTTCTTATTTAATAATTCAGTAACACCATAAGTTGCCCCTATTAAAACCATTAATACTACTACAATTATAATAAATGACTTAATTTCATTTTCATCACCAGTATTATTATTCATTTGTAATTTTTTTAGTTTTTTTCTATTCTTTTTTAAGATTGGATTTTCTATAACTCTTTGTCTTCTCATGATTTCTTCCTTTTCTAAATATATATTATACCCAAATCTTATTTTTAAATCAATATTCTATTTAGTATTTGCTACTAATGTTTCATTTCCTAAAGAGTTTGCAATCAATTTCATTTCTTCAGTTGATAACTCTGTGCTTGCTAAATAATATGATATATTATTAGCTTCCCAACTTAAACTATTAGCACTTAATGCCCCAATTGACTCACTTAGCATAAAAGGTTCCCCATATACTGGTATTATTTCCATCTTATCATTTATAACACTAGCTTCTTCAATTAGCACAAAATTCTTTTCACCACTAAATGTTAATATTATCCTATTACCATTTCCAGTATCTACTTTTTCAGAACTAGCTAAATGAGTATTACTGGGTATATATAAAGGATATATTATATTATCAATATTTACTGTTTTTTTACTTTCTTCTTTATTACATTCTTCTTTTTCACTATCACATTCTTTATTTTCAATATCACTATCTTCTTTAACATAATTATCTAATAAGAATTCATCTTCTTTTATCTTTTCATTCCAACTAATATTATCAAATACTACTTTTATCTTTACTATATCATTATCATTATATACTTCTACTTTTTCTATATTATTATCATTTATATATATCTTCTGATATTTTAGATCAGGATTATTTGGATAATTAACTTTAGTTCTTATAATATATCCATCATTATTTTCTATAACTTCTTTTTCACTATCATTTTGAATATCTTTAACTAATATATCTGGTAAATATGCTTGACTAGAATTATTAGGCCATTCACTTTGAAATTTAAAGCTTTTATTTAATAATGGTGTTATTACATATACATCATCCTTATTCTTAAGTATTATTTGTTCATTATTACTTGTTTCATTTAATAAAGACACTCTATAGTAATTACTATTTAAATATAAACACTCTATATCATATAAAAATGTTTCTTCATCATTACTTATCTCCATCTTTCCCTTTATTTTATAACTTTTAGCATTATTCACTCTATTAATAAATGACTTAGTAACATCTTCCTTACCTACTTTTCCACATCCACATAGTAATATACATAGAATTATTAATAATAAACTTGTTTTTTTCAAAATACCACTCACTTTCTACTTAAATATATTTATTATTTTTATAATTATTCATGTATAAATAATAAAATACATCCCATAATAATAATAAAGGTGAGTGATTTATGGAAACGTTTCAAAAAACTACATTGATATTTACTGTTATTGGCGCTATTAACTGGGGTTTAATTGGATTTTTCAATTTTAATTTAGTTGAATCTCTATTTGGAGCTGATTCAATGCTACCTAACATTATTTATGCAATTGTAGGAATATGTGGTTTAATTAATATTGGTATATTATTTAACCATTTTGAACATAAAGAATAGAAAATAAAAAAGCCTATATTTTATAGGCTTTTATTATTCTTTAGATATTTGAATTTGGATAGTATTTGATACTACATAATTTATAAGTGGGTTATTATTATCTATCTTAACTGCTACTTCATGAGTTCCTTCAGTAAGACCACTTAAGTCTACATATGCTTTAACATCCTTAGCAGTTATCTTATCTATGTTAGATTGAACACCCTTAACTTGGACAGATACGCTTCTTGGTGAAATAATATTTGCAGTATAACCTTCTGCTAAGTTAGAGTTACTTATTTCACTAACTTCAATAGTCTTTTGAGCTTCATCTCCAAAAGTAGCCGCAATAGTAACATTTTTAGCACTCATATAACGTACACCAGTTGGCTTATTAATATTTACTGTATACTTCTTAACATTTTCTTGGCCTAAACCATCAATATTAATAGGTACATTTACTGTAGTAATATTCTTAATATCACTTTCTTCACCATATATATCTAATGAATATGAATCATTATTATTAATAGTAATTGATGCAATAGCTTTACCACTTAGAAGTTGTCCAGTAGTTGTAACTGCAACTGGAACGGTAGCTTTATAGCTTTTTAATACTATACTACCATTAAGTGTTTTAGGGACTATCTCAACATTCTTAATTATTTCACCTTTTTTATTATAGGCAATAACAGGAATGTTAGTTACTTCATATGTTTCAGCATTTTTAAATTCACTAGATGCTGCAGATACCAATGCTTTAATTGATGATATTTCATCTAAAGCATCTTGACTTCCCTTAACTACTACTTCTGTAGTATCTAAAGATACACTACCAACACTTAATTTTTCATCTAATTCATCTGTACTTACTAAATCATAGGAAACAGTAAATACTTCACTAACTTTATCTTTAATTGTAACAGTCAAATATGATGGATCTAAAATATAATCTACTGTACCAATTGATTTTTTAGCTTCTAAATAAGCTTTATAAGTACCAGCGTGAGAATACTTAGATAAATCAAGTTCTACACTAAAATCTCCTAATTGTTTTGCTAAATAAATATCACTTTTTCTACCAGTAATAGTTATATCAACTAATTCTGGAACATTTTCTACTACATAAGCTTCTTCATTATATATTACACTAACAGGTACATTTTTAATTACTTCAGCTTCTGTTTCTACTAATCTAATAACTTTATTATCTATTAGTAAGAAACAAATAACAGAAAATATAAGTGATAACACTATTAGAAATTGTGGTCTATTAAGTAATTTATTAAAGTTACTATTATTACCACTTAATGCTTTAGTTAAGTTATATACTAATCTACTAATTGGCATAACAATTAATCTATCAATAATTCTAAAGATTACTTCAAAAATTCTGAAGATTAATCTACCTATTTTTTTAAGTAACTTACTCATTATTATCACTACTTTCATTTTCTTCTGCTTCGAAGAATACTTCAGTCTTAGGATTTAATTCATCAATTAATCTCATTCTGAAATCCTCTAAAGTAAGATTATAATATAGCTCATTATTAACTGCAATTGAAATACGTCCATTTTCTTCAGATACTAATAATGCAATAGCGTCACTTTCTTCAGCTATGCCTAAAGCTGCTCTATGACGAGTTCCTAATCTTTTTGATATACCAGCACTCATACTAGTTTTAAATACTGCACCAGCACAAGTAATTCTATCTCCTTGAATAATTACTCCACCATCATGCATTGGTGAATTAGGGAAGAATATAGTTTCTAGTAAATCATCTGATAAATCGGCATATATCTTAGTAGAGTTATTAATATATTCCTCTAAAGATATTTCTCTTTCAATAACTATTAAAGCTCCAATTCTATTCTTCTTGAAGTATTCAACAGCTTTCATAATCTCATAAACTACTTTTTCTCTTTCATCTACAGTAAGTATTTTATGACGACCTAAAAGTTGAGTTCTACCAATACTTTCTAGTACACTTCTTATTTCTGGTTGGAATATAACAATAAGTGCTAAAGGTCCCCAAGCAACTAAATATTCTAGTAATACTCCAACTGTATGTAAGTTAAATAAATCACTTAATACTTTAATAACTAGTATTATAGCAACTCCTTTAACTATTAAAACCATTTTAATATTGTTCTTAACATTCTTTAATATATAATAAAATGCTAGCCATACAATTCCAATATCAATTATTTTAGTAATAATTGACCAAATTGTCATTAAGTTCATAAATTCACTCCTTTTATGCTTATTAATTATATCAAATTTTTTCAAAAATAAAAAGCCCTTACGGACTAATTATTGTTACTTTCGGTTGAAACAGGTGGAACCTCAGGTGCTCCTTGCACTTCTGGACTAGGCATAGCATTTTGTACTTCTGTATTTCCATTACTTGCAGGTGCTCCATGTTCATTTGAACTATTTACATAATCTTGTAAGCTCTTACCTTCCTCAACTTTTAACTGTTCTAAATAGTTCTCATCTATTTGTTTATCATCTTTCTTTTTCTCTATAGGAGTATTCTTATTTTTTCTATTATCATAAATATACCCTATTAAAGAAAATAATAAAAATATTGTAATAGTTAAGAACCATCCATAATTATTACTAACAAATTCAATTATATTCCCCATATTATCCTCCTATATAATTATATTATACTACAATAATTTAATTACTTTCTATTCTTTTTAAATCTCTTTCTTTTATAGATTCTCTTTTATCATATACTTTTTTACCTTTACATACTCCTATACTAATCTTTGCTAAGTTCTTTTTCATATACGCTCTAACTGGTATTAAAGTATATCCATCTCTACTAGCTTCTTCATTTAATTTAATTATTTCTTTTTTATGAAGTAATAACTTTCTTTCTCTTCTTTCATCATGATTAAATATATTACCTTCTTCATATTTAGCAATATACATATTAATTATAAAAGCCTCATTATTCTTAATCCTTACATAAGTATCTTTTAAATCAACAGATCCTCTTCTAAAAGATTTAATCTCAGTTCCTAAAAGTTCTATTCCAGCTTCTATTTCTCTTTCTATAAAATAATCAAATTTAGCTTTCCTGTTTACTATTTCCATCTAGCACCTCAAAATCAATCATCATGGCATTCTTATTAGCATTAGTTACTTTAACTTTAACTTTATTACCTATTTGATACATTTTCTTTTTATCACTCTTTACTAGTGCTAATAATTCAGGAACATATGTATAATAACCATTTAATGAATTAACATGTACAAGTCCTTCTATTAAATTAGGAAGTTGTACAAAGAATCCAAAGTTAGTAACAGTTGTTATTATGCCTTCATATTCTTCTCCAATATGACTTTCCATATATTCTGCCATTTTCATATCAGTAACTTCTCTTTCAGCATCGATACTTGCTTGTTCTCTTTCTGATGAGTGTTCTGCTACTTCAACTAAATATTTATTATAGTAATCAATTGTTTCATTGTCAATTTGTTTATTAAATAAGTATGTTCTTAAAAGAGTATGAACTGTTGTATCTGGAAATCTTCTAATAGGAGAAGTAAAATGAGTATAGTTTTTTAAACCTAAACCAAAGTGTCCTATATTATCTGGTGAATACACTGCTTTTTGCATGCTTCTAAGTAACATACTAGAAAGTATGGGAGCTTCATCTAAATCTTTTAAGTTTAATAAAAGTTCTTGCATACTCTTACTAGATATATCTATACCTCTAGTTTTAACTTTTATATTTAATATTTTAAGTAGATTAATAAAATCTTCAATTCTTTCTTCTTTTGGTGTACCATGAACACGATATATAAATGGTAGATCCATATTATATATATGAGTCGCTACTGTTTCATTAGCAGCAATCATAAAATCTTCTATTAGTTTTTCACCTTCTAATTGCTCTCTTTTTATAACATCAATACATTTACCATTTTCATCTTGTACTATCTTAGCTTCAGGAATATTAAACTCTATATAACCATTCTTTTCTTTCCTTTTTCTTAATATATGTGCAAGTTCATTCATAAGTAGTAAATCATCTTTATATTCTTCATATCCTTTAGGAACTTTATTATTCATAAGTATTTCATTAACACACTTATAAGTCATTTGTTTTCTACTTTTAATTACTGATGGGAATATATCATAAGAATCTACTTTACCTGTGTTATCTATCTTCATAACACAACTTATAGTTAATCTTTCTACATTTGGATTAAGTGAACAAATACCATTAGAAAGTTCATGAGGAAGCATTGGAAGTACTTTATCTGCTAGATAGCTAGATGTTCCCTTTTGAAATGCTTCTTCATAAAGATTAGTTCCTGGTCTAACATAATATGTTACATCCGCTATATGAACACCTAATTCATAATAATCATCATTCTTTTTAATACTTATAGCATCATCAATATCTTTAGTATCATCACCATCTATAGTAAAAATACATTCTTTAGTTAAATCTACTCTTCCTGCTTTATCTTTTTCTTCTACTACATCTTTAATACTTTTTAACTCTTCTTTAACTTTATCACTAAATTCTAAATCTATTTCATATTTATACGCTATACTTAATATATCAATATCAGGATCATTCTTATGACCTATTATCTTAGTAATTACACCTACAAACTTATTAGGGCCTATTTCATTATCTAGTTCAATTAATACTATATGACCATCTACTAAATTCTTAAAATTATTCTCTAATTCAATATCAATATTTAATCTATCATTATTAAGTATTATAGTAGGTTTATTATTAACATATACTATTTCTCCAACTAACTTTTTAGTATTTCTTTTTAATATTTTTAATACTTTTCCTTCTAATTTATCATTCTTAGTAAAAGTATCTATTAATACTGTATCACCATTTATTGCCCCATTTAAATTATCTTTACTTACATAAACATCTAATCCATTTTCTTGCAGTAAAAAACCATAACCATTCTTGGTTATTTCAATTTCACCAGATAATAATGATTTACAATTCTTCATTAAAAGATATTTACTTTTTTTAGTTTCGTGAACTATTCCTTCTTCAACTAACTTTCTTATTTCTTTTTGTAATTCTTCTAATTCCTCAGGTGTAGTATACCCTAAGTGATCATTTATCTCTATTATATCTTTAGCTTTATCATCACTATTTAAATACTCTAATATATTATCCCGCATATTCTTTAACCCCATTATATGTACAAGTCTTTTCTCCAGTAGATGCATTCCATCTAACAGATATCGTTGCATTAGCATCAACATCTTCTTTAGTACATGGATCAGTATCTTCTACTATAAATCCTTCAGATATTAATACACTTAATTTAAAATCAGGGCAAAGATTTCTATTACAAGTAATAGTTTTATTAGTTAAAGCAACATAAGTACAAGCAGAATCTTCTATTTTTTTAACAAAAGTTTCACATTCTTTTACTCTAGCATTATGCATAGTTTTCATAATGCTTATTGTTATTATAGTAGATAAGCTTCCTAATATTAATATTACCGCTAATAATTCAATTAATGTAAATCCCTTATTTTTCATATTATCACATCATAATTATAGCATGATAAATAAAAAACCTCAATTTAAATTGAGGTTTTTATTAACTTAAGAATATTACAAGAGAAATAACAAAGAATAGAAATCCTAATACAAAAGTAGCACGAGTAATAAATAATTCTACTCCTCTTTCTTTCATATTTTGAAATAATTCTTGATTCCCACCAGTAATAATACCTGCAGAATCCGTTGCTTTATTACTTTGAAGTAACACTATTGCAATTAATAATACAGACACTACTAACAAAATTGTTTCTAACATTTTATTCTTCCTTTCCCTTAAGAGCATTTTCTAACTCTTCTTTATTCATCTTTGTATAACCTTTTATTTTAGCTTCTTTAGCTTTTTCTTTTAATTCTTCTAAGCTATCTTCACTAGATTCTTCTTCTACTTTAAAATCAATACTATTATTTTCTACAATATATTCTATTTCTTCTTTAGTTAAAGTTTCATACTTCATTAATGCTTCACTAAGTAACATAATTAAGTCTTCATTCTTACTAATAATCTTTTTAGCATCTTCATAACAAGCATCCACTATTTTTCTAGTTTCCTTATCTATTTCAAGTGCTATTTGATCACTAAAGTTCTTAACTTTACCATAATCTCTACCTAAGAATACATTTCCATCTTGTTCTTCATATTGAACTACTCCTAAATCACTCATACCATATTCTGTAACCATTGAACGAGCAATTCTTGTAGCTTTTTTAAAGTCATCAGATGCTCCCGTTGAAATTTCTTTTAAGAACATTTCTTCAGATACACGACCACCAAGAAGTCCAGTTATTTCAGATAATAATTCTTTTTTAGTTAATACTAGATTCTTCTCTTCTTTTGGAAGCATCATAGTATATCCACCAGCCATACCTCTAGGTATGATTGTTATCTTATGTACTTCATTAGCATCTTCTAATTTAATACCAATAACAGCATGACCAGCTTCATGAATTGAAACTAATTTCTTTTCTTTTTCAGTTATTTGTCTACTAGTTTTAGCAGGTCCCATTAATACACGGTCAGTTGCTTCATCTATTTCAGACATTGTTATTGCTGGTTTATTACGTCTTACAGCAAGTAATGCAGCTTCATTAAGTAGGTTTTCTAAGTCAGCTCCACTAAATCCTGGAGTTCTTAAACTTAAATTCTTAAGATTAACTGTTTTATCTAAGATTTTATTCTTAGCATGTACTTTTAATATTGCTTCTCTTCCACGAGAATCAGGTAAATTGATAGTTACTTGTCTATCAAATCTTCCTGGTCTTAATAATGCTGGATCAAGTACATCAGGCCTATTAGTTGCAGCGATAATGATAATACCTTCATTTTCACCAAATCCATCCATTTCAGTTAATAATTGGTTTAATGTTTGTTCTCTTTCATCATGGCCACCGCCTAAACCAGTACCTCTTTGACGACCAACTGCATCTATTTCATCAATAAATATTAGGCAAGGAGCACTTCTTTTAGCTTCCTTAAACATATCTCTAACACGTGATGCTCCAACTCCTACAAATAGTTCAACGAAATCAGAACCACTTATGTAGAAGAATGGTACATTAGCTTCACCAGCAACAGCTTTAGCAAGTAAAGTTTTACCAGTTCCTGGAGGACCAACTAATAGTACACCCTTAGGTATTCTAGCACCTAATTTTTGGAATTTCTTAGGATTCTTTAAGAAATCTATTAATTCTTCTACTTCTTGTTTTTCTTCAGTAAGTCCTGCTACATCATTAAAGGTTTTCTTATCTTGATCAGAAGAAAGTCTAGCTCTACTTCTTCCAAAATCTACTGAATTTTTATTAGACATAGCTAATTTCTTAAATAATATATATGCTAGTACTATAGTTAATACAAATGGTAATACATTTACTATAAGATATAAGAATGTACTACTACCTGGATCACTTTTAGTATTATACTTAGCTATTTCATTAGTCTCTATATATCCAGTTATTGAATCTAATTCTTCGCTAATTACTTTAGTTTTAAAAGATTCTCCATCTTTATACTTTTCTAATTTACCTTCAATATAGTATACTGATTCATTACTATTTGGAGTAATAACTATTTCAGTTACTTTATCATTCTTTAATTCTTTTAATAATTCACCAGTAGTAAGTGTATTTACTGTATTTCCTTGAAATTGTAATACGATTAAAACAAATGCTACTACTGCAAACAATATTATATAAGGCAAGGTATTCTTAAATTTATTAGTATCATTTTTCATCTTGCACCTCCACGTACTCAATTATTATATCATACTTTTCTGAAATTTCTTTATCAAATATTGATTTTTTAATTCCAGGTATCCATAATACATTATTATCACTATCACATACTATTGGATATTCATCTCTTTTTAATACATCCATCTTACTATCTATTAGTATATCTTTAATCTTTTTACTACCATTTAAATTCTTAACTAGTATTCTATCTCCATTACATCTAGTTCTTATAATTAATGGTAATTTAATATCACTACTGTTAAGTCTAATAACATAATTACTCTTTTTCTTACTATCATTAACTTCTTTAAACTCATATCTATTATTAATAACTAAATTATTAGAAAATACATATTTATATTCATCACTCTTTTTTACTTTTTCAATATATACTTTATTATAACTAATTCTTAATACATAATTATCTTTTAAATTAATCATACCCTTAGTATTACTATCTATATATTTAATCATTATATTTAAAAGATTCTTATCTATATTAAATATATTATCTTTTTGAATATTCTCTATTACTTTTTCAATAATTTTATTCTTTATAAAACTATCTTCTTCTAAAAATAACTTTCTATCTATAACATTATTATTAACAATTTTATTGTATTTATTAATAAGAGTATTGTTTATGTAGTTATAAGTACTTTCTAGTTCTTCACTATATTCTAAAAACTTTAAATGTACATTTTTATCTTCACTCTTTAAGAATGGTAACAAGTGTTTTCTATATCTATTACGAGTATATTTAATATCACTATTACTTTTATCTATAACATATTCTATATTATTATCATCTAAATATTTAATTATATCTTCTTTAGTAGTATATAAAAGAGGTCTAACTATTTTATAATTATTATTACCACTTATCTTAGATATTCCTTTATATCCTTTTAGGTTACTTCCTCTAGTTATACGCATTAGAATTGTCTCAATTAAATCATCACCATGATGAGCTGTCATTAAATAATTAGCTTTATATTTTAAACACACTTCATTTAAGAACTTATATCTAAGCTTTCTAGCTTCATCTTCACTAAATTTATTGTTCTTATATTCTTTAATTTTCATGTATTCAAATTTTATTTTGTTGATAACTGCATAGTTTTCAACAAAAGTTTTTTCTTTTTCACTTTCTTTTCTTACATTATGATTAACATGAGCACAAATAATATTAAGATTATAAGTATCTTTTAAAGATATTAGAAGACGCAAAAGAGCCATAGAATCTGGGCCACCTGAAGTAGCCACTACTATGGTATCATTCTTTTTAAGTAAATTATTTAAGAATTTTTCTGCTTCTTTCATAATATCACTCTACATATTTTACATAAGTACCTATTAATAATCAAGTTATTTTAGTTCTCCATCAAATACATTAGTAGCACTTCCTGTCATATACACACGATTATTAGTATACTCTATTTCTAAAGTTCCCCCTAATAAAGTTACTTTTACTTTATTATTAGTAAGTTTATTTGTTATACATGCTACTACTGATGCACAAGCGCCTGTTCCACATGCTAATGTTTCCCCAGATCCTCTTTCATATACTCTCATCTTAATGTTATCTCTATCTATTATTTCTACAAATTCAACATTAGTTCTATCTTTATAATGTTTATCACTTTCTATAATGCTTCCATACTTATTAACATCAAAATTTGCTACATCATCCACTACCATAACTGCATGTGGATTACCCATAGATACATTTGTTACAAGAAAAGTTTTATCTAAAACATCTAATGAGAGTTTCTCACCTACTGTAGGTGTTCCCATATCTACAGTAACACTTTCTACTTTATCATCCTTTATTATTAGCTTTAAATGTTTTACTCCTGCTAGTGTTTCAATATCTATTTCGCTCTTTTTAGTAAGGCGATAATCATAAACATACTTACCAACACATCTAATACCATTCCCACACATTTCTGATTCAGAGCCATCAGCATTAAACATACGCATTTTAAAATCACTATTTTCACTATCACAAATAAGTATTAATCCATCTGATCCTATTCCAAAGTGTCTATCACTTATTTTTTTAGCAAGTTCACTTGGATTATCAATTACATTTTTGTTATTTGTACAATCTATATACACATAGTCATTACCTAAACCATGCATCTTAGTAAATTTCATAATTCACCCTATTCTATTTTATATTCTTAATATTATATTCAAGCATATCAAAGATATCACCATCTAATATCTTATCTGGTTCATTACTTTCATAACCACTTCTTACATCTTTAACTAATTTATATGGCACTAATACATAGTTTCTTATTTGACTTCCAAAATCAATATTCATACTAGTATCTTTAAGTTCACTTTTTAATTCATTATCTTTTTCTAATTCTAATTCATATAATTTATTCTTAAGTATTTTAAGTGCTATTTCTTTATTCTTTAATTGACTTCTTTCGTTTTGACAAGTTACTACTATTTTAGTAGGTAAGTGAGTTATTCTAACAGCAGAATTAGATGTATTAACTGATTGACCACCAGCACCACTTGAGTGATATACATCTATCTTTAAATCAGCTTCATTTATTTCTATTTCTTTTGTATCATTAAATTCTGGAGTAACTGTAATGGATGCAAAAGAAGTATGTCTTCTTTTATTAGCATCAAAAGGACTTATTCTAACAAGTCTATGAACTCCACTTTCTTTCTTTAAATAACCATAAGCATTTTCTCCTTTAATAATTATTAAAGCAGATTTAATTCCAGCTTCATCTCCAGCTTGTTCATGAATAACTTCATATTCATAGTTATGTTTTTCACAAAATCTTTCATACATTCTTAAAAGCATACTAGCCCAATCACATGACTCAGTACCACCTGCTCCTGGATGTATTTCTAAATAACAATTTAAATGATCATATTCACCATTTAAGTGAGTTTCTTTTTCTAGATTATCTATATCATTACTTATTCTATTTAATATTGAATTTACTTCTTCACTAGATAATTCATTACTTAATAATTCTAAAGTATTTAATGTATCTAATAAATTATTATATTTTTCTAATAACTTATTAATTCTAGAATATTCTTTATTAACATTATTAGCACTATCTACATCATTCCAAAAATCTTCTCTTTTAATAATATTTTGTAATTCAATTAGTCTACTTTCTAACTTATCAGTGTCAAAGAGACCTCCCAATATTAACTAATTTTTCTTTTAACTCTTCTAACATAACTAATCCCTTTCTTATTTATCCTTTTTTCTTGTTAAAGTTTTATCATTTAACTCTTGCTTTATTTCTTCAATACTACTTAATAATTCTTTTTGTAATAACAATACTTTCTTTTCATATTCATTAATACTATTTTCTATTCTTTCTTCTATATCACATCTTTTAGAAGTATTAATACTAATTTCTTCTTCTAACTCTTTTAATATACTTTCTTTTTCTACTATAGCTTTATCTAAATCATCTATCTTATTTAATTTTTCTACTTCTTCTTTAGATACTCCATATTTACCATCATTAGGTTTAAATACATTTACATTACCAATGGATTCATCTTTATTAAGAATAATACCTCCAGCTTTTTTAAATGTATCATCATAATATTCTTGAATATACCATTCCACACTATCAATATCCATACCCTTAGGCACTATTTCGTCTAAATTAAGTGGTAATAAATCTTCTAAGTTTAAATTATCTACTCTATTGATATAACAGTTATAGAATCTTCCACCCTCTAATGGACCATTATTATTTGGAAGCATATAAATATTTACATTATTCTTTCCTTTTCTTATAAATTCTTTAGTTTTTTGTAAAGCATAATTAATTTCTTCAACTAAATAATATGTTTTAGGTAATTTAGATAATTTATCATGTAACATATAACTAGCAAATTCTTTTTCTGGATATAACCTATCTGCTATTTCATTTATTTCACTTGTTATAACATCATCTTGCCATTTATGTCCCTCTAATAAAAGATTTGTTAATTCTTTTAAATCTTCAGATTTAACTCTATCATCATTAGTATAAATAGTAGTATTACCATTTAAATAACTAGTAAGTGTTGATACTGACAAATTAGGGGGAAGTTCACTTATTCTTCTAGCGTCTTTAATAAGAAGCATTGTGTTTTCATGATCCATTCTATATATTTTTAATTTTCTTGCTTCTTTACTTAATAATTCTTCTTTTAGATAATCAATTGTTTCATCATTCATTAATGCTCCAATTATTTGTTCACACATTAATTCTTTACTATCTTTACTTAAGTTATATCCACCAACAAATTCTCTTATTACTCCTTTAATATTTGAAAAAGAATAATTCTTTAAATAACATTTAATAACTTCTCTAACACAATCTATTCCTATATTATTAACAAAATCATTACTATTAAATGCTTTTAATATTTTTCTATTTAAATCACTAACACTTACTTTTGGTAAATCTTTTATATCATAAGCATTCTCTATTTCTTTCATTATCAGTTCATGATTATTTTTATTATTTATTCTTTCAAATTCATATAATTTAACATTCTTTAAAGATATTTCTGTTAATAAATATTTAATTCTATTTGATGAAATTACTTCATTAATCTTTTTAACTATTTTATTATTATCAATATCTTTATAATTATCTTCTAATATGTTATATAACATACTTTTAAATTCTAAAGAATTATAATTACCTCCATTATGTATTAAATAATTTACCACATCATTAAATTTACTTTGGCTAAGATGTTTACTATTAAAATTTAATACACTAGATAAATAAGAACTAATTTTTGCATAAGAAATATTTGGTAAATCTTCTTTGCTATGAGATTCCTTTATACTGTCAACTACCCTTATATGTCTTTCTAATTCTCTTTCTTCTCTCATAAGTTTACACCTCTATAAAAATTATTTTCTACCCCTAATTAGTCTATAATTTCCAGCTTCAACTTCTTTTACTTCTATATCTTTAAATCCTACTTGTTCCATTACTTCTACTTCATGTTGAATTGTAAGTGGAGTATCTACATGCAACTGTAGTTTATTATTATAATCTTCTAAACATTTACTCTCTTCTTCTATAGTGTTAACTATCTTATCTACATTTATAAATAAGCCATTATTTTTAAGTGAATCATATATCTTTTTATATAGAATTAACTTATCTTTATATAGAAAATGGTGTAGAGCAGATGTTGATATAACAGCATCATACTCACTATCAAATTCTACTTTAAAAAAATCTCCACATATAATATTTATATTATTCTTAAAATCTCTTTTACTTAATCTATCTAACATTTCTTCTGATATATCAATAGCAGTTATCTTAATATCGGGATATTTTTCTATTATTTTAAATAATTCTAATCCTGTTCCTACTCCTAGATCTAATATTATATTAGTATTAGTATCTAGGTTATCTGCTATTACATTTTTAGTATTCATAAATGTACTATGAACAGTATCATATTCATCTATCTTTCTATTAAAGAAATCTCTCATTTCATTATTTCTAGTATTTAAATCCATATAAAAACCGCCTTATGACTTTATTATATCATAAAACGGTTATAATTAATTTCTTTTTAATACTCTAGCTTTATCTTTATTATCATCTAAATTATCTAATGCTTCTTTAATTATATCTAAAGATACACCCTCATCCATTAGATATTTAGCATGTTCTACTAAAGCATTTAATCCTTCTTTTAAAGCATCTGTTTCTGGTAACTTACGATCATTAACTATATTCATAAAATCTATATAGTTTCTATTTTCATTATATTCACATCTATTACTAAAGAATGATAAACTCATAGTCATTAAATAACCAACTTCAAAATAGTTATCATTATATTTAACATTATAGTAATAACCGTTTTCACATTTTTCTGGACTAATTAGATTATCCTTGGCATACTTATCAACAGCACAATATAAAATATTTAAATCATATATTTGTCTTTTATCATCTTCTGAAAAAGTCTTATAATCTTCTAAAACATTATCATCATTTATATATGGATTAGATATACTAAATTCACTTAGCCAGTCCATATAGTCAGTTTTAGATGATAAAGCTTTTATTCTAGAAAATCTAATACTATTAACCTCATTTTCATTCTCATAATTTTTAAAATTTAACTTTGCATTTGCTCTCACAATTAAAACCTCCATTACTATCATGATTTTTTATCAATGCATTATCTAATTTACTCTAAAAATAAAGTGTTGTCAAATTATAATAAAATAAAAAGCCCCTTATGAAGTGAACCCTATTTTGGACACTTTTAAAAAAGACTAGTTTAATGTAAAATAACATCTCAAAGAAAGGAGATGTTATTTTTATGAGAAAAAATAATAAATATACTAACGAATTTAAGAAAAAAATTATCGAAGAATATT
>JAEEGL012787057.1_pt1 | contig 19216 bp, 16 predicted proteins | sample 9134231 | NCBI WGS metagenome assembly JAEEGL01 (sample SAMN16246548, study PRJNA631951) | gut metagenome | biome: gut microbiome; feature: rumen; material: fiber-attached | host: Bos | place: Iran: Karaj | collected 2018-10 | reverse complement strand
TTAGATAGGAATATAAAATAACAGACTTCGGTTGCGTTAAATGCTTCCGGAGTCTGTTGCTTTGCTATTGTATTTTTACCAACCCTGTAAACAGTTCGCAGTAACAATTTTTAAATTACTGGTTTATGAACAACCGGCATTATCCTGCGGGATTTTTGCATATATTATATAAGGTAATATAATTACATTCCCCTGCGCTTTACGCAGTTTTCAAGTTTAATCGCCTCATAAACTCCTTCATCGAAATATTCGCAGATTTCTTTGTATTTTTCAATTTCAAGAGTTTCGAGAGTTTTGCCTTCTTTTATGCAAAGAGCGACTATTTCGCCGGTTGCTTTATACGCGTCTCTGAACGCGAGACCTTTTGACACAAGATAATCGGCGCAGTCGGTAGCGTTTATAAAGCCTCCTGCCGCCGCCTTTCTCATATTCTCCGGTATCATCTTCATGGTGTCAATCATCGGTGCAAGGGTCGTGAGGCAGATTTTCACGGTATCGAAGGCATCGAATATCGCCTCTTTATCCTCCTGCATATCTTTGTTGTAAGCAAGAGGAAGGCCCTTCATAACAGTGAGCAGTGTCATAAGATCGCCGAATACTCTGCCGCTCTTTCCCCTGACGAGTTCGGTGATATCGGGGTTTTTCTTCTGCGGCATTATGCTCGAGCCGGTTGAAAAAGCATCGTCAAGTTCGGCAAACTTGAACTCCCAGGAGCACCAGAGAATAATCTCTTCGCTGAGCCTTGAGAGGTGAACCATAATCAGCGAAAGAGCAGATGCGAGTTCAATGCAGAAGTCCCTGTCGGATACACCGTCAAGAGTGCTGGCGGTATAAGAATCGAAGCCGAGCAGAGAGGCGGTCATACCTCTGTCTATCGGATAAGTGGTGCCTGAAAGAGCGCCGCTTCCGAGAGGAGAGGAATTCATCCTCTTTTTTGCGTCCTCTACCCTGCTTATATCTCTTTTGAGCATTTCGGAATATGCGAGCATATGCGCCTTGAAAGTGATGGGCTGTGCTCTCTGAAGATGAGTATAGCCCGGCATAATCGCGCCCGCATATTCGTCGCCTTTATTATCAATTGAAAGAAGGACTTTTTTGAGAAGGTCAATCAGTTCATCACACTCTGCACGCAGATAAAGGCGGATGTCAAGCGCCACCTGGTCATTCCTGCTTCTGCCGGTATGAAGGCGTTTGCCTGCGTCACCTATTCTCTCGGTAAGAGTCTGCTCGATGAAAGTGTGAATATCTTCGGCATTGGGGTCAATGAGCAGAGTGCCGTTCTCTATTTCTTTTTTGATTTCGGCAAGACCCGAAGTGATTGCAATTCCGTCTTCTTTGGATATTATACCCTGTGCGGCGAGCATTGTTGCATGAGCAATACTGCCCTCAATATCCTGAGCATACATTCTGGAGTCAAAGGATATTGAAGAATTGAAATCATTTGTCCTCTTGTCCGCTTCTTTTGAAAAGCGTCCTGCCCAAAGTTTCATAATAATTCTCCGTTCAAGAATTTCTCTCCGCGTCAAGAATGGCTTTCACTTTAAGGGGAAGACCGAAAAGATTTATAAAGCCTGCGGAATCTTTCTGATTATAAACTTCATCAGCGTCAAAGGTTGCAAACTCTTCGCTGTAAAGTGAATACGGCGAGGTTACGCCCGCGTTGATGATGTTGCCTTTATAGAGTTTAAGTTTCACATCGCCGGTAACATTCTGCTGAGTGCTGTCAACAAAAGCAGAAAGCGCCTCCCTGAGAGGAGTGTACCATTTGCCGAAGTAAACAAGTTCGGCAAACTGATGGGCAACTATCTCTTTATAATGCATTGTATCTCTGTCAAGAGTAAGAGTTTCAAGCACATCGTGAGCCTTGAAAAGGATAGCGCCTGCGGGGTTTTCATAAACGCCTCTTGATTTCATACCGACAAGACGGTTTTCAACTATATCATCAAGGCCGATGCCGTTTTTGCCGCCGATATCATTGAGGTATTCAATAAGGGAAACGCCGTCCATTTCCTTGCCGTCAACAGCGGTGGGAACACCCTTTTCAAAATGGATGGTGATGTATGTATCGGTATCGGGAGCCTGCTCGGGAGCAACGCCCATCTCAAGGAAACCGGGCTTAAGATACTGAGGCTCGTTTGCAGGGTCTTCAAGGTCAAGACCTTCGTGGCTCAGATGCCAGAGGTTCTTATCTTTGGAATAGTTGGTTTCGCGGTTGATTTTAAGAGGAATATTGTGCGCCTCGGCGTATTCAATCTCTTCTTCACGTGATTTGATGCTCCAGATTCTCCAGGGAGCGATTATCTCCATATCGGGAGCAAACGCTTTGATGGCAAGTTCAAACCTTACCTGGTCGTTACCCTTACCTGTGCAGCCGTGGCAGATAGCATCCGCGCCCTCGGCCTTTGCTATTTCAACAAGGCGTTTTGCAATAATGGGACGGGCAAACGCAGTGCCGAGAAGATAAAGTTTCTCGTATTTTGCGCCCGCTTTGAGGGTGGGGAAAATATAGTTATTTACAAACTCGTCTTTAAGGTCTTCAATGTAGAGTTTTGAAGCACCGGTTTTTATCGCTTTTTCTTCAAGGCCGTCAAGTTCGGTGCCCTGACCCACGTCGCCAGAAACGGCGATTACTTCACAGTTATTATAGTTTTCTTTAAGCCAGGGAATAATGATGGAGGTGTCAAGACCGCCGGAATAAGCAAGAACTACTTTTTTAATCTCTTTCAATGGATTAACCTTCTTTCTGATTCATTATGCAGGGATTATACAATAATTATTCATAAAAATCAAGCATAAAATGAATTTTTATTCGATTTTATGCAATAACATACAATTTATGCGTATATTTTGCAGTTTTTATGTATATTATCATCTGTCAAGCAGCAGGCCGACCTTTTTCTTGGCTTTGTAAAGCGTGCGTGAGGCAATACGCGATGCCCTTTCCGCGCCGAGAGCCGCAGTCTGCATAAGATAGGCTTTATCGGAAATATATCTTTCAAAGTTTTCTCTTACGGGCCTCAATTCCTCTACAACGGCTTCGGCAACCTTCACTTTGAAATCGCCGTATCCCCTGCCCTCAAACTCTTTCTCTATTTCATCATAGGAAAGACCGGTGCAGCAGGAATAAATAGTCATAAGATTGTTTATGCCGTCTTTTCCGTCCGCGTATTTCACACAGGATTCGGAATCGGTGACAGCCGACTTGAACTTTTTGACTATCATATCGGGCGTGTCAAGAATAGAGACGGTCGCTTTCGGATTCGGGTCGCTCTTTGACATCTTCTGAAGAGGATCCTGCAGGCTCATAACCCTGGCGCCCATCTTGCCGATATAAGGCTCGGGCAGAGTAAAGGTGTTACCTCTTAAATTATTGAATCTGTCGGCTATATCTCTGCAGATTTCAAGGTGCTGTTTCTGATCGGCACCTACGGGCACAAAGTTTGCCTGATACAGAAGAATATCAGCCGCCATAAGCACGGGATATGAGAAAAGTCCCACATTGACATTATCTGCGTGCTTCTGTGATTTTTCCTTGAACTGTGTCATTCTTGACGCTTCGCCGAACTGAGTGTAGCAGTTAAGAATCCAGGCAAGTTCAGCGTGAGCGGGCACGTGGCTCTGAATGAATATGATGCTCTCTTCCGGGTCAAGCCCCATTGAAAGAAGAATCGCAAACATTTCAAGGCTCTGCTGTCTGAGTTTCGCGGGCTCGGGATGGACAGTGAGAGCGTGAAGGTCAGCAACGGCAAAAATGCAGTCATAATCTCCGCTCATATTTTTCCAGTTTTTAAGTGCCCCGAGATAGTTTCCGAGAGTCGGAATGGATGTAGGCTGTATGCAGCTGAGCACAACGGGTTTTCTTTCTGTGTTTTCCATTTTATGACCTCATTTCAGCCGCCGTTTCGGCGAGAAGATTGATACCTTTTACGATACCTTCGTCGGTAGGAGTAGAGAAATTAAGCCTGATATAATCGCAGGGCGCGGAGGTATCGGTAAGGAAAGCGTTGCCGGGCACAACAGATACGCCTGCGGCAGATGCCTTTTTGACAAACGTGAGCATATCGATGTCTTCGTTCATTTTTGCCCAGACGAAAAGACCGCCTTCAGGTCTGTTGAAGGTAAGATATGAAGAAAGTTTCTCATCCATATTGTCACACATGAGATTGAGTTTGCGGCGGTAGATTTCTCTAATCTTTTCGATATGCGGCTCAATATTGCCTTCTCTTAGCCAGCGGTAAACGATAAGCTGAGTGAGCATGGGTGTATGTACATCCTGAGTCTGCTTGGCAACAGTCATCTTTGCGGCAATCTCTTTGGGCGCGACAGTAAAGCCTACTCTTATGCCGGGTGCGATAATCTTTGAGAATGAGCCGGAATAAACAACTACGCCTTCTGTATCGAGGCTCTTGATTGCAGGTACATCTTTGCCCGCAACTCTGAGGTCACCGTAAGGATTATCCTCAAGCACCACAACCTCATACTTTTTCGCAAGTTCATAAATCTGCCTGCGTTTCTCAAAACTCATTGTGCTGCCTGCGGGATTCTGGAAATTGGGAATTGTATATATAAATCTGACATTCTTTTCCGTCTTGAGTTTTTCTTCGAGAATATCAATATTCATTCCGTCTTTTTCAAGAGGAACACCTACAAGCCTTGCGCCGAATGAACGGAAGCAGTTGAGAGCGCCGATAAAAGCGGGCTCTTCGCAAATAACCGTATCGCCGCAGTTAATCATAACCTGGCTCAGAAGGCTCATAACCTGCTGTGCGCCGCTTACAACGATTACGGAATCGTTTTCGTTGCCAACGCCGTAGCGATTGTGAGCAATCTTGGTAAGTTCTTCAACAAGAGGAGTATATCCCTCGGTAATGCCGTACTGAAGTGCAAGAATCGGCTCCTCGGCAAGAATCTGAGAGGATATTCTCGCTATATCGGAAACCGGGAAAGCGTCCGGTGCGGGGTTGCCGGCTGAAAGCGGAATAGAATTGCCGGAGTTTTTAAGGATTTCTCTTATAGCCGAAGGCTTGAGAGATGCTACGCCGGAAGAAAATGAATAATTCATATAAAACACCTTTCTTGAAAGAAGTAATAATTTATGTTACAATAACCGGTGAAAACACCGAGAGAATAATAACCGGAGAGAAAATATGGATTACTTGTTTGATACAGTTCTGTTTGATTTTGACGGTACGCTTGCCGACACGGGAAAAGGAATAGGAAAATGCGTGGATTACGCCGCGGATTATTTCGGAATTTCACGCCTTGCGGATGATGAGCGCAGGGCTTTTGTAGGGCCTCCGCTTTACGAATCATTCGGTAAATTTTTTCACCTTGAAAAGAAAGAAGATATAATGACTGCCATTGACAAATACCGTGAATGCTATGTAAAGGGCGCTATGTACGACCTGGAATTTTATGACGGTATAGAAGCACTTCTAAAAGAGCTGAAAGAAAAAGGCTTCAAAACGGGTGTCGCGTCTTCAAAACCCGCACACTTTGTAAGGAGCATTCTCACAAAACATAACCTGATATCGCTGTTTGATATAATCTCCTGCCCCGAAGACGATAAGATAAAGAAAACCAAGTTTGAACTTATAAGCGAGGCTGTGGAGAAACTGAACAGCGTCAAATCAAAAACCGTTATGGTCGGTGACAGACACTTTGACATTGACGGAGCAAAAGCGGCCGGAGTGAAAAGCATAGGCGTTCTTTACGGCTACGGAAGCAGTGAAGAACTAAAAGCCGCAGGAGCGGATTATATCGCGCCGTCCGTCAGCGGCGTGAAGTCAATCGTTTTTTCACTGGAATGTAAATGATTTCGAAAAGTATAAAAGCAATCAGATAAACATAAAAGAATTCAATCCCTGTCATATCCGCGTGATGTGCCGGGGATTTAATTGTTCTGTAAATAAACGCGGGTACACTCGCATCAAGCGTAAAGAAGTATACCGCTCCGTAATACAGCGAAAGCCAAAGCAGGGCTCTTGCCGAAAATCTGTCAGGCTTTTCCTTGAAAGGCACGGGAAGGTTTTTATCGAGGATATTCTTTTTGAACAGAGCGATAAGAAACGCGCCCGCGATTACAGAAATCACAGCGGTGATTATTATTCCGGGCAAATCTTCGTCTTTGATATAGCCGTACTCTTCGAGCATACGCGCAGTTCTGAGCGCAAAAGCACGAACGGGCACAACTACAAAAGCAAACACCCACATAAGAACATTGAGGATAAACCTGAGTGTTTTGTTTTCAATGCAGGGCTCACTGCGGAACTTTTTGCCTGAAGTATATTCATTCGGCAGAAGGGCGATAATAAGCATAATGCCTGCGCCCATAAAGAATCCTGTGAAAAACTCCCAGAGCCCCCAGGATGTGATGCGAAGGGATGCGGGAATATTTATCTTTGAAAGAAAACTCGTTTCGTAGTTGCAGATCTGGAAATAGTCCGCTGCAGTAATGGACAGAGCGGCAACTACATTGATAAGGAAAGAAACTGCAAAAGTAATCTTATCCCTGAATACCGCAAGCGAGGCAACAAGCAGTGCCAGCGCACCTGCGGCAAAGGAAATATGCTCAACGCATTCATAATAACTTCTGCCGAAAGGTATATTCTTTGCCCAGGATATATCATTGAAATGATGAATATAAGCCTGCCTCACTGTGCCCTCAATACCGGCTTCCCTGATGCCGTCTTTGAATCCGGAAGCCACTTCGGGAGCAAACACATTCATAAGGTTATGAGAGAAGGTAAATTTAACAAGTAATTCGATTGCAAAGAAAACGGCAATATAGATTACATAATGATAGAGCCGGTAATCTTTTTTTGAAAAAAGTGTGCCGACAAAAACTGAATAAAGGCAGATAAGCGAAAATCCGAGAAGCAGCATCATTAACGCACCTCTGCCCTGACTGATGGTCGAAGGTGTTTCGCTTGTGCCGGTAAATCCGCCTATTATGCCGCCCGGCATACCTACCGCACAGCCCCAGGCGGGCACAGTGCAGCCCATCAGGATTGCACCTGCGGGTATAAGTTCAAATTTGATTTTGGCGCGGTTGCCGTAAAACGCGATGATGAAAAGAGTAAAGATACCGCCAACAGCAGTAATTCCCCAGAAAGCGCCGAAGCCGTGAGAGCCTCTTGCGCGCCACATAAAGCCCATAAGCAGGGCCGCGAGAATAACGGTCAGGAATTTGAGAGGTTTGCTTAATCTGTTTACTGCGCTCATTTTACTCCCTCCTCAAGAAATTTGTTCTTTTATTTTATAACATATATAATAAAAATGCAACACAAATTTCATGTTTACATTTATTTCGGCGGATGGTAAAATATCATAGAGAAAGGAGGCAGAAGAATGTCCGATATAAGAAAAGAATATCTCGGCGGCGGTATCATCTGCTTTGTGTCAGACGAACACAGATTCGGCACGGACGCAGTTCTTCTCGCCGACTTTGCAAATCCCGGAGGCAAAACCGTCTCCTGCGATCTCGGAACAGGCTGCGGTATCATACCCTTGCTTTGGTGCAAGAAAAACACAGGACACATCACTGCGGTTGAAATACAGAAAGACGGATTTGAGCAAACAGTAAAAGCAATAGAATATAATTCACTCGAAAAAAGAATAACGGCTTTTAACTGTGACCTCAGAGAAATAAAAAACGAACTGCCCTGCGGCAGTTTCAACCTTGTGACAATGAATCCCCCGTACAACGCGCAGGGTACCGGAATAATCAGCGGAGCGCAGTCCGATAAAATTGCGAGGCACGAAACTCTCTGCACACTTGAGGATGTCTGCGCTGCGGCGGCATACCTTCTAAATTTCGGCGGCAGATTCTGCACCTGCATACGCCCCGAGAGACTGTGCGAAATGTTCGGCTTTATGAGAAAAGCGGGGCTTGAGCCTAAGAGAATGAAACTCGTTTCCAAAATTGACGGCTCCGCACCGTGGCTCGCTCTTATCGAGGCAAAGAAAGGCTCAAAGCCCGGTATGATTGTAGAGAGCGAACTTCATGTTTACGGTGAAAACGGAGAATACTCGGATAAAATGAAAGAGATTTATAAAGACTACCTTTTTGAAAACAGAGGTGAAGAACAATGAGCGGCATACTTTATGTTGTAGGCACTCCGATAGGAAACCTCGGCGATATATCAGAAAGAGCGCTTGATACCCTGAGCACCTGTGATTTCATAGCGGCAGAAGACACGAGAGTTACGCTCAAACTTCTGAACAGATTTGAAATAAAAAATACGCTGATAAGTTATCACGAGCACAACAAAACCGAAGCAGGCCCGAAAATACTTAACAGACTGCTCGGCGGAGAAAACTGCGCTCTTGTAACAGACGCAGGTATGCCGGCAATATCCGACCCCGGCGAAGACCTTGTGAAACTCTGCAGAGAAAACTCGGTTGAGGTGCAGGCAATACCGGGCCCGAGCGCATTAATTACCGCGCTAGCCGTTTCGGGAATGCCTTCAAGAAGATTTGTGTTTGAGGGCTTTCTTCCGGCTGATAAAAAAGAAAGAGCGCAGGTGCTTGAATCCATTTCGGGAGAAGAACGCACGGTTATACTTTACGAAGCGCCTCACAGGCTTACAAAAACGCTTTCCGATCTTCTTTCTTCACTCGGAAACCGTGAAACTGCCGTTGTAAGGGAACTTACGAAAATCCACGAAGAAGTTATTATTACCGACCTAGAGAAAGCGCTCGAAAAATATTCGGCAGCCGAGCCGAAGGGCGAATTTGTGCTGATAATCAAAGGCAAAGAGCGTGAAACGGTAAGTATGACTTTTGAGCAGGCAGTAAAATACGCCCTTGAACTTGTCAAGGGCGGCGAAAGCAAATCCGATGCCGCAAAGAAAGCGGCAAAAGAAAGCGGATTCAAAAAGAATGATATCTACTCCGAGATTATCAGATAAAATCGGAATAATTATCTTTTATATATTTACCGCAGAGCAATGAAACGGTGCCGTCCTCAATGAACGGTGCCGCTTTTTTATCTGTTTCTTCCATAACTTCGCGGGAAAAAGATATTTCTTCGTTATCCTCATCGGTCGCGTTATACGCATCCAAGAAAGCCTTTTTGAATTCTTCGGGCATTATGATTTCAACTGCTTTAGCGGCATATTCGGTGAGAGGTTTCGTATTCAGTTTGAAAAAGCCGCTCATTCCTTTTTCCGCGTCTTCGATAAAAATGCTCATGGCATAAATGTATTTCTGCGAATCATTGAGCGAGAAAAACTCCTCTTTCATATCGGGTTTGAGTGAAACTCTCTTTTGCAGATTAAGCCCCACTCCCCTGAAAAGTTCACCGGGCTGCGCTTCTTCGATGATATCCTGAGTAAGAACGGCAAATTTGTTGATAAGTTCGTTCTCTTTCTTCATTTTTTCCATAAGTCGGTTTACTTCTTTGCTTCTGCGTGAACTGGTTTTAATCGCTTTTACGAGAACGATAACCGCAACAATCGCAAGCGCGGCAACAAGTACGGCATACAGCGGGTGCTGTGAATAATACTCTAACATATAAACACTCCTTAATTGAATTTGATACCGCTGAGATTTTTTATTTTTTCCATAATCCTGCTCACTTCAAGTGAAGTGCGGGTACACAGAGCGTATTTGGGGTCATCGGGGCAGGCAATAAAGTGCTCAAACTCTTTTGCTTCAAAGCCCATTATTTCTTCCTTAACTCTGTCGGGACATATCACTGTTTTGTTTCCGCTGTTGTCAATCAGAGTGATGCATACTGTCTTTGAAATGGATTCAACGGTGATTGTACCCTTATCTCCGTAAATCTGCGAGCCGAAACGGTCCTGCCCGGTTTTGGAGTAAGTAAGTGTTACGAGTTTATCACCGTAATTGAGCGAGGCGTTTCCGCTGCCGTCCGATCCCGTATTGAGAAAAACTGCGTCAGCTTTTATTTCACGAGGAATACCGAATAAATCAACAGCCGGATAAACGCAGTAAACGCCCAGATCCATAAGACTTCCCGTAGCGAGAGACGGGTTAAAAATATTGGGCACCTCTCCCCTGAGATAAGCGGGATATTTTGACGAAAGCTGAGTAAAATCAAAATGAGCGGATGTAATATTACCGATTTTGCCTACTGCCTGCCTGAAAGAGTCGCGGTCGGGAGTATGCATATACATAATCGCTTCAAGATAAATAACGCCTTTTTCTTTTGCCCGCTTCTGACATATTTCTATTTCTTCGGGCGTAACGGCAAGGGGTTTTTCGCATATAACGTGCTTGCCCGCCTCAATCATTTTAAGCGACTGGGAATAATGCAGGGCATTGGGGCTTGCGATATAGACTGCGTCAAAACTCGCCTTTGAAAACTCATCAAGATCTGTAAAGACTTCGGGTATTCCGTTTTCGCCTGCAAAAGCCTTTCCTTTTTCGCGGGTACGTGAATAAACAGCCGCGATATCGGCGCCTGCAACAAGCCTTGCGCCGTCAATAAAACTTTTCGCAATCCAGCCTGTTCCGATTATACCGTATTTCATAAAGTTACCTCTTAACGGTGAAAGTTTTACTGCCTTTAAACGATTCGTCGATACCGCCGTAAACAAAGCGTGCATCTATTGATTCATCGGCAAAAACATCAAATATAATTTCACCGTCAGTTTTTCTGTAATCAACTCTTATATCGCCTCTGACGGTTGTTATTTTGCCTTTGGCAAAGTCAACCTGTGAAGTTATCTTCGGGCTGATGACAGCCTTTTCATATCCTGCGCTGTCAGCAGGCTGAGTGATACCGAGAATCTGCGTAAACAGTGTTTTTGCAACCGCTCCGAACATCGGATGATTGCGCGAGGACTGACCATTCCAGTTTTCCCAGAGTGTGGTTGCGCCGCTTCTTACCATATGGGCAAAAGATACTTCTTTATCGCTCGAAAGAAGGCTGACGGCAAGTTCGTTTTCGTTTATACCGAAAAGATAATCAATGAGAGCAAGCGTAGCGATGATGCCGGTGTCAAACATACCGAGAGAAGTATATTTTTCAATCACCTTCTGCTTCACTCTGTCGTCACCGAGTCCGTTTGCAAGAGCGATTGCCGATGCGCCGTCAATATCGCCGCAATATGACCTCTGCTGAAAACTGTAATAAGCGGCGTTAATCGCTTTGGTAACTCTTTCAATCCTTTCGGGCAGGTCTTTTACTTCGTCCTGCCTGCCGAGTATCTCTGCAATTTCAAGCACACGCTTCATAAAGCCGACATAGAGGCAGGAATTTACAAATGTTTCGGGCACCTGTATCGGTTTTGGCGGAAGCCAGTCTCCGAGACACCAGCCGCCCTCTTCCTCTCTTGCAACGAGGCCGAAGTCTGACCTTGATTCAAGATAATCGAAGAAGAAAAGCATTTTGGGGAAGAACTCATCAAGAAGTTCTTTATCGCCGAATGCTATATAGAATTTATAAGGCACTTCCACTATTGCTCCGCCCCAGCCGCAGGGGCCTCCGCCGCCGCCCATAAGGGGCGCGGTATGCTGAATATGGCCGCTGTTTCTCGCCTGGCAGTCTGAAATATCATATAACCATTTGCGGTAAAACTCGCGCGAGTCGAGCATAAGCATTGCCGCTTCACAGCAAAGCTGTCCATCGCCGGTGTAGCCGAGCCTCTCTCTGTGCGGGCAGTCGGACGGCACGCCCGAGTGCATATTGCAAAGCTGTGTATGAACAAACAGCCTGTATAAATCGTTAAGATTTTTATTGCTGCATTCAAACTCCGATGTTACGCCGCAGTCGGAATGTATCACATCTATCCTTACTGGCTTTGCGTTTCCTTTTACTTTAAGATATCTGAAGCCCTGCCATGAAAACAGAGAATGATATTCTTTCCTTTCGCCGTCGGATATGAATTCATCCGTATAGCGTCCGTCGGAGCTGAAATGAATACCGAAGTTTTCTCTGCCGCCGATTTCTTCGGCATAGGCGACGCTGAATTTTTCTTCCTTTACATCGCAGGTCATAACAGCCCTGCCGACGGTGTTAATGCCTATATCATAATAATCAAAGCCGTCGATATTGCCTAAGTATTTTATGTCATCGATTGTTTCTATAACTCTGTCTGCCGGAGCGATGTTGAAATAAAAATCGGTATCGTGAGTTTCAATCTCACGGCTCGGGGCAAAATCCTCTTCGCGCGGCACGGCGGTCAAATCCTGGAATTCGCCGTAATAAAGATTACAGCGCCTGAAATATCCTTTATGGCAGAGCGTGGTCTCATCGGATATTACATCGCCGCTCTGTTTTCTTAAAATATAGCAGAGTTTCGGACTGCCGTAGTCAACATTTCCCTCTGCGTTTCTCATATTCTGATGATAGTAGCCTGTGCCGAGCATAACGGAAAGAGTGTTTTCTCCGTCTTCAAGATATCCGCTGACATCATATTTCATAACATAGGTGCGGAAACCGAGTTCATCATAAAGAGGATAACCGAGTTTGGAAATATCTCTGTAACCGTAATTTGAAGCGGCGGGCACAAGCAAATCTTCGCTTACCCTTTTGCCGTTTATTTTCAGTTCAAAAAAGCCGAGACCGCAGATAATTATTTCCGCCTTTTCGCCTTTAACCGCATCAAATTTTCTTAAGAACATAGGTGCGGTATCTCCGCCTGGGCAGTCAATCCATTTCGCGTTTGCAAAAACTTCATTCTGTTTCATTTATTCATCCTCCGTAAGAGCGGAAAGCGAGGTGTTGGCAGTTTCCCACTCATCCATCACAGCAAGCTGCTCTGCGCTTTTCTCTTCTATTTCCTTTGAAAGCGAAATCACTTTTTCGTAGTCGGCGGAAACTTCGGGGTCAGAGAGCAGATTATTAAGTCTCTCTATCTCCGAGTCAAGAAGTTCTATTTTTTCCTCCGCCCGTCTTATTCTGCCGCGCAGTTTATTAATTTCGCTTTCTCTTTCTTTGCGAAGTTTATATTGATTGGGCTTTTTCTCAGCCGACGCTTTTGCGCGTACGGGTGTTTCAAGAGCCTGCCTGCAGTAATCATCATAATCGCCGTCAAACTTTCTGAAGCCATCGGGCGTGAGCAGATAAATAGACGAAGAAAGTTTATTGATGAAATATCTGTCATGCGATACGGCGATAATTGTGCCCTCAAACTCCATAAGAGCGTTTTCGAGTATTTCTCTCGAAACTATATCAAGGTGATTTGTAGGCTCGTCGAGAATCAGCACATTAGCACCCGAGAGCATAAGTTTAAGCAGGCATAGTTTTGCCTTTTCGCCGCCGCTTAAAGAATCAACGTTTTTGAAAACATCATTGCCTCTGAAAAGGAAGGCGGCAAGGCAGTTTCTCACCTGTGTTTCCTTCATAAGCCTGTTTTCATCCCACACTTCGTCAAGTACGGTCTTTGAGCCTTTTAACGCGCCGAGATTCTGATCGAAATAACCTATTCTGACATTTACGCCGAAACTGAAAACTCCCGAATCGGCGGTCTCCTTACCTGTAAGGATTTTAAGAAAAGTCGTCTTACCGCATCCGTTTGAGCCGATAATAAACGCCCTGTCCTTCTTGTGCACCTCAAATTCTCCGCCGGAGAAAAGAAGTTTTCCGCCAAATGATTTCTGAAGCGAGTGAACAAAAAGAACATCGTTTCCGCTTTCGCATTCGGGCGAAAACTCTATTCGCATCTGCTTCGGGTCCGGCTCGGGCTCAACTAATTCAGCCTTTTTCTTTTCGAGCATTTTCCGTTTGCTTTCGATTGTTATGAAGTTTCTTTCTCTTGCGAAAGAGCGCTGCTGCTCGATTATTCCTTCAATGCGTTTGATTTCTTCAATATCGTTTTCGTATTTCCTTCTCTCGCTTTCGAGGCGAGCCTGCTTTAACTGCTGATATGCCGTATAATTGCCCTTTGAGCAGTAGCATCTGCCGTTTGCGAGTTCGACGGTTTTATTGCAAATCTTATCAAGAAAATACCTGTCGTGTGAAATGACTATTACCGCGCCTTTGTATGAGAGCAGAAAGTTTTCGAGCCATTCCGAAGCGGCAATATCAAGATGATTGGTCGGCTCGTCAAGGAGCATAAGATCAGCCCTGCTGAGCAGCAGTTTGCACATGCTGAGTTTTGAGCGCTGACCGCCGCTGAGTTTGTCACAGGTGAGATTGAAGTCCTCTTTTGAAAAGCCGAGCCCGGTAAGGGCTGACGCGGTTTTGCTCTTATAAGTGAGGCCTTCATCGCTGTTATACTTCTCCTGCAAATAACTCTGACGCTCAATCAGTTCATCGGAGTTTTGCGGGTTTGATTCAAGAAGCGAAGTAACCTCTTCAATCTCTTTTTCCATATCGGCAAGGTAATCGAAAACGCTCAGCGCCTCTTCATAAACAGTTTTATGAGAGCCGCTGCAGGCGTGCTGTTCAAGATAACCCAAACGCGTATTGCCGGAGATAAACACGCCGCCTTCGCTCGGTGTCAATTCTCCGGTAATGATTTTGAAAAGAGTGGTCTTGCCCGTGCCGTTTGCACCTATCAGCCCGACAAAGTCTCTGTCGTTCACATCAAATGTTACATCTCTGAAAAGGAACTTACCGCCGAAGTCCACTCCGACTTTCTGAATGGATGCTGCTGTCATTTATCAGATTCTCGTTTCAAGAATATCAAGATTGCCTTTAATCTCATATTTTCCGCTTCCCGCAGGGATAAAAATACTGTCGCCCTTGCGGATATCCGTAAGCGTGCCGCAGGATTCAAGTGTGCCGCAGCCGGAAAGCACAAGCAGGGAAACGAAACTGTCCTCCCCTGCATTACCGGTTAATTCATCCGTTATTTCCCTGTGCTTTACGGTGAACAAATCGCATTTTGCGAGAAGACCGTCATCATTTTCACAGGATGAAAAATCGGGCTGATGATACTTTTCGAGTTTAGTTACTTCAACCGCGTCGGCAACATGGAGTTCTCTCGGCTTGCCGTCTTTTCCGATGCGGTTGTAATCGAATATTCTGTATGTAGTGTCGCTGCTCTCCTGCACTTCCGCAAGAAGTACGCCCTTGCAGATTGCGTGAAGAGTGCCGGCTTCGATGAAAAAGAAATCTCCGCGCTTTACTTTTACCGAATCGACATAATCGGTGAGATTGCCGTCTTTAATCGATTTTTCAAATTCTTCCCGCGAAATCTTATCTTTGAAGCCGAGCAGAAGTCGCGCGTCATCTGTGCAATCAAGGATATACCAGCACTCGGTTTTGCTTCTGCCCCTGCCGGTTTTTTCACAATATTCTTTGGTGGGATGCACCTGCACGGATAAATCGTCCATAGCGTCAATAAACTTGATAAGGATGGGGAAATCTTCAAAGCGCGCGCAGTTATCACCGCACCATCCGGGGTTTTCGCTCAGCACATCAGGCAGAGGTTTACCGGCAAGCGGTCCGTTTTTCACGGTGCTGTAACCGTTTGGCAGGCAGGAAAGCATCCAGCCCTCCGCAGCGTTGGATTTATCGGTTATTACATTGTATTCATCAATCAGGCGTCTTCCGCCCCAGATAGTTTCGGAAACATAGGGTGAAAGAAGCAGAGGGTACTTTTTCATTTTTCGTTCCTCGCAGATAATTTTTTTGATATTATATCATATATTAAATAATTCGTTCAATATAAAGCCGTTATTTTTTTATTATATCTTGACTGTATGCGGCGATAATTCTATAATAAATCTGCAATAAATTTAATAATCAGTCAGGAGGAATATCAATGCCGTTTACTGAGTTTTACACAGACGAAAACTTACTCAATTATGATGTTTTCCCGAAAGTCCTTGTGAAAAACAAGCCTGCCGAAATCCATATCCGTCCGCTCGGAGCAAGGCCTGTTTTTACTCCCGGCAAATCTTACAAAACACTTATCTGCGCTCTTGAGCAGGGCAAGCCATATGACTACCCCGCATCGGGCGATTTCAAAGAAGTGACGCTCGTATGTAATGAAGAAGGCGGTTTCACTCTCACTCATACCTTCACGAAAGAGCAGATGTATTTCATCAGATTTCTTAATGATGAGGGCAGAAGGATAATTCAGTTCCCCGTTTACTGTGTAGACGAAGACCTGTGCGGCAGATATCCTCTGAGAGGCGACCTTCATATGCACACTATCCGTTCAGACGGCAATCAGGCGCCTGCGATAGTATGCGCAAATTACAGAAAACACGGCCTTGACTTTATGGTGGTATCCGACCATAACAGATATTACCCCTCACTTGAGGCGATTGAGTGCTACAAAGACGTTCCCTGCGGTCTTACAATCGTGCCCGGTGAAGAGGTCCATATGCCTGCCGTACACGGTAAGGAGAGCGATTTCCACACTGTTAACTTCGGCGGAGAATACTCGATAAACGCGCTGACTGACGGCCCTGCAATCGAAGAAAAGGGAACGGACAGCAAATACCGCTCACTCTACGGTCAGTGCCCCGATTATATGCCTCTTGCCGAGTGGGAAGATAAAATGGAAGCACTCGCTGAAGAAATGACTGACCTGCCCGAAGATATAGACCCGATACCCGCCGCCGTATTCAAATGGATTTACGATGAAATACGCAAGGCAAACGGTCTTGGCATCTTCCCGCACCCCACATGGATAAGCGATGTGTATCACGTACCGACGGCGTTCTGGAATTTCATTACCGAAAAGGGCTGGTTTGACGCCTTCGAAGTGCTCGGCGGCGAAAACTATTATGAGCAAAACGGGTTCCAGACTCAGAAATACTATGAGGACAGGGCAAACGGTCTTGACTACCCCGTTGTAGGCAGTACAGACAGCCACTCTTCAAATCCGCATAACAGAAACGCTTTCATCTGCTCCACTCTCGTTTTCTCACCCGAAAATGAAAGGAAAGCGCTGATAGATTCTATCAAAAAGCACTATTCCGTTGCCATAGATACCATAGACGAAAACTTCCGTATTGTAGGCGATTACAGGCTTTCGAAATACGCGACCTTCCTGCTCAAATACTACTTCCCGCTTCACGATGAAGTATGCCGCGAAGAAGGCAGGCTTATGAAACAATATGCAACCGGCACACAAGCCGAAAAGAAGGAAGCGCTCGAAATACTTTCGCTGATAGGCGACAGAGTAAACAAACACAGAGAAAAGTATTTTGATTTTTAATTGAAAAAAGCAAAAGCGGTCAGTTGAAACTGACCGCTTTAATCATATTAAAATGCATAATCGGGTTTTATTATTTTTCCCGTTTTTGAGGACTCTACTATTGCGCGGCAGACTTCAACAGTCTTTGCGCCTTCAACAGCATCTGTCACTACAGGCTTATTATTGATAACGGCGTCGGCAAACACCTCAAACTCACGTGCCGCGTTATGATTATTTACCTGAATATCAATTATCTCCGGCTCGTGCGCGAGTCCGTCTTCACCGGCGGTAAACAAAGTCATTGAAGGAGAAGTATTGTCACAGATTATCGTGCCCTTTGTGCCGTAAATGAGAGTGCGCATTGTATAATCGCGTTTGCATCCGGTTGAAACAAAGATTTTGCCCGCAACATTTTCATCAAACTTCATAACGGCTATAGTTGCGTCATCATAAGAAACGGAAGGAAGCAGTTTGTGCATGCCGTAGGCAAAAACCTCTTTCGGGTCGCCTACCAGCCAGCGGAGAAGGTCAACCGCGTGACACCCGCCTCCGATTACTCCGTGACGCAATGGGTCCGCTCTCCAGGTATCCACAAGGTACATATAATCGTGGGCGTATTCGGATTCTGCAAAATATACTTCACCGATTGCGCCCGAATCAATTATCTCTTTCGCTTTTTCAAACGCGGGAGTAAAGCGGCAAATCTGACCGACCATAAACTTTTTACCAGACTCTCTCTCCGCTTTTATTATTTCTTCGCATTCCTCTCTTGTAAGCGCAAGAGGTTTTTCGCAAAGAACGTTTTTGCCTGCGCGCAGAAAATCACAGGAAATGCGGCAGTGCTGCTGATCGGGCACGGCAACGGTAACAATATCAATGCTTTTATCGTCAAGAAAATCGTGATAATCGGTGAAACGCTTTTCTTCGGGTATGTTGTATCTTTCGCCGGCAAATTTCAGGTTTTTGACATCGCTGTCACAGATTGCGGCAATGTGAGCACCGTAACTCATCGCTCCTTCGATGTGGGACATACCGAACTTAAGGCCTATATGAGCAGATACGATTTTTCCGTCTATCATATTATCCCTCCACAGGGTTTTTGAGAGTATATGTCACTTCGCACATAGTTTCATCAACTGTGTCATACCTCCACTCGCCCTCATAGAAATTTCTTCCTCTTACAACCACTTCATTTTCATATACTTCTATCTCGGCGCCTATTCCGCTTTCTTTATATATTTCATCATCTCCGCTTCCTGCAAGCTGCGTAAGGCGGGGCATATATATTTCGGGGTAGCCGTCATAATCGTGAAAAGACCAGAAAAGATATAGAGGCATATGAGTATGTCCGACAAACGAAAACAAATCGTGCTCTGAGTTATAATCCGCAAGCATATGAGTAAGGCGCGAAGTTTCTTCTCCGTTTTCATCAACAACATAGTCCGCCGGGTAATGCGAAAATACAAACACGGGTTTACCGCTTCCGGCGGCTTTTTCAAGGACACCTTCAAGCCACTCAAACTGCTCATCGCTCATATACATTTCATGCACTTCCTGTGCTTCCATACCGAGAACGATGAAATAACAGCCCTCAATCACTTCATAGTAATACGGATGCTCAAGCTGCCTGCCGAAAAAGGCTTCGGTATAATCATACCAGCGGTTTTGCAGAGTATCGTAATCGCCCTGACCGTTTCCTATATCGTGGTTACCCAAAACAGTAAGAACATTTTCATCTTTGAGAATCATTGAAACGGCTCCGTGAAAGAGAAGGTTTTCAATATTCTGGCCGTTCATTGTATTATCGCCGAGAAATACAACGGCATCATTGCCGCTTTCGTTATTCATAACATTTTTAAGACTCTGAGCAAATACTTTATACCTCGTGAAGTTGTTGCCCTCTATATGAGAATCGGAAAGCACGGAAAAATTGAGAAGACAACTTTCAGGGTCTTTAACATCATATTTTTCGCCGCCGGTAGTTCCTGCGGCGGCAAGCATAACAACGGTTATGATAAATGCGGTAATTTTCAATGCGGCAGATTTCAAAAACATAAAGACACCTCTTCTCTTCGCTTTTGTTTATTATAAACCTTAAGGATAACAAATGCAATAAAACTGTATTGCACAGGCAGAACAAAAATGAT
>JAEEGL016397788.1_pt1 | contig 19217 bp, 19 predicted proteins | sample 9134231 | NCBI WGS metagenome assembly JAEEGL01 (sample SAMN16246548, study PRJNA631951) | gut metagenome | biome: gut microbiome; feature: rumen; material: fiber-attached | host: Bos | place: Iran: Karaj | collected 2018-10 | reverse complement strand
CCAATTTTTGGTATTTCAATAATACCGTAATATTTACTATAATCTATTGTATAATCTTCCTCATAATATTGAGGATCTCCTCCACCCCCACTAGCTGCTTGTTCTTCACCTTCAGCAGCAGGAGCAGGATCCATCATTGCAATTTTCATATCAGAGAATACTTCATCACGCATTTGTAATAAATAATTCCATGATAAGGAAATAATTCCCCCAAAAATAAGTAAAGAGCCAATAAGCAATGCCTGGCTCTTTTTCATCCTTTTACTTTTCTTCAACAGGTTTGGCATTTGCATATATTATTCCAACACCACATAACAATACAATAAGACCAATAAAGTAAATTGTTTGAGCTGTAGTCATACCTGTAGGAGGAGTTACCATAAAGTCAATTGAAGCTTCATTCCATACTCTATAGTTTTCATTTGTAACTTTTACAATAGCTTGATCATCTCTACCAGCCATGTAGTATTCTCCACCAACATAGTTAGTAAATTCTCCAGCTATTTGAATTCTAACTGTTTTATTTTTATCAGTAATTTTATTTCCAGGTACTCTAACATAGAAAATATCGTTTGGTGCAAACATATCTAATGAAGTTTTCTTATTACCATTCTTATCAACAAGGTAAGCACCATCTAAATCGAAAAGATCTACATAGTATCCAACTAAATCTTTAGAAGGATTAGCAACTACTGAAATCTTATCAGTTTGATAAATATCAGAATCACCAACTTTAGTAATACTTTCTGAAGCTAATACTGCTCTTACAGTTTTAGCATTTGTAGCAGTTTTAGCAGCATTTACTACTTTAGCAACATATGTGTCATAGAAACTAGTAGTATTACCATACATAGTTAGTAAAGAATTTGATGGTGATCTAAGACTAGCATTACCAGTTAAAGCAGCCATTTCTCCTTCACTAATTTGTCCATGATCAGCATCATCATAAACATCATCTAAATATTTCCAAATAGCAATTTGTGTAGCATAAATTTCTAGAGCTTTTTTATCAACATCACTTAATGCTGCAGTAGAACCAGCAACATATTTTAAAGAATCAATATTTGTAACAATTCCAGGTCCACCTAAAACTCCACTTTGATTTAAGATATAAATTAAACCATTATCACTATATGCATCATCCCCAGTAGATGAATAAGCACCATCAGCTGAAGTAGCATCTTTACCATGTTGAACACAGAAAATTGGCTCTTGTGCTGTTGTAGCATCATCTGAATCAGTAAACATCAATGGAACATAGATTGTATTAGTTCCAGCTGTAGCAAGTACTCCTGCTTCCTCTGCTTCAGTTCCAGGACGCCCAGCATCTTGTAATTTTCCGAATTTAACTGTTATATTTTCTTCATCTTCAGCAGCATAACTAATTTGATTGAATCCTACTGCTACTAAAGAAACAATCGCAAATAATGCTACTACGAATGATAAAATAATTGAAAAATTGTTTTTTCTACTTCTTTGAGAACTTTTCTCCTCATATATTTTTTCCATAAATTCACCTTACCTTATAAAATAATTATAACATATTTTCTATAAATTCAAACATATTTTAAATAATTTTGTAAATATTTTTAATTTGGACATCAGGAACTGTCTTATTATAGTAAAGTGTAGCTAAAACATCACCTTTTTTTACTTTGTCTCCAATTAGTTTATTTAGCTTTATACCAACACCATAATCTATCCTATCATTCATATTAACTTTACCAGCACCTAATCTTAATGATAGTTTTCCTAATTCCAATGCATTTATCTTTTCTATAGTTCCAGATTGTGGAGCTTTAATAAACTTAAAATGATGACTTACTTTCAATTTATTTAGATCACCTTTCTGATATTTAACCATTTCAACAAATTTCTTATAAGCACTACCATTCTTAATTGATTCAAGAACCTTATTTCTAGCCTCAATAATAGGAATATCTAAAGACATACTTACCATATTAGAAGCCAACTCAATACATAAATCAACAAAAGAATTTTTCTTTTCCTTACCTCTTAAGACATCTATGGCTTCCAATACCTCTAAACTATTACCAACAGTAATACCTAAAGGAGCATTCATATCGCTAATAATAGTTCTTACTTCTCTATTATAGTATTTACCAATACGAGTCATTAAACTACCTAATTCTCTAGCCTCTTCTTTAGTTTTAAGTAAAGCTCCGTTACCATATTTAATATCAATTATTATTTTATCTGCACCACCTGCTATTTTCTTACTCATTATGCTAGATGCAATTAATGGGATAGATGAAACTGTAGAAGTAACATCTCTTAATGCATATACAGCTTTATCCATAGGTACTAAATCAGCAGTTTGTCCCGTAACAACAAGCCCTATATCATGTACTTGCTTCATTATCTCGTTTTCTGATAAATCTACTCTATATCCAGGAATACTCTCTAACTTATCAATAGTTCCACCAGTATATCCTAAACCTCTACCACTCATTTTAATAACAGTACCACCACAAGCTGCCACAATAGGAACAATAACTAAAGTAGTTTTATCACCAATTCCACCAGTAGAATGTTTATCAACCTTTATTCCCGGCAAATCATCAAAATTTAATACATCTCCACTTTCAATAAATATCTTAGTTAAAGCAAAAGTTTCATCATCAGTCATACCATTAATACAAACAGCCATAAGAAAGGCACTCATTTGATAATCAGCAACTTTACCATCTAGATATCCATTAAATATAGTTTCCAATTCATTAACCGTTAACTCTTGCCCTAAGCGTTTTTTATTAATAATATCTAGTATCATAATAACTCCTTTCGAAAAATAGAAGAATCTCTTTTTTCAAAACCTAGTGATTGATACAATTTATGGGCAGCTAATCTCTGATTACCTGAAGTCAATTCTATTCTTGTTGCTCTATTATCCTTAGCAAACTCAATCGCATGCTCCATCATCAAATGTCCAATCCCCTTTTGACGATAATTTGGATCAACACATACATATCCAATATGAAATATCTTAATATCCCTAACAATATCAATTTCTTCTAACATATTAAAATACCCAACTACAACATTATCTAGGCAAGCAACAAATTCATGCACCCTACTATCACTAAGATTCTCTTTATGATACCCCAATGATTCAAATAATATTTTATCAGCCAGTTCAAAATCTCCATCATTATACTTTCTAACAACAATATTCATATTATCACCTATCTTATAAAGATTATAACACAAAAAAAAGAAAGTTTCACTTTCTTTTATTGCACAACAACATCATCTAATTGATCATCATCGGGTGTATTTTGTTCCTCTGGAATATTTACTTCCTCAAGTTCATATTCAGAACCATTACCAGCTCCAGGAACAACTTCAATCATGTTGCTTATATCCACCATTTGATTAACATCAGTATTAGGAGTATATCCAGATTCTCCACCATAAAGACCATCATCACCAGTAGAATCCATAGTATTCTCCTCAACAGGTTGACTATCAACAGTTACATAATCACATTGAACAACATCATTCAACGCATTATCTAAACTAGAAATATCTTCACTAGGAATAGAATCCTCTTCAAGATCTAATGTTTTTTCCTCTTCTACATTTTGAACAACTTGCTCTTCCATACAGTAACCTCCTAACCTCTATATAAAAATTGTACAATAAACACAAAACAAAAGCAAGAAAGAAGCAGTTATTCTTCTGCTTCTTTACTCTTACTTGATAAAAAGGTCACTTTTTCACATATTATCTGCATAACAGTTTCCTTCTTCTCATCAGTTTCAATAACACGAGATTGAACTCTTCCCTTTACTCCAACTATATCTCCTTTACCACAATATTCACTTGTATTTTCAGCTATATTATCAAAAGCAGTACATTCAATAAAATCCGTATCATATGTTCCATCACTATTCTTAAATGATCTTGGAATTGCTAAAGAAATAGATGCTACTTTAACCCCATTATCTGATTTATTCACAGTAATATCTCTTGTCAATCTACCAACAAGAACTATTTGATTAAGCATAACTCACCTCCCTTCGGCGAGTTATCTTAGTATAATGATTTATTAAATGCAAAATCCGAAAACAAGCATTTCAAACAATAATATCAAAGAAAAAAACAAATTTACTAAATAAAAAATATTATTTCAAAAATAAATCACGACAAAAAAAGAAATTCATATGAATTTCTATTTTGTATATGCTTTCCCTTTTTCATGACTAGCTATATATTCTTTAAACTCTGTCATCTTATCCATATCTTCATGATATTTACGCAATAGTTTTAATTTACGAATACCTTTTTCTTGCTCTATTAATTGCATACGATCCACAAAGAATTTATCTGAATTAAATATATATTCCTTTAAACTATCAGTATCAATTTTATCTTTTTCAGTAATATTTCTAATAGAATAAGGTTCAACTACATAACAAGGTCCATCAGTAAGTGTTCCATAAGCATGTATTAATTTAGTACCAAATTCTTCTCCATTAGGCATAACATTAGGATATATAGATCTTTCAAGAACTGGCAAATCCTCAGTTGCATCAAAAACATTAATATATTCAGATCCTATCTTTTGAATAAAAGCATAAGCTTCTAATTCAGTTAATTCTGCTCCATTATGTTCCAAGTCAAAATATTTAACTCTAGCTAATCTTAAATCAGCTGTCTTAATTGTTCTTTTTTCCATTTTCAATTTCCCCCAATAATTTCTCTATTGCTACCTCTGGCAGCAAAGCACAATTTTTACGATTTGGCTGTTTGTATATTTCATCATATACATTAAGTTCTCCAAGTAAATCTTCATCGTAATCTTTTTCATTAATCATATTCTTGTAATTCGTAAGAAGCTTTTTAGCATCATCTAAACTTTTACCAATAACCTTTCTAATTAGTATAGAAGCTGCTGAAGTACTTATAGCACATGCCTCTCCATCGAATCGAATGTCCTCTATTATATCATCTTTTACCTTTAAAATAAAGTCTAAATTATCAATACAACTCTCACTATTAGTATTAACCTTGCAATAAGAATCATCATCAATTAGTCCTTTATGAAAAGGTTCTTGATAATTATCTAATATTATCTCCCTCTTTAAATTATCATCCATCGTATCACCTACAATATAATTTTATATAATTCTCCACTATTTTTTAAAGCATCAACAAGTTGATCTATATCATTGTAATTATTATATAAATACATACTTACTCTTACAGTATTCTTAACACCTATTTCATCTTTTAATAATTTAGTGCAATGATTACCTGCTCTTACATATATATGATAATGATTTAAGAATATAGATGAATCCTGTGCAAAAACACCATCAATATTAAAAGCAAATATACCACTATCACTACTATTATTATAAGAAATAATATTGGGAATATCCTTTATTTTTTCAAGTAAATATTTCTTTAATTCTAACTCATGTTTATGTATATTATCCATACCAATATTAGATAAATAATTAATTGCCTCTCCAAGTCCTATAACCTCCGCAATAGGAGGAGTACCTGCTTCAAAACGAGTAGGAATTTCTTTTAATTCATAAGAATTATCAGCCTCAAAATATGAATTCATGCCACCACCATAACATAATGGTTTCATCTCTGCCAATAACTCTTTTCTTCCAACAAGAACTCCTACTCCAGTAGGACCACACATCTTATGTCCAGAAAAACTTAAGAAATCCATATAACTATTCTTAAAATCAACAGGGATATGAGGCACACTTTGAGCTCCATCTACTGCAAACAAAATATTATTATCATGACAATATTTACCAATTGCCAATACATCACGTACATCCCCAATAACATTAGATATATGAGCTAAACTAATAACTTTTGTCTTATCAGTAACACATTTTTTAATATTATCTAAAGTTAAACATCTATTATCATCTAAAGGTACATATTTAATCTCTATACCTATTTCTTCACTTAATACTATCCAAGGTAATACATTAGAAGCATGTTCTGCTTTATTAAGTAGAACAACATCACCTTTCTTTAGATGATATTTCATATACCCAAAAACAACCATATTAATAGACATAGTTGCTCCACTAGTAAATATACATTCCATAGGGTCACAATTAACAAACTTACCAACTAAATCTCTTACTCTATCATACTCTGCATTTGTTTTTATAGCAGCAGCATAATCTCCCCTATGAATATTTGAAGTATGTTCTAAATAATATTCATTCATTTTATCTACTACACATTTTGGTTTCAATGTAGTAGCACCATTATCTAAATAAACAATATTATCTTCTAACATAGGAAAATCTTCACGGTTCATAAAAGCACCCCTTTTCTAAATAGAAAATCATATTTATTCTACCATAAAAGTATAAAAAAAGAAAACAACATAAGTTGTTTTCTAATATTTTATTATTAAGCTACTCTTCTATAATAACTTTCTTCATCATTATAACCATATGAATCAGAACTTAATAGATTTCTAGCATCAGCAAGTAATCTAACTAAATCTTGTTTGCTTTCAACTTGAGGTCTTAATACATTAAGCTCTCTTTCTTGTGAAGCAATAAGTCTTTCTTGATCACGAACTCTGCTTTCAAGCATTTGATTTCTAGTCTCTAATCTACTTGATTCACTCTCTAAATCTCTTAATTTATTAGCTAATGAATCATATCTCATAGATTGATCTTGATATTTGTCATTTAACATTCTTGCTTGTGATTCTAAATTATCTATCTTACTTTGATATTGAGTAATAGCACTCTTTTGTTCTTTGTTTTGTCTCATTAAATCACTCATTGATTTAGCAACATCATCCATGATGTTATCTCCACCAGCTGTAAATGATCCATATGAAACACGATCTAATTTAGTATCACTATACATTGAACTGAAATCATCATTATAAGATGGACGACTAAATGAGAAATCTCTCTTAGGAAGTTCTTCACGCTCATGTTTCTCTTCAGCAAATATATCAGTTAATAAAGTATCATTATTAGTAATTTCTTCTTTTTCTTCTTCTTTTTCTTGAGGAATCATTACTTCATCACTGTCAATAACTCCATTTTGATTCTTATCTACTGTTGCGAAAACAGTTTCAGCATCAATATTAACAGGTTCTTCCTTTACTTCATCTTCAACAGCATCTGCTACTTCTTCTTTAGCTTCAACTTCGTTATTTGTTTCTTCAACTACTGGAGGAACAACTTCTTCTGTTGGAGCTTCTGCAGTAACCCCTTCTGTTGGAATCTCATCTGTAACGCCTTCAACTGGTGCTTCAGTTGGAACTTCTTCTTGAGCAACCTCTCCCTCAACTGGAGCAGCTTCTACTGGTGCCTCAGCAACTCCATCTAATGGAGTACCATCTGTGAATGCTTTTAAATCATCAGAAATACTTTCATTTGAAGTACTAAAATCTTCTGAAACAGTATCAACTGGAGGAGTATCTCCTTCAATTGGGAAATCAACATTTTCTGCTGCAACTACATCACTACCAGTAACAGCAGCAACTTCAGATGCATCAATTGGTGCTGGTGCAGCTTCTGCATTTAACATACCATCTGCTGGAACTTCTGCTGCAACACCTTCTACTGGTGCTTCAGCTACAGCTTCTTGTCCTTCTACTGGAACAGCTTCTGCTGGAACTTCTGCAGCAACACCTTCAACTGGTGCCTCAGCCACAACTTCTTGTCCTTCTACTGGAGCAGCTTCTGCTGGAACTTCTGCAGCAACACCTTCAACTGGTGCCTCAGCTGCAACTTCTTGTCCTTCTACTGGAGCAGCTTCTGCTGGAACTTCTGCAGCAACACCTTCAACTGGTGCCTCAGCTACAACTTCTTGTCCTTCTACTGGAGCAGCTTCTGCTGGAACTTCTGCAGCAACACCCTCAACTGGTGCTTCTGCTACAACTTCTTGTCCTTCAACAGGTGAAGCTTGAGAAGTTAAAGCATCTTCAACAACTTGTTGATCTACAGCAGTATTACTTACATCAATTGCTTCAGTATTAACTTCAGGAGTAGCATTTAACTCATAAGTAGTTAATGAAAATTCAGCAATTGGTGTTTCTACAGTATTCTTTCCTAAATATAATTTATCATTTGCCATACTAATAAAACTATAGCTCTCACCATTAACTAAATTAGTACCATTAATATCACAAACAGTAGCTTCGGAAAATTGATCATTAAAGATATATTTTCCCTCAGTTCCCATTTGTTTGTTTATATTTTCCTTTATAGTAGCTGGTGTAGAAACCAACTTAGTAGCTGATGCAGGATCATTTCTTAATTCGATTGCATCTAAAACATTTTGACTAGTAGGAGTCGCTTTTTCTACAACAATAATATTATCATTAACAGGGCGAATAGAACGGTTTTCAAAAGGTACAACAATAGTACCGTTAGCATCGATAATACCAACGTTTACAGCCTTTGCCATTGGATCTACTGCTTCTACAAGTGCTGTAGTTGCAATACGATTACCATTTGAAAATTTCTTAGCATCGTTCTCATCTAAAAAATAATATTGTTTACCATCATCTGTTAATGCATATGTACATACGATATCACTACGATCTTTATATTTTACGATTCCTCTTTGTATCTTCATAAATACACCACCATATTCTACTTTAATCTATTAATAAGTGTAACACATATTTTTTGTCAAAACAATAGATTTTCAAAAAGATTACATTTTTTACAACAAATTGCAAAAAAAATAAGATTAATGTAAAATAAATCTAGGTGAATGATTATGAATTCAAAAAAAGGTTTATTATTAGGCAGAGGTATATTCATAATAATCGTTATAGTATCTCTAGGACTAATCGTAATAAACGAAAACGGTGGAGAATTATTTATAGAAAAAGCCAATAAAAAAATAGATAACTACATAGAAGCAAACTTTCAAACAACTATAAATAGTTTCAATACAGAAAAAACAAAATATAAAAATACAATATATAGTAGAAAAATAACATCCAAGAAAAATAAAAACCATTATTTTTATATAAATTACGATAAAAAAGAAGTAACAGATACATATAAAAAAGACTATGAAGAAGGAAAGACTATTCTTAATTATTTAAACAAAAAAATAGAAAAAGAAATAAAGAAAAAAACAAAAGAAACATGCAAAGTATTCCCAGTTGGCAAACTAAATAATTATTCAGAAAAAGTACAAGAGAGAATAATAAAAGAAGAAGATCTTTTAGAATTAAAATACTACTACATAGAAAAAGAATTAATAATAGACAAATGGAATAAAAAAGATATAACAATAGAAATAGAAAAACTAATAAAGACAATGAAAAATAATAATATAACTCCAAAATACTATGTAATTACAATAACAAGTAAAGAAGATATAACAAAATCTATTGAAATAACAAATATTACAGAAGATTTTATTAATCTAAACAATAAAGAAGAAATAATTAATAATATCTTAGAAGATAAAGAAACTAATATATTAAAAGAAAACAAAATAACATATAAATATAATAATTAGGAGGTAAGTATGGAAGATTGTATATTTTGTAAGATTATAAAAGGAGAAATACCATCAAGAACAGTATATGAGGATGATTTAATAAAAATAATTATGAATATTAATCCCGCAACTAATGGTCATTTACTTGTAATACCAAAAGAACATATGGTAAATATATTTGATACTAAAGAGGAAATAATTACTCATAGCTTAAAAGTAGTTAAAGAAACAATATATCCAAAATTAAAAGAAAAGTTAAATTGTGAAGGATTAACCCTTGCGCAAAACAACGAATTAGGTCAAGAAATAAAACATTATCATATTCATTTAATTCCTAGATATCCTGAAGATAATGCAGATTTTAACTACAATAAAGACAAACTTGATGATTTAGATGAAGTATTTGATAAGATAAAATAATACCATTATTGGTATTTTTTTATAGGCATATTTATTGCACTAGTTTGAAATATTTGTTATTATTTAATATGTACGGGAGGAAAATATGAAAACAAAAAAGAAAGTAGCCTGTTTATGTGCAGTACTAACAATGTCATTATTATTAACAGGTTGTGGAAAAGAAATAGAAGTTAAAAATGGGTCAAAGGTAGCTGTATCTACTAAAGAAGAAAAGTTTACCGCAACAGAATACTATAACAAAATAAAGGAAAACAACATTTCTACTTTAATAGATATGATTGATACTAATATGTTTAAAGAAAAATATCCAAAGACTGAAAGTGAAGATAAGTATGTAGAAGAACAAATAAGTCAAATAAAACAATACTATGGAGAAGATGAAACAACTTATCAAAATGTAATCAAAAGTTATTTTGGAGTAAATGATGAAAATGAACTAAAAACAAAATTAAGACTTGAATACAAAAGAAATCAAGCAGTAGCTGATTATATTAAAGATAATTTAGCTGAAGATGAAATCAAAAGTTATTATGACAGCGAAATATCAGGAGAATTAAAAGCAAGTCACATCTTAATAGCAGTAGATGCTGCAAGTGATGCAACAGATGAAGAAAAACAAGCAGCAGAAGATAAAGCATTAAAGAAAGCAAAAGATATTATTAAGAAATTAGATAAAGGTGAAGATTTTGCTAAACTAGCTAAAAAGTATTCTGATGATAAAGCAACTGCTTCTAAAGGTGGAGACCTAGATTACTTCAAAGCAGATGAAATGGTTGCTGAATTCTCAAATGCTGTAAAAGAACTAGAAGTTAAGAAATATACAAAAGAACCTGTTAAAACACAATATGGATATCACATTATATTAAAAACTGGCGAAAAAGATAAACCAAAATTAGATGATGTTAAAGATGATATTAAAGAAAGCTTAAAAGATGAAAAATTAAGTGCTGATTCTACTTTATATTATCAAACACTTATGAGTGTACGTGATGAACATGAAATAAAATGGAATGACACAGATCTTAAAAAAGCATATGATAAATACATGAAAGACCTAATTGAAAATGTTAATCAACAAGCATCACAACAAACTAATCAATAATAAAAAGAACTACTCAGTAGTTCTTTTTTTATACAGTATAACTTTATTATTATTATATATTAATTCATACTCATCATGTTCTTTTAAATAATTATATATAGGATACTTTTTATCAATTAAATAATAATCAAAATCGTATTTATCAATAACTTTTTTATACTTACCACCTATTAATGATAAATCTAAATAATCTTTATAATTATACTTTCCATATAAATCAGCTCTACCATCAATAAATACTGGTATATCATTATAAACTAAGTCCCCACCATAATCATACATATTAAATAATCTCTCAGGCTTAACACTCTTAATAACTTCTATATCCTTAGCCTTTAATAAATAATGATAATCAACATTAATAATATTATTACTTCCTTTTATAAACATCAAAATAAGTAATATAGAAACAACTCCTATACCTAAATGAGTACCACTATCAATCTTTCTTTTACTAATATAGTAAAATACTACATGAGACATAATTATATAAGTATAGAACCAAAAACGAATACTCTTTAATCCTAAATATGCACAAAAACCTAATAAAATAAAATCAACAAATTCAATTTTTTTCTTACTAAATAAGAATATACATACAATTATCAATAATAATCCATAATAAATATAATGAGTAATTTCATTTAAACTAGTAGCTTGCCACTCTGTAATATTAGAAATCATAGTAGTATCCATCATATTTTGATATGGATAAATAAACATCTTAACTCCATGTAGATTAATACATACACTAATCATACATAATACACTAATTATCAAATATTTATGTATTTGTTTCTTATTCATTCTTTTAGCTTCAATCTTACTAAATTTAAAACTAAATAAACCAGTAACTACAAATAATAAACACAATAAATATGGTAGATTACTAGATCCTCCATGAACATTTGACCATATAATACTAATTAATGGTAAAAAATATATCTTTTTAGAATCTTCATTCTTATATAAATCATATAAAAAATAAGTAGTTAAAGATAATAAAATAAAACTAATTAAATGAGGTCTACCCTGTATAGAAAAAATAAGTATAAAAGATAAAGCAAACCAAATAATAGTAAATAAATAATTATTAAACACTAATTTTTTGTTACTTAAGTAAATAGTAAATAACAATGTACCTATACAAATAAAACAATATATAAATAAGTGATAATTACCAAAAACATGCTTTAATGAATAAATAATTATTTCAAATAACCATTCATGAGACATCCAATATTTAGAATGAACACTCCATGAAAAAACATCATGATTCAATAATCCATTTTTAAACATATATTCCCCTGCTTTTATATGCCATAAATAATCTGGATCTATAGAAAAAAACGACAATAAAAACAGAGTAAATGAAACAATAAATAATATAAGTATCCATTTATTCTTCTTCATAAACAAATCCTTTCTGATACATTTTCTCCCTAATTATATTCTTTAATTCATAACCTTCATATTTTGTACTATATTTTCTATATAATTTATCATATTCCTTTTTAGCTAACTCTTTATCATTACCAAATTTATATTCATTAATTATACTAGGAATAATATCATAACTATATCCTTGCATTTTTAAGTCATTAACAATCTTTTGTTTTAGTACAACTCCGCCTTTAGAATGATTAGTTTTAATGCCACGATCAATAATTTTCTTAATTTTTTCTAATTGAGTATCAGTATCAAACGCTTCCATCTCTTCATCAATAATATCCTCAGAAACATGTTTATCAAGCAAGTCTTTTTTTATTCTATTAGGTCCATGACTAGTAGAGACCATCTGAGAATGAATATAACTCTTAGTAAATAAACGATCATCTAAATACTTTTGACTGATAAGTTTATCAATAGCCTTATCAATCATTTCTCTAGGATATTCTTTTCTAAGTAAAACGCCCCTTAATTCATAAATACTTTTATAACGAGATTCTATACTTTTTAAGGCAACATAGTAAACATCATACTCTAAGTTAGCATTATGTATAGTAAGTAAATCTTCTTCTTTTATTTCTTTAGTGATTAATAGATTGTATTTTAATATTACTTCTTCATAGTAAACAAACTCTCTACCATCATCTAAATATATACTATACTTACCATTTGCTCTTTTTTTGTATTTTAGAATCTTCATCAACTTCACCTATATAAAGTATAACATAAAAAAAGAGAGATTATTCCTCTCTTTTTTTAACCTCGATTAAGCCTTCAGAGACCTCCTCGAGAGCTCTCCCAATATTCTTTTTACACTTGTAGTCGGACTCAGGCATTTGTAAATATCCCTCTTTAGCGATTTGCTTACTTCTTCTTGCCGCTACATGGACAAGTTCATATTTCGAATCTACAATATTTAGCAATTTATCGATAGATGGATAGATCATTCGTATCACACTCCCTATTATTACAATAAAACAAGTATTGTAAATTATCAAGTAAACTGACACAATTAGACACAAATATTTACAAAACACTTTTTACCCTTTTACAGCAACAAAAAAGATGCTTACACATCTTACTTTGTAAATGATTCTTCCATTTCTTCTTCAAACATCATGTCCATTGGATTAATCTTTTGATTTAGTAATATCTGTGTAACATTATCAAATGTTAAACCCATCTCTTTAAATAATGAAGAAATGTCATCTCTATTTAAATTAGCATTAAATCTACTTATAACATCGAAATATCTTTTCATAGCAAATTCCTTATCAAAAGCTAAAAATGTATAACAACCATCATCTACATCCCATGAATATAAACGGTATGAAGTATCTTCATGTCCTTTAATTATTTGTGATAACAAAACACTATCACTTAAGATTATTCCCTTAGTATCAACAACAGAGTCATCCATTTCTTTATGAGTAGAAAACCTAAAAAACCCAGAACTATCAAAATATGCATCATTTAGTTTTTCACCCAGATAACCACTAACCAAACTATTACCAGTTTGTTTGTGTAATTCCACTAAAGGAATTGCGAAATCTTCTTCATATAAACCCAACTCATCTATATTCATAACTAATCTCCTTAAAAAGGTAATTTCATATTACCATTTGAAACTTGTTTCATCATTTTTTTCATTTGTTCAAATTGCTGTAATAATTTATTTACTTCTTGTACAGAAGTTCCAGAACCAGCAGCTATTCTCGTCTTACGACTAGCTTTAATTATTTCTGGATTTCTTCTTTCTTTAGGAGTCATAGAAAGCACTATTGCTTCAATATGAGCCATTTGTTTAGGATCAATCTTAACATCAGAAAGACCCATTTTCTTAGCCCCTGGAATCATCTTAATAAGATTTTCAAGTGGCCCTAATTTTTTAATTTGTTTCATTGTAGATAAAAAATCTTCTAAATCAAACTTACCCTGTTGCATTCTCTTAGCAGTCTTTTCAGCTTCTTTTTCATCAATTGATTCAGTAGCCTTTTCAACAAGAGATATAATATCTCCCATTCCAAGAATTCTACCAGCCATTCTCTCTGGATCAAAAGCATCCAAACCATCTAATTTCTCAGATACACCAATGAATTTAATTGGCACATGAGTTAAATGTCTTACTGATAAAGCTACACCTCCACGAGTATCACCATCTAACTTAGTTAAAATAACACCAGTAAGTGGTAATTTATCATGGAATCCAGTAATAACATTAATAGCATCTTGACCCATCATAGAATCTATTACTAATAATATTTCATCAGGATTAATCTCTTTTTGTATATTATCTAATTCATCCATTAATTCTTCATCAACATGAAGTCTACCAGCAGTATCAATTAACACATAATCGTATTTATTTTCTTTAGCATATTCTATTGCTTTCTTAGCAATCTCTACAGGATCTTTCTTTCCCTCTTCATATACTTCTATATTTAATTGTTTGCCCAATTGTTTTAATTGATCTATCGCAGCCGGTCTATATACATCACATGCAACTAATAATGGTTTTTTACTATGTTTTTTTCTTAAAAAATTAGCTAACTTTCCAGCAGTAGTAGTTTTACCAGAACCTTGTAAACCAACTAACATAAGTGTCGCAGGATCACCTTTCATATTTAAAGGTTCACTTTCTCCACCTAATAACTCAGTTAATTCATCTTTAACTATTTTTACAAATAAATCTCCAGGATTAATAGATGAAGCAACTTCTTCTCCTAAAGCCTTTTCTTTAACTGTATTAGTAAATTCTTTAACAACTTTATAGTTAACATCCGCTTCAAGTAATGCAAGACGTATTTCTCTCATCATATCAGAAATATTATCTTCAGTTATCTTTCCATAACCTTTAATTTTATGAAGCGCATTTTGTAAACGATCGCCTAAACTCTCAAACATAATATCACCTATCCATTATTATAGCAAAAAACCTTTGATAAACAAAGAAAAATAGTGAATAATCACTATTTTTAAGCAAAATCCTCAGGGCTTTCATCTGCACCATCCAAAGTAAGAGCTATAAGATCAGGAACCGGTTCAGTAGATGTCATTTCAGGTGCTGCAGAGTTAGCAATAGGTTCTATTTTATCAGCAACAACTGGAGTAAATTGTTCAGGTGCTGCTTGAGTTTCTATTTTTTGAATTGTTGGTTCGTTAACAGCCTCTTCAGATACAACAGTACTAATATTAGCTTGTGGTACTACAGGTTTAGGTTCATTTAAACTTTCCAAAGAAACTTCATCTTTTTTATCTTCATCATCATTAACAATCATTTCAGCTTTAGCTTCTTCAACTATTTCAGAAGAATCATCTTCATCATTCATTGAAAAACTAGCAGGATTTTCAACTACATTTCCAACTTTTGGTTCCTCAACCATTTTATTTTTTTCTTCAGCCTCTACCATTTCAGGAATAACATCATTAAATCCTTCATTACTATTAGCCTCAGGTTCAATTGGAGTATTAGGTACAGTATCAACTACTGCAGAAGCAGTTTTTCCGCTTCCCCAAATACTAACAACATCACAGTTTCCAGACAATGGTGATGGATTTGGCATTTCCATTTTAACAACCAATGGAATTCTAAATCCTAAACCAAATCCTAAACATGTTCCAGGTTGTAATGATTTTTGTTTTTCAATAATCTCATCAGTAATATGCGGTACCATCTCTCTAATATATTTAATATCAAGAGGGTGGTTAATCTTAAATATTAAGAAGTTTGTACACTGAGAAATAACATTATCAGATAATTCAACCGGTCTTTGAGTAATAATACCCAAAATAACACCATATTTACGACCTTCTTTAGCAATTCTTTCAAATACATTGTATCCAAATAAAAATCTATCATGGTCATCTTGAATATATCTATGAGCCTCTTCCAAAATAATATGGAATGGTATACTACCTCTATTTTTTAATGCCTTAGCAAAATCAAATACTAATCTAGAATAAATCTTAGTTAATACTTTAGCAAAATCATCATCAATATCACTTAAGTTAATATTAACAATTTGGTATTTCTTTCCATGTTGGATTAATAAAGATGATAAATAAGTCTCTAAAGAAACATATTCTTTAACATCAAAATATTTAGCATTATCTCCAACTATTAAAGCATGTAAACGAACTCTTAAAGTAACAGAATCACCATAAGTTTGTTCATTTCTTAACCAACCTTCACTAATTAAAGTAAAGTTTAATGCTTTCTCTAAAGTATCAAGGTTATAATAAACACCAGTATGTGGTTCATAACTATCATATTCTTCTTTAATAAATGAATTTAAATATTCATTCATCAAAACACTTTCAGTAAAGTTACCAGAATTATCAATTAAGAAACATTCTCTGAACTTACGTACATAACCAATACCTTGTACAGGAGCTTCAAGATTAAATTCATCAGTAGAACAACTTGCTAAAATAGAGAATATTTCATTTCTCTTATTAGGAGCAGTTTCATTTGTATAAAGAATAGACATAATTGCCTTCGCAATTAAATGGTTTTTATAAGCATTAGAATCTACATCATTTTGACTAAATACTAAAGCAAGTTTTAACATTCTTTCAATAATAGGTAATTGTGAATGTTCAGTACATTGTAATAATAAAGCTAAGTCATCTTTATTTAATAAGTATACAGGTAAACGTAATTTTTCACCTTGACCATCTACTTCATTAGTACTAAAGAAACGGTAATTATATCTATTATTGATAGCATTCATATTACTAAAAGCATTGTAGTACTCACCAGAAGAATCTAAAATGATAATATTAGCTTTATAAGGATCTAATCTAGAATCACTAAACATGTTTTGGAATAGTCTAGAAACTCCACAAGATTTACCAGAACCAGTATTACCAAATATAGCAAAATGGTTACTAAAGAAATTATTAACATCTAAGAATACAGGAAAATCATCATAGAATGGACTAACACCTAATTGCATCCATCCAGGTTCATCACTACCTGTAATCATAGGTATTTCAGAACGATCAATCATTCTAATCTTAGCATCCAAAGTAGGTTTACGAATAGTACCACCTAATAAACGACCATTTGAGATTTCACCCAAAAAATGTGCCTTTAATGTGTCACCATCCAAGTCATCTACTTCTCCTAATATCTTTTTAGTATCGTCTTCAAAAATTAAATGCATATTCATCAAGTTTTGTGCAATGTCTCCACCATTAGTTAGTTTTACATTACACCCATCATTACTAATATATGTGATTCTATCAAACATAATCATCCCTCTTATTCTTTAAACACTTTCCTACTATATTAAATTATACAATCAAAAATAATAATTTACAAGAAAAAGAAAAAGATAGTTATAAAATTTCATCTATCTTTTCATAATAATCAGTATTATCCACTATCTTTAATATTTTTTCTTTCTTTTCCTTAAGTTTCAATACCTTCTCATATTCATCTAATTTATCTAAAACTATATGTAATTGTTTAAAAACAGCATTACGACTTACATCATAGTTTTCAGCCATCTCTGAGAAACTCAAATTATGGAAATAATAGTCTTCAAAATACTTCTTTTGAGTATCTGTAAGTAATTCTCCATATAAATCATATAATTCATTATAATAAACAATATCTTCCATCTACATCATATCCTTAAATAATCCATATATATATTTTTCAATATCAAATACCTGTAAATCATCTTTAGTTTCACCTAATCCAATATATTTAACAGGTACTCCAACACTCTCTTTAATAGCAAGTACTATACCACCTTTTGCAGTACCATCAAGCTTAGTTAAAACAATACCAGTAATATTAGTAATCTCTTTAAAAGCTTGAGCTTGACTAACACCATTTTGTCCAGTAGTTGCATCTATTACAAGTAATGTTTCATCACATCCACCAGCTTGTCCTTCAATTACTTTATTAATCTTTTCTAATTCTTTCATAAGATTTACTTTATTTTGAAGTCTACCAGCAGTATCAATTAGAACAACATCATACTTATCTTTTTTCGCAAGTTCAATTCCATCATATACAACACTAGCAGGATCACTCTCTTCTTTTCCATAGAAACCTGCCCCTACTCTTACACTCCACTCTTTTAGTTGTTCTACAGCTCCAGCTCTAAAAGTATCTGCTCCAACCATAAGTACTTTTTTACCTTCATCAATCATTTTATTAGCTAACTTCGCAATAGTAGTAGTCTTACCTACTCCATTAACTCCAACAAATAATAATATTGTTGGTCCTTCCTCTCTATAGTTAATCTTATTACTCAAAACTTCATCATTAACATAGATAATAAACAATTCATCAACAATAATCTCTTTTAATAAAGAAGGATCAGTAATATTTTCAGATTTAACTCTATCTCTTAGTCTATCCATGAATTCCATAACTGTATTAACACCAATATCAGCCATAATAAGTATTTCTTCAAGTTCATCAAAGTAATCCTCAGTAATCTTACTATATTTATTAGTTAATTCAGCTAACTTAGATACAAAACCTTTACGAGACTTAGTAAGACCCTTTTCATAAATCTTTACAGATTTCTTTTCTTCTTCCTTTTTCTTACCAAATAAGCCTTTTTTCTCTTTCTTAGGTTTTTCTTCAACAACCTTTTCAACTACCTCTTCTTTATCTTCCTCTTCATCTGCGACAATAGGTTCTTCTTGATCAATTGCTAAAGGATTAAGGCCATCATCTTCGACTTCTTCAGCTACTTCCTCTTTTTCTTCAACTACTTCT
>JAEEGL014554409.1_pt1 | contig 19217 bp, 15 predicted proteins | sample 9134231 | NCBI WGS metagenome assembly JAEEGL01 (sample SAMN16246548, study PRJNA631951) | gut metagenome | biome: gut microbiome; feature: rumen; material: fiber-attached | host: Bos | place: Iran: Karaj | collected 2018-10 | reverse complement strand
GGCACGCTGCAGGGACATCGCGTGTTCTGTTCCGACATGACCTTCGACGCGTCCATCAATCCGGTCGCCTACGAAGACGGCGAAGCGGTTTTTATCGATACCGATGATGGTTGTATATTAGGGCTAACCAAGAAAAAGCCCGATGCCGCCTGACTTTTTTGGACATCACCCTTTTGAAAAAAGTCAAAAAATCTCTAAAAAATGCCTCCGAAGAGGTCAAACGGATCGGTTAGCGGCTTCTTGATTGCTCTCGGATTGACCCATTTTCTAGAGCCAAAATCACACAAGGGGGTATACACGCAACGCCCATCCGACACACCGTCGATGGGTTGTTTGCTGTGAATACGAACATTAAAGCGAAATATGATGCTGTAACAATAACGGTACCTTGATAGGGGAGAATTACTATGGATAAGAACATTACAAGACGCAACATTTCCTTTAGTCCGCCGGATATCACCGAACTTGAAATCGAAGAAGTCTGTGCGGCGCTTCGCAGCGGTTGGATCACCACCGGTCCGCGTACCAAGCTATTGGAAAGGCGTCTTGCTGCATACATCGAAGCAGGCAGAACCGATATCGATTGCGAGAACACCGAGGCAATGAATCGGTACAGCAACCGCGTGGTCTGTTTGAACTCTGCAACCGCGGCAGAGGAACTCAACCTTCGCATCCTCGGCATCAAACCAGGTGATGAAGTAATCGTTCCCGCCTATACCTACACCGCTTCCGCTTCCGCCGCCGTTCACTGCGGCGCAACGATCAAGTTCATCGATATCCAAAAGGACGGCGATCCGATTACTCATATGCCGGAGATGGACTATGAGGCGCTCGAGGCGGCAATCACACCAAAGACGAAAGCAATCATCGCCGTGGATCTTGGCGGGATTGTTTGCAATTACGATCGCATCTATGAAATTGTAGAGCGGAAGAAATCTCTGTTTACGCCGATTGAATCTGACGGAACGCCGTTGGGCGATCTGTCTTCCCGTATTCAGAAAACAATCGGTCGTGTGGCAGTCATTGCGGACTGCGCCCACAGCCTCGGAGCCTCTCGTGTTTTCCGCGGTGAGCGGAAATACTGCGGAGCGATTGCCGATTTTACATCTTTCTCTTTCCATGCGGTCAAGAACTTTACAACTGCAGAAGGCGGGGCGTCAACATGGTTGCCATTAGATGGCATTGATAACGCTGAAATCTACAAAGTGTTCCAGCTTCTTTCCCTTCATGGGCAGAATAAGGATGCGCTTGCCAAATCCAAGATCGGCGCTTGGGAATATGACATCATCGGACCATGGTATAAGTGCAACATGACAGACATCATGGCAGCGATCGGACTGAGACAGCTTGACCGTTATCTCGGTTTGCTTGAGCGCCGGGCTGAGATGATGAAGAAATATGATGAAGTTTGTGCCGAACTTGGAATCAGCCATATGATTCATCATACGGAGAACATGGATTCCTCCAACCATCTATACCTGATAAGGATTCCTGGAATTGATGTCGAGACCCGAAATCTGATCATCGAAAAGATGGCGGAGAGGGGCGTAGCCACGAACGTGCACTATAAGCCTCTTCCGATGATGACTGCATACGGGAAGGATTGTTCGACTTATCCGAATGCTTATGACTATTACCGCAATCTGATCACGCTGCCTTTCCATACGCTTCTCTCTGATGAAGACGTGGATTATGTATGCGATACCATGAAAGCGGTAATGAGTGAGGTCAAACGATAATGTACAAGAGATTCGGGAAACGTTTCATCGACATCCTCATATCCATCATTGCGATGCCTTTTATAGGAATTGCGCTGCTTATCTTCGCTCCCAGTATATATTTTGAAGATAAAGGGCCGGTGTTTTACAACGCCGAGCGTCTTGGAAGAAAAGGACGCACTTTCAAAATGTTCAAATTGAGGAGCATGAAGGTGAACTCTCCCAATCTTGTTACAAAGGACGGGCAGACCTTCAACAGCTCAAACGATCCGAGAGTGACGAAGATCGGGCGGCTTCTGAGGAAAACCAGTATCGACGAGCTGCCCCAATTCATCAATGTGCTCATAGGAGATATGAGTATTATCGGTCCTCGCGCCCACCTCACAACGCATTACAAGGGCTATGACACCTTGGATGAGGCACGAAAAAAGCGGCTTGAAGTCCGTCCCGGAATAACAGGCTATAACCAGGCGTATTTTCGGAACTCGGTTACTCTGGATGAAAAGATTAAGAACGATTGTTACTATGTCGATCATCTCACTTTCGCGTTGGATGTGAAGATATTCTTCAAAACGATAATGGCCGTGCTGAAGCATGAAAATGTATTTGTGGAGAATACAGAAAAAGATAAGGTCGGGCAGAAATGAAGAAAGTATTGATCATAGGCGCCTCAATTCTTCAGCTTCCGGCGATTCGGAAAGCGAAGGAGTTAGGTTATTATGTCGGGGTTGCCGATTATAATCCGAATGCGATTGGTATTGCGGAAGCAGACGAATACTTCAATGTGAGCACCATTGATGTGGATGGCGTCGTAAAGGTAGCTCAGGAGTTCAGACCTGATGGAATTATGACGCTTGCCACGGATATGCCGATGAGAGCGGTGGCTAAGGCATGTGAAGTCTGCGGACTGCCGGGTATCAGCTTCGATACTGCTGTTAAGGCTACCGATAAGGGCGAGATGATTAAGGCTTTTGAAGCCGCCAATGTTGAGCATCCTTGGTATTACATTGTTCCCGCTCAGCCGGATCTGGCTGCTGTTATCGATATGATTACATACCCCTGCATCATGAAGCCGACAGATAATGCCGGAAGCAGAGGCGTTGTGCTGTGTCACAGCAGGGAAGAACTTGAGAGAGAATACGAATATTCCCATCATGAGTCCCGCGGAGGAGCGGTGATCATTGAAGAGTATCTCCGGGGACCTGAATTCAGCATTGAAGTTATGGTAGTCGATGGGGAACCGCATGTACTTCAGATCACCGACAAGCTGACCACGGGCGCTCCTCACTTCGTAGAGATGGGTCACAGCCAGCCGACAAGCCAGAATGAGGAGAACATGGAGAAAATCAGGGATTTGGCGTGCAGGGCTTGTAAAGCCGTGGGCATCAATGTCGGCCCGGCGCACGTTGAGATGATTCTCACAAAAGACGGCCCGAAAATGGTTGAGCTCGGCGCCCGTATGGGCGGAGACTGTATTACTACACATCTTGTACCGCTTTCAACAGGAATCGATATGGTAGGCTGCACGATCAAGCTGGCCTGCGGTGAAAAGATCGATATAGAGCCGAAGTTCAATAAAGGATCGGCCATTCGGTATTTTGATGCTCATAATGGTACGATAACGGCAATTGAGGGTATTGACGAAGCAAAGAAGGTACGAGGTGTTCAAGAAATCTCTATCGTTCACCAGGTTGGCGAAACAATCGGCGAAATCGGGAGTAGTACAGATCGAGTTGGTTTCGTGATTTCGCAGGCTGAAACAGCGGAAAAGGCAGTTGAGGTTTGTGAGAACGCAATTAAGAGAGTAATTATGCGCTTGTCAATCTGATTTTTGGAAAGATTGACAAAAAAAGTCGTATTCGCACAACATAGACGAGACTACCTTTGAGTTTAATCTTTAATCTTCGTAATTTCTTCAAGCCAGAAAAAAAGAACGACCGATGAAACTCTTAAAGGACGACTCGAAACTGTTAAAAATGTTCCGCTATCTATACCCAGAATTAAGGATAGTTAATGGCGACTGCCACAGTTCTATTCTATCTCGGGAGTAGTAATACGAATAAATACAATATGATAAGAATGTGAGAAAACGAATTGTCAAAAACTCGTTTTCATTGAGGGACTGAATATGAAAATTCTGTTTTTGGTCAGTTGTATGGAAAAACCCAATCCTTCATGGCATTTAATGAAAGCTTTGATGGAAGATACTCTGGCTTCAGGAATCCATATCCACGCAATTCAGCGGCACTATAATCCACCGCAATTACCTCCCTTTCCGGAGACCATATTACATCACCCACATTTTTCGTATTCAGAAGTATTATGTAAAACTGTAGATAAAAAGAAATTTGTTAAGCGGTATTTGAATGATGTTCGGTATGCATTCAGATTACGTCGTTATATTCGTCAGAATAATGACTATGATATGATTTTTATGCAATCTTCGATTTATTCTTTTTATGCTCTCTGCTTTGCACGGCATTATGCGAAAAGTCGATATATTGTATTCAATAGTCAAGATATGTTTCCGGGGAGCGCAATCGCCAATGGTTCAATGCCTCACAAATGGATGCAGATTATATTCTATTCATTACAAAGAATAGCATATAAAAAAGCTAATATCATTACTGCTATTTCTGAAGATATGAGAATAAAACTGATTGAGCAGGGAGTGCCAGACAATAATATAAAGGTTATAGTGAATTGGTATGACGATAAGGCTGTTCGTGAAGTGGCTTGGAACGAAAATAGATTTGTAGAGAAGTACAATCTATCCTCAGATAAGTTTTATGTGCAATATGCTGGAACAATGGGGACGAATTTTAATCCAGATATTATTATTGAAGTGGCTGAACTCTTAAAGAATTATTCTAATATTGAATTCCAAATGATAGGAGACGGAGTCAGGAGAAATAAATTTGAAAGTGAAGTGAAGAAGCGAAAATTGGATAATATTGTTTTTTATCCATTACAGCCACAGGATATGGTTTCCGATGTCTATAGTGCTTGTACAGTTTGTCTGATACCCTTGAAAGAAGGGGTTATCGGAAACTCTGTGCCCAGTAAAGCGGCACTTTTAATGGCCTGCCACCGTGTTATTATTAATTCTGTGGATGAAGGGTCTGATTATGGCGATATGTTTGAGAGAGAAAGAATAGGTTTTTCGGCTGGAACGCATGATTCTGAGAAAATAGCAAAGGATATTATATTTCTCAATGAGCATCCAGAAATCCGAAAAGAGTATGAACAACGCGCGTTTGAATATGGGCAAAGAGAATATTCAAGTAGTGTGAACACAAAAAAATATATTACCTTATTCAGAGAATTGGTGAAACAATGAGAATAGCAATTCTGGGATTTACCAAAATCAAATATATGCCCTATTTGAGTATGTATTTGAATGAAATAGACACAAGGAAGCATGAGGTTCATCTCCTATACTGGGCGCGGGACAATCAGGATGATAGCCCGGTGCCAAATAGTGTAATAGGCCATAGTTATGATGTGCCAATGGAGGATGCCATTCCATTAACAAAAAAGCTCCTGAAAATATACCAGTATGGCACTTTTGCGAAAAAGAAAATCAATGAACTACAGCCTGATTTCTTGATTGTCCTGCATTCAACCACGGCATTCACAATTAAGTGTCTTCTGATAAAGAAATATAGCAAAAGGTTTATATTTGACTATAGAGATCTGACATATGAGACTACCTACCGTTTTTATGGCAATGCGATAAAACAGATAGCCAATCATTCTGTAGCCACCTTCACCAGCTCCGACGGATTTCGTAACGTCCTTCCTGATAACGGGAGAATATATACTTCACATAATATTATGTCAGACGCACGCGAAGTACATGAACAATTCCGCTTGCTTAAACACAACAAAATTGGACCTGTCAAAGTTGCCTTTTGGGGCCTGTTAAGGCATGCTGAGATCAATCAGCAAATAATCGAGAAGCTCTGTAATGATCCACGCTTTGAAGTACATTATTATGGTAGAGCTCAAGGGAAAATGCTTCAGTTGATGGATGAAAGCAGCAAAAAATATAAGAGATTTGTATTTCATGGAGAATATAAGCCAGAAGAGCGTTTACAGTTTTCCAGGGATACTGACATAATATTAAATTTATATGACAAAAGAGGGACGATACTTTATGCAATGGGCAATAAATATTACGATGGCATAACATTTTGCATCCCTCAGTTATGTACTGAAGGAACTTACATGGGGGATCAATGTACTAAGGCTAATGTAGGCTTTGCATGCGATCCATATAAGGATTCCTTCGCAGATGATGTTTATAGTTATTACGAGAATTTGGATCGAACCATTTTTGTTAAGGCGTGTGATGTTGAGTTAAATCGAATAATGGGGCAAGTCGAAATAGACAGGAAAGTAATCAGAGGAGTATTGTTTGATGGGAGAAAGGCATAGAACATATCACTTTAGTTCAGCCGTATGTTCAGTGAATGAGTACAACTCTGTAGTTACTGAAGATAAATACAAAACAGCTCAAGCTGCTATCAAGTTTTTTCGAGTGTTTTGTGATGGCTTTGTAAGAAACGGAAAGAAGATTTACGTTTTTTCAAAGCGTCCCACTACGAGAAACAAAAGCGGAAGGATCTACATTTCAGCGAAGAATGAGAATGATGGCGGAGTAGAGTACCATTACTGCAGACTATTCAATGTACCGGTTGTTGGTCTGATATACAGTTTTGTGGCTGCCTTCTTGTGGTATCTATTACCGCGCAATTGCCATTCCGGAGATATTGTATTCATTGATCCTTTGAATGTTTCAATTGGATACGGGACACTCTTTGCTTGCAAACTGCGCGGAATCAAGAGCATTATGATTCTGACAGATCTTCCACGTTTCTATTGTTATAATGGCGATGTAGAAATGAGCACACAGCAGAAATTAAGTGAAAAGCTGTCTAAGAAGGCTGATGCGTACATTTTGGTTACAAAACAGATGAATGGTGTGATCAATCCAGAAGGCAAGCCAAACATTGTGATGGAAGGCTTTGTTGATGCTGGACTTAAAGAAATCACTGTCCCACTCGAAAACAAGTATGAACCATTCGTTTGTATGTACACAGGAGGATTGGATAAAGCATATGGACTTGATATGTTGCTTCAGGGGTTTATCGATGCAAAAATAGATAATTCTGAACTGCATATCTATGGAGCTGGAAAATATATTCCAGAAATTGAACAAGCAGCAAAAGAACACAATAATATAAAGTATTTCGGAAGCAGAAAGAATTCCGAGGTAGTAGACGCCCAAATGCGGGCAACATTGCTTATTAATCCGAGATATTCAAAAGCCGAATTTACTAAGTATTCTTTTCCAAGTAAAAATCTGGAATACGCGGCGTCTGGAACGCCGACTCTTACCACTCGTTTACCAGGAATGCCGGAAGAGTATTATGAACATGTCTTTCTGCTGGATGATGAAACACCATCAGGACTTTCATCAATGCTTAAGATGATTGCGGGAAAAAACAGGCAGGAACTATACGAATACGGACAAGCAACGAAACGCTGGATGCTCGAAAATAAGAATTGTAGGACTCAGATCGAAAAAATCATAAAATTTTCTGATCAGTTATAGAGAGATTGCGATGATCGATAATAAAACACTAAGTAGACCAATTAAATATGCAATACTGTTTTCTGCTTTTACAGTATTGCTTTATCTATTTGGTCCGTACAGCTATCCGAATATCAATCGGCCACAAATGATAATCTTTTTGATTGTTACAAATTTGTGCATGTATTTGGGATTTATTGCAGGAACGAAATATATCCTTATACTTAGTAAAAATCATCACACAAATAGAGTAGCAGATCCAGTGGAGCTTAAGAACACTTTTTTAGGTTATAGCATTCCGCAAATACTTAATTTTTTGTTCTGGATTGCGTTGATTGACTGTGTTCCTAAGTTTGTACTTTATACAGGCGCATATAACATGAGTATTTCGACTCTGCTATCAAACGCCTCATTATTCTTTTCTTCGGCACAAGAGATATATGCAGCAAGACAAACGCTTCATAGTGCCACAGGTATATGGCGATACATTAATTATTTTATTGTTCTAACAGGTCCACTGTATTGGGCATATACACCACTTGCATTATTACACTGGAAGAGCCTTAATACTGGAAAAAGAATTGGGAGTATAATCATTTGGCTTTTTTTCCTTCTCCAGTATCTTCTGACTGGAACGAATGTCGGTTTCTTTGATTTTTTCTTGACGGTTGTTGTTGTTGCTCTTATAAAAAGCAATCTCAACAAGAGAGGAGAAGAGATTGTAAAAAAGAAAAAGCCTATACTTATGGTCATAGTTATTGGGGTAATACTATTCCTTGTTTTCGATACTGTTATGGGAAGTAGAATAGGTGATCAGTATCTTAAGGGCGGATCTTTGGGTGCTTTTCGTTACACAATCAATAACGATAGTGTTATTTGGAAATACGTTCCGAACTCTTTAAAAGCAATGACCGCCTACTTAACGAGATACCTTGCGAATTCATATAATGCAGTCGCTTATGCACTCGATATGCCGTTTAAATCCACTTTTGGATTAGGAAACTCATGGTTTGTTCTTGACAATTTGAGTAGTGGATTATCTAGTGAACTATGGGCAAGAACATACAATATGCAAATTGAGAGTGCATTTGGATTCGGTCATTATGGTAACTGGCACACAGCATATTTGTGGTTCGCCAATGATGTTTCATTCTGGGGGGTTCCGATCTTATTCTTTTTTATGTTCTATTATTATGGTCGCGCGTGGAAAAGATTCCTTTTAGAAAAAGATATATTCTGTTTCTTGCGATTCATGCTGTTTGTTAAGATGTGCTATTTTATTTCAGCAAATAATCAAATTCTTCAAAACTCCGATACTCTTTTCGCTTTTTGGGCGATTGCATTGCTAACAATGGCTGGGCAGAGATGCTCTATGGAGAATTACATATGAAGTATAGGTTTAGTTCTAAAGTTAAGGGAATAGCAAGAGTCTCATTTGCCAATCTACTATCTTTGGCTGTTTCCTTAATCACTTCGTTCTTGCTACCATACTTCATTTCAGTGGAGGATTATGGCTATTGGCAATTATTTGTTTTATATGCTGGGTATGTAGGATTCTTTGCGTTTGGTTTCAATGATGGCGTTCATCTTAACTATGCAACATACTCATATAATGAGAAAACTGCATCGAAATTCGGTGCATTTAAGAACTTGCTATTGTGTATGTCCGCAGTAGAAACTTTACTCTTAATTGCGTTCCTTACGATTTGGTTTGGCCCGAAATACGGGAAATATTACACGTTCCTTTTTGCCATATTAAATATCATACCAGTTCTAGTAAATGGGCTGTTTACCTACATGAACCAAGCTACCATGCGTTTTAAGCAATACGCATGGGGAAATATGATAGATAAAGTTGTGTTTGCGGTTGTAATGGTAATTATGCTCTTCATTGGGTGCAAGAGCTATATTTATTATATCGCAGCCTACACAGCATCAAGGTATCTTGTCATTGGGTATCATTTTGTTTCTTCAAGGTTAGTATTTACTGAAAAAGCTGACAAAATAAAAGAACTGAAGCCAGAAATCATTCATAATTTTACTTCTGGTTTCGCTCTGATGATTGCTACATTACTAAATAGCTCTATCATTGTCGGAAGCAGACTGCTAATAGAGAATAAATTCGGAATTGCTGAGTTCGGTGCTTATTCTTTTGCTAATCACACTTTAGTCATCGCAAGCCAATTTATTTCGGCCATTGCTTCTGTGTTTTATCCTATTATGAAACGCTGTAATGATGATGAACTGGAGGGAGCATACAAGGCATTTGATAAAGCTTCCACATTGCTTGCTACTGTTCTTCTTGCCTCATATTATCTTGCGGCGATTGTTATCAATTTGCTCTATAAACAGTATTCAGTTATTCTAGGGTATTTTACGTTTGTTTATCCTTTATTTATCTTCCAATGCAAATCAAATCTTTTGATTATTAATACATATAAGGTGAGGGGACAACCTGTTAAGTTGGTGATTAGAAATGCAATGGGAATCGCTATTCATTTAATATTTGTATATATTGCATATTGGTTATTCGGAACAATCTCAGCTATTGCTGTTGCTGTTCTGGCATCATATTGTATTTGGTACTACTTATCTCAAGCGATGATATGTCATGAGTTAAAATGGAGACTTCGTTCATCGATGTTCTGGGACTTAGCAATTACTGCGATTTTCATAATGGTAAATATCATAATTGATAATATGTATCAAGGTGGTTTTTATATCAAAATGCTTATGGAGTGTGGAGCGTTCCTAACGGTTGTTGTATTTATTGGCTTGATAGCGAGAAGAACAATAAAAGAGACTCTTCACGAAACCGCATATTTTCTAAAAGATTAAAGGAGATGGAAGACAATGGGACTCTTTACTGGAAAAACACTAATGATAACGGGAGGAACCGGCTCGTTTGGAAACGCTGTTCTTAACCGTTTTTTGAGAACAGATATCGGAGAAATTCGCATTTTTTCGAGAGATGAAAAAAAACAGGATGATATGCGACATGAGTTTCAAGCCAGAATGCCCGAAGTAGCAGAAAAGATTAAATTCTATATTGGTGATGTTCGGAACTTAGAATCTGTTCGTGGCGCGATGCATGGAGTTGATTATATTTTTCATGCTGCTGCACTTAAACAAGTTCCATCCTGCGAGTTTTTCCCAATGGAAGCTGTTAGAACTAATGTGATTGGAACAGATAATGTTCTTACAGCAGCGATAGAAGCAGATGTTGAGAGCGTAATCTGCCTTTCAACAGATAAGGCTGCATATCCTATTAATGCTATGGGTATAACGAAGGCTATCGAAGAAAAGGTGGCCGTAGCTAAGTCGAGAAGTTCGGGCAAAACAAAAATCTGCTGTACTCGCTATGGTAATGTGATGTGTTCAAGAGGTTCGGTTATACCCCTTTGGATTGATCAGATTCGTCATGGCCAGCCAATAACCCTTACAGAACCCAAGATGACACGCTTTATTATGTCCTTGGAAGAGGCTGTTGATCTTGTATTGTTTGCCTTTGAGCACGGAGAGAACGGAGATTTACTGATTCAGAAGGCTCCTGCTTGTACAATTCAGACTCAGGCTGAAGCAGTGTGTGAATTGTTTGGAGGCAGAAAAGAGGATATCCGCGTTATTGGAATTCGGCATGGAGAGAAGATGTACGAAACTCTACTCACCAATGAAGAGTGTGCTAAAGCCATAGATATGGGTAATTTCTATCGTGTACCGGCAGACAATCGCGGCTTAAATTATGATAAATATTTTAAAGAAGGGGACGAGCGTCGTAGTACACTTTCAGAGTTCAATTCAAATAATACGAGAATCCTAACAGTGGCTGAAACAAAGGAAAAAATCGCATCACTTCAATACATACAAGACGAATTAAAGAAGGGAGTATAATTTGTGTACACTAGTCACTAGTGGAGCAGACCATATTGGATGAGTTATTGTCGATTCTATGAGGTCACTTTGTTAGAGTATTAGATAGTTTCCCATCAGGAAACTAAATGATCCTCAACGGATATGTGTGCTAAATCACATTACAACGCTTCTGGTGCTTTCTGTCACATAATGGATTGCGATATCATATAGACATCAACGCATGGTTAAAGGAACGAACAAATTGTTATACTCATTTTATTTCGATCGAAACCTGTTAATAATGAACAATATAATACAGGGCATATTGATCGATGCTCGAAAGAATAGTTAAAGTATTTGTGTTATATTTCACCGTATAAATTGAAATAGGAGAAAAACATGCATTATCCAACTTGGAAAGAAAATGGCAAAATCAAGCTTATGATTATTGTGGGTACTCGTCCGGAGATAATTCGGCTTTCCGCGGTCATAAAGAAAAGTCGCAAATACTTTGATACGATTCTTGTTCATACTGGACAAAACTACGATTATACCCTCAAAGAAATCTTTTTTCGAGATCTGGGTTTAGCAGATCCAGATCTTTATCTGGACGCTGTAGGTTCTGACCTCGGCGAGACGATGGGCAACATCATCGCGGCAAGCTACAAGGCGATGGCCCTGTTGAAACCCGATGCGGTTCTGGTGCTCGGCGATACGAACAGCTGCCTCTCCGTGATCGGCGCAAAACGGCTACATATCCCGATTTTCCACATGGAAGCTGGGAACCGCTGCAAGGATGAGTGTCTGCCGGAGGAGACGAACCGACGGATTGTCGATATCATTTCCGACGTAAACCTGGCGTATTCCGAACACGCCCGCCGGTATCTCGCGGATTGCGGGCTTCCGAAGGAGCGCACCTACGTGACCGGAAGCCCGATGGCGGAAGTGCTGACGGAGAATCTGGAAGCGATCCGGGCATCCGACGTGCATCAGCGGTCGGGGCTTGAGAAAGGCAAGTACATCCTGCTTTCCGCGCACCGCGAGGAGAACATCGACACCGAAAAGAATTTCACTTCTCTGTTCACCGCGATCAACCGGATGGCGGAGAAGTACGATATGCCGATCCTGTACTCCTGCCATCCGCGTTCCAGAAAGCGCCTCGAAGCGTCCGGCTTTACGCTCGATCCGAGGGTCATTCAGCATGAACCGCTCGGCTTCCACGACTACAACTGCCTGCAGATGAACGCGTTCTGCGTGGTAAGCGATTCCGGGACCTTGCCGGAGGAAAGCAGCTTCTTCACCTCGATCGGCCATCCGATCCCGGCGGTCTGCATCCGCACGTCGACGGAGCGCCCGGAAGCGCTCGACAAGGCGTGCTTTATTCTCTCCGGCATCGATACCAAAGGACTGCTGCAGGCGGTCGATACCGCGGTGGAGATGGTGCGGAACGAGAAGAACGGCGGCGCGGTCCCCGTGCCGGACTATACGGACGTCAACGTGTCCGATAAGGTCGTGAAGATCATCCAGTCCTACGTCGGCGTAGTCAACAAGATGGTTTGGAGAAAAGACGTATGAACGTACTCGTGACAGGCGCAGCCGGCTTTGTCGGCAGGAACCTCGTGGAAAACCTGAAGAACCTCCGCGACGGAAAGAACCGCACAAGACCGAATATCAAAATCGACGCGATTCTTGAATACGATCTGAACAACACGCCGGAGGAGCTTGACGCTTTCTGCGCCGACTGTGATTTCGTGTTCAACCTTGCCGGCGTGAACCGCCCGAAGGACCCGAAGGAGTTCAAAGAGGGCAACTTCGGCTTTGCGTCCCGCTTGCTCGATGCGCTGAAAAAGCACAATAACAAGTGCCCTGTGATGCTGAGTTCGTCCCTGCAGGCGACCCTTGCGGGGCGTTTTGGGACGAGCGAATACGGGCTTTCTAAGCGCGACGGCGAGGAACTGTTCTTCCGCTATGCAGAGGAGACAGGTGCCAAAGTATATGTATACCGTTTTCCGAATCTCGTCGGCAAGTGGGTGCGCCCGAACTACAACAGCGCCGTCGGGACCTTCTGCAGCAACATCGCCAACGATCTTCCGATCACGGTCAATGACCCTTCGGTCGAATTGGAAATGCTGTTCATTGACGATTTGATCGAGGAGATGTACGACGCATTGGAAGGGCATCCCCACCGAGCCGCGTATCCGAAAACTGGAGAAGTGATGGGCGACATTTCATATGATGGATTGACGCCGAGACCGACGGAAAACGGACGGTATTGCTATGCACCCGTCACGCATAAAGCAACGCTCGGACATATTGTTGAGCTTCTTTACACGTTCCATGATCAGCCGCAAACGCTCGTGATGCCGGCTATCCCGAACGGCAGCTTTGAAAAGAAGCTGTATTCCATGTATCTTTCCTATCTGCCGAAAGAAAAGGTGGCGTTCGATCTCAAGATGAATTGTGACGCTCGCGGCAGTTTTACAGAACTTTTGAAAACCGCCGATCATGGTCAATTCAGTGTTAACATATCCAAACCCGGCATCACCAAAGGACAGCATTGGCACAATACCAAATGGGAGTTTTTCATTGTCGTTGCCGGTCATGGTTTGATTCAGGAAAGGAAGATTGGCAGCGATGAGGTTATCGAGTTTGAAGTGAGCGGCGATCGCATCCAGGCCGTTCATATGTTGCCGGGATACACCCACAATATCATCAATCTGTCCGAGACAGAAAACCTCGTTACAGTGATGTGGGCAAATGAGATTTTCGACAGCAATCATCCGGATACATTTGGAGAGCCGGTATAAGAGAGGTCACGATAATGGATTTGAAGAATAGAACCATTCTGCTGATGGGCGGCGGCGCCTACGCAAAGGACATAGCTGCTTATCACGAGAAGACTGGATTCCGAATTGTAACAGTCGGTAGAGATAAGGATACTCCGATATCCCGGATGGCCGACGCATTCTACAATGTAGATACGCAGAATGTGGACGCAGTAGTCGATATTGTTGAAAAGGAAAAAGTTGATGGTATCTTCGTTGGATCGTCTGAAGTGAATATCTCTCCGGCGATTGATGTGAGCGAAAGAAGCCGGGCGAGATTCTATGCGACCAGAGCGCAATGGGATGTTCTTGCGGATAAGGCGAGGTTTAAGGATGCCTGCCGTGCCGCCGGGGTTCCAGTTGTAAAAGAATACTCGTTATCTGAACATCCCTCTGATGATGAAATCTCGGCACTCCCGTTCCCTGTTCTTTTGAAGCCGGTCGATAGTTCAGGCGCAAGAGGAATGCACGCTTGCTATACCGCTGATGAGTTCAAGGAATACTATGCGGAAGCGATAACGTGGTCGAAAAAGAAAAAGGTCATCATTGAGGAATTGATCACAAACGCGCGTGAGGTATTCTTTCAATACAACATACAAGATGGTAAGACGGCTCTTTCGTCGTGCTTTACGAAGGTATTTACGGAGACGGAAAACAAGGAGTTGATCCTCCCGATTTTCCATATGTATCCTAGCAAGTTTATTGAAGAATACTATGAAACTGTTCATCACGCCGTAATCCAGTTGTTCCGAGATCTGGATATCCGGAATGGATACATGACTCTCCAGAGCTTCTATAAAGACGGTCAGTTCTATGTGTTTGAAGCCGGTTACCGCATGGGCGGAGCGCAGAACTATATATTTACTGATTATCAGAATGGAGTTAATGCTCTGGAAGGGATGATCAACTACGCGCTTACGGGACACATGAGTGATGACTGCATGGTTGACCGCGATAACGCTAGGTTTAAATACCCATGCTGTAATTATTATGTAGGCTTGAAGCCGGGAACCATTGAAAGAATGGATGGCGTCGAGGAAGTACGTAAAATGCCCGGAGTCCTCAATGTCACGGTGATGTCGCATGTGGGACAGGTAGTTGAAGACACGAATGCGCTGGAAAGAGTGTGCCTTCGTATTCATGTGCTTGGCGAGACAAAAGATGCGCTTGCAAAACTCCTGGTAAGGATAAGTCAGACGTTGAGAATCATCTCGACAGAAGGAGAGGAAATGCAATTGGAACACTTGAGCTATGACAGGTGCATAAACGCCATTAATGAAAGTGTCAGAGTACAAGCATGAACCTAAAACAATTTCGTTATGTTCTCACCTTAGCCGATGAGGGCTCCTTTTCCAGAGCGGCAGAGACGCTGAGCATTAAACAGCCATCCCTTTCGCAGTACATTAAGAAGATCGAAAACGAAGTAGGGATGGAGCTTTTCGACCGATCTGGAGGAGATGTCCGACTGACAGATGCGGGACGAGCCTATATCGATATAGGCCGGAAGATGCTCGACCTGGAGCATCAGTTGGAGGGTAGGTTTTCCGATCTGTCGGCTTATAAGACCGGAACGATATCAATTGGGATTTCCGCACATCGCTCTGTGGCGCTCATGCCGCCGATCGTCAAAGCCTTTAAGGATATCTACCCAGGTATCACACTTCGGATTGTGGAGCGTTATAGGGCAGAATTGGTCGAAGCTGCGGAGCATGGTGAGTTTGATCTGGTGATAACCACACTGCCTGTTGAGACTGATCTCTTCACCTTTGAAACGCTCTTTGTTGAAGAGAATGTGGCAGCCACAACGCTTACCTTGCCGGCAGAGGATGGAGCAAAGTACCCAGTTATAGCGGCCTCAGCCCTTAATGGCCTTTCGTTTGCCATGCTCAACGAAGAACATCTTATGCAGAGAGAACTGGAAGAGTTAGTTAAAAAACATGGGTTGATACTGAAAAAGGAAGTCGAATGCACCAGCCTGGAGGCACTGGTCGAGATGGTAAAAGCAGGAGTTGGTTCTGCATTTATTCCAGCTTGCCTTGCAAAGGATCTATCTCTCCACTATTACAGCATTAAAGAAACCGTACCCAAACGAGAGATTGTGGTCATGTACCGAAAAGAACAGTATCTCTCAAAAGCTGTTCTCGATCTCAAGAATCTCATGCACCAGCTCCTTGGATAGGGAGCGACATCACCGCCTCGAAAGAGGTTTGATTGCTGTTACATGCCTACACCCTGCTCTATTGGAAAGCTGGAAGAGGGCCAAGGAAAGGCCTGTTTTTTATGTCATCGGTATAGGCATTAGCAAATAAAAAGTATAGGGAGGAGACAAATGCCATTTGAACTTGTCTACCTGGTAGCCGTTTTCGCCGTAGCGATTATCGGCTTTGCTCTTCTGAAACGGCCAATGTACGAGAGTATGCTGGCAGCATTTATCGTACTGGTAATCCTTACCGCCGTTCTCGGAGCGTGGGAATTCTCATTTGCAGGTCTTTGGGGTTTCATATGGAAAGCAATGAAAGACTCAAGTCTGTACGTTATCATCGTGTTCATAGTCTCGGCGCATCTGCTTTCTCAGACGACGGTCATCGATGATTTCATCGCGATTATCCTCGCAATCTTTGGCCGGCTGCGCGGCGGTGCTGGTTTCGTTGCCATCATCGGTTCTACCTATATGGGCTCGCTGTCCGGCTCCGGCCCCGGTAATGTGGCGACTACCGGTGTTTTCACGATTCCTGCCATGAAGCGTTCCGGTTTCCCGGCTCATCTTGCCGCCAATGTGGAAGCTCACAGTTCCACGATGGGCAACATGATCCCGCCTGCCGGTATGATCGCAACGGCGTATGGAATCCTGAATTCGCTTTACCCTGACAAATACACCCTTTCTCAGTATTGGCTGCTCCTATGGGGGATTGCGATCTGGTTTATCCTCCAGCGTATCATTACGCTGTACTTCATGTGTCGGTACTACAAGGTCGAGCCGATGCGTAAAGAAGATATCCCACCCCTTGGAAAGTCGCTGAAGAACGGTTGGAAGGCCATCTTCCTTCCCATCATCGTGTTTGTGCCGTTCCTGCTGACATCGAAGTTTGAGAGCTTCTTCAAGGCCCGCCTGGGGGCAGGCTCTTCTTCGTTGAACAATAGCCTGCTCCTCTTCATCCCGGCGTTGATCGTGGTAGCGGCTATCCTGCTCTCCGATAAAAAGACGAAGCAGAAAATGACGCTGCCCTACATGACGAAGAATATCACCGATGGACTGATGAAAGTCGTTCCCACAGCCGCTCTTGTGTTTTTCGCATACTGTGTCAGCAACGTTCTTGTCACGCTTGGAATTGAGAAGGCTATAGGTGATTGGATCGCGTCCATGAATATGCCTCTCATCGTGCTGGCCCTCGTTCTTCCGCTGTTTACCGCAGTGCTCGGTATGCTGATTCCCGGCTCGACTCAGGTCAAGATCTTCGGCGGTATCATCATTACGATTGTTGCGGCAGCTGGCGGGAGTCCGTTTATCGCCTGCGGCTTACTGCCTTGTATTTGCGGCGCGATGCACGGCGTTACCCCGCCCTATTGCGCCTGCGTGTACACAGGCATGGGTATTGCAAATGCGGAGCTTGCCCCGACGCTGAAGAACTGCATGGTATGGATTGCGCTGCATTATGTTCTGTCCGTTATCGTGATGATGGGCTGGCTCCCGCTTATCGGGATGATTTCGTAAGGAGGTTATGATTATGAGACAGAAAGTCGAATCGATCCTGCAGAAGATCTACGGGATTACGCTCACAATCTCCTTTTTCGCGGGACTTCTTCCGTTGATCCCGTTCATCATCGCTATCATCATTGGCGGAGGTGAAGGAGGAACAGGTGAGGCTATAGGCACCTGGCTGTACAAGCAGTATTATCCTTGGGTCATTGCGCTTGCTTCCATCGCCATCTTGATTGGCCTTGTTGCCATGTACGTGGGCAAAAAGGAAGCTTTCAGTACAAAGAGCTTCGGCATTGAAAAGAAAAAGGAAGAGACAAAATGAAGGAACAGGGCAAGGTCTCGGTTCAGACGAGGCGGGGCTTTGCCCTATTCTTCAAGGCTGAGTATAGGTGAATACCTATTGAATTTATAGTGAGGAAATGCGGATGGGATTGACAACTGAACTGTGCAAGAGCCTGGCGAGTATAGAACTGAATGAACAAGACAGGGAGCAACTCCGGACGCTGATCATAGATTTCTTTGCCGCTGCCTATGCCGGGTATAAGCAGAACAAGGCGTTCAATGAGAGAGTGGAGCGAGTTGTATATCCACAGGGTGGGATTGAGGAAAGTTGGGTACTGTTCCAGGAGAAGAAGTACCCGGCACGGCTGGCCGCTTTCATGAATTCTCTCTACGGCCACGGCGCAGAACTGGACGATGGGAACAAGAAGGCTGCCGGTCATGCTGGAGTTCATCTGATTCCGGCTGTGTTTGCCCTGGCAGATAAGTTGGGCAGCAGTAACGAAGATGTGTTGTTAGCGTTGGCTACAGGATACGAGGCATATATTAGGATTTCCTCTGCTGGCCAACCTGGGCTGGTCGCTCGTGGTTTCCACTCCACAGGTATGGCTGGTACGCTTGCTTGTGCTGCTGCTTGTGCGAGATTATATCATTTGGACGCGCAAGGTATAGAAGATGCTATTGCGTTGGCGACCACGATGACAGGTGGTTTGCTTTCCTACGGTGATTCCCGTCCTGCCATTAAACCTCTCAATCCCGGTAAAGCAGCGGAGAATGGTGTGTTTGCCGCTATGCTGGCTAACGAAGGGGTACAGGGCCCAACAGAAGCCTTGGAGGGGCAGAATGGTTGGTTCCATGCCGTGACAGATGAAGTGCATGAGGAGTTCCTAAAAGGCTCCGATCACCTTCTCCTGCATGAGTGCTATTTCAAGCTCTATCCTTCTTGCCGCCATACACACTGCGGGATCGACGCTGCGCTAGCTTTACATGAGCGAGTAATAGCTGAAGAGATAAAGAAAGTCAATGTTTACATTTATCCGAATGCAATAAAACTTGCGGGAATCAAGATTCCGAAAGACCAGGATGAAACGAAGTTTTCCATTCAGTACACCCTTGCATGCGCACTTTTGAACGGCGCATATGGTATCGCGGATATGGACCCGCCGCGGCTTACTCCTGATGTTCTGGCGCTGATAGAGAAGACTGAACTGATTTCAGATCCATCGATGGAGGATCGGACTAAG
>JAEEGL010755853.1_pt1 | contig 19217 bp, 12 predicted proteins | sample 9134231 | NCBI WGS metagenome assembly JAEEGL01 (sample SAMN16246548, study PRJNA631951) | gut metagenome | biome: gut microbiome; feature: rumen; material: fiber-attached | host: Bos | place: Iran: Karaj | collected 2018-10 | reverse complement strand
CATATGCTTCAGGCATATCCTTTTCAAGTGTTGCAATCTTAGATGGAGTTCTAATACCTGCAACAACATCCTCACCTTGTGCATTAATTAAATATTCACCAAATAATTTATTTTCACCTGTCGCAGGATCTCTTGTGAACGCAACACCAGTTCCTGAATCAGAGCCAAGGTTACCATAAACCATTTCTTGGATATTTACAGCTGTACCAATAGATGACGGAATATCATTCATTTCACGATAATAAATCGCTCTTTCATTATTCCAGCTTCTAAATACGGCTTTAATAGCTAAATCAAGCTGAACCTTAGGATCCTTAGGGAAATCTTCTCCAGCTAGCTTCTTATATAAAGCTTTATATTGCTTAGTGATTTCTTCCATATCATCACCATTAAGATCAATATCTTGCTTAGCATTCTTTAATGCTTTGTAATCATCTAATATCTTATTGAATCCTTCTCTACCATAGCCCATTACAACATCTGCAAACATTTCAATGAATCTACGATAAGAATCATAAGCCCAACGCTTATTACCACTCTTTTTAATTAATGACTGTAATACATCTTCATTCATACCAAGATTTAATACAGTATCCATCATACCAGGCATAGATACAGGTGCACCTGATCTTACTGATACTAATAATGGATTTTCTTTAGAACCAAGCTCTTTTCCTGTTTCTTTTTCTAATGTTTTTAAATGAGCTGCAATTTCAACTAATATTTCATTTGAAATACCATTATTTTTATAATAATCATTACAAGCTTCAGTTGTAATTGTAAAGCCATGTGGAACAGGTAAACCAATATTAGTCATTTCTGCTAAATTTGCACCCTTACCACCAAGTAAGGCTCTCATATCTTTACTACCTTCATGAAAATCATATACAAATTTCTTCATAAATAATTCGACATAATAATCGTATCTTTAATTATGTCCCTCCTAAAATAAATTCTTGGTTGTGGATACACACAACTAAAATAACTGCTTATTATATTTTTTAATTGTAGTTATTTTTTTATATTAAATATTATAGCACTTTAGTCTATATTTTTAAATAATAATTAAAAGGACATTTCACATGCCCTTTTATTCTTCTTCAACTATATATTCTCCACGATAATTACTCATCGCATTACTTGGATATCTTTGATATTTCTTTTCTGGAATTTTAAAATTCTTCGCTTTATAAATATACATCTTCTTATTATCCCAGCATAATATTTCATCAATTCCATCATCATCTATATCATATGCATCACAGCATAGTGTAGGATGTCCATCATCAGGAAATGATACAGCGCATTCTAAATTGCCATCTAATAAGCCACCTGTTTTATCTGCATAAGTTAGAATTAAGAAATTTTCACCATCATATAAAACTGGAGTTATTACAGTGCCATTTGTACCCATTTCTCTTTCACAAATTAAATTACCATCACAATCAAAAAGTGATACAATTCCATCACTTCCCCAGAATGATGTAGCACAAATTTGTAATCCTCTTATATCATTACGATATTTTGCAACACTAATTCTTTGGGCATGACCTATATTGTTATGCTTAATAATTTTACCTTTTAAATTAACAATATTCATACCCTCATTACCAGAAGCTAAAATAAGCTGATAAGGATAATCCTTTTTTAATTTGCAATATATAATTTCATCAGTATGATCACTATTCATAGGTAAAGATGAAATTATTTCACCATTACTTGATACATAATCATATCCTACAAACATTTCATCTTTACCATCTTTATTAAAGTCATAAATATATGGGAAATGTCCTGTGTTTTTATTATGATATCTCCATAATAATTTCATATCTTTATTATATGCAAAAACATTTTGATATCTATCTTTAATAATGAAATCTCCTTGATAGCCTAAGCCTTCAAAATCTGCAACTCTTATCGCATCTACATTTAAACGATAAAATGGTTCATTTTTAACTAAATTATCACCATAAATGATTGGAGTTTTCATTTTCTTTTTTAATTTACCATCTTTCAAAGAAACAATTCTTAATTCAAAATTTCTTGCATAAATTAATTCATCTTCACCATCATTATCTATATCAGCAATTTGGAATGGTAAATCACAAGATATTAATGAATTATCTAAGCTATTACATGGTTCACCAATAGTAAATAATACATTACCATCTAAATCTATAACTGTTATAGATGATATATGTGCAAAGCTATCTCTTATATATCTTTTTTGATGTTGAGCTAAAGCTATAACAGTTTTACCATCAACATGACCAAATCTTATTTGTCTTCCTGTACCAAAATTTAATAAATCTATTTTCTTTATTAATTTTAATGGAGAATATTGACTTCTTACTGTATCTAATCTTATTTCTTCTCTATTTTTTTCTTTAATTTGATTAAAATAATTTTCATCCTTTACAGATACCTTAAAGAATGAATATCTGCACAAGCTTTTAGATACAAAAGCTGTTTTTCTACCACTTATAAATGATACCTTATCAGATGAAATTAATAATTTATTATTTAAATAAATCTTACAAGATTTATCTAATTCTACTCTTATTTTATAAGTTTCATCTGGTGATATATCTATTTTATATGAAGATATAATATTAATATCATCATCTTTTCTTTCTACTAAAAATACGCCCTTCATTGATAAGAATACAGCATTATATTTTCTTGATGTTTTATAATTAAATGCCATACCAGAAAAATGATTTACTTCAAATAATCTTATATCAAATTCTAAATTATAAGGGATATAAAATACCATTTTATGAACTAAAGTAGGATAAACAACCTCAAATACACCTTTAGTGTTATCTCCTCTATTTTGTTCAAGATAATGTATTCCATCTTCTTCAGTTACAAGCCATGAGCCATCTAGGCTTCTCCATTGATGAAGGGGAATTGGATCATAATAAGAACCAAAATTACCTTTATATTCAATATGATGATATTCACCTAAAGCTGTATGACCATGGTCATATGGTAATTCAGCTAATTCAAATGATTTAAAATCTTCATCTATTAAATATTTCATTTTGACTCTCCATTATAAATATTATTCATTAATGCAACTTTTTCTTTGATTTCATCTCTTAATTCTTTTGGCTCTAATAATTCACAAGAACTATTATAAGATAAAACAAATGAAATAATAATCATCTTATTTCTCATTCTACAAGACAAATTAAATGTTCCATCATCATTTTCAATTATTTTTTGATTTTTACCATAAATATGTTCTTTAATTATATCTTGTGATACTCCACTAAATTTAATTAATACATCATATTCTTCAAATCCATCTGATAATGATTTAATACCATAATCATCAACATAATCATGATAATCAAAATAAATATCAGGATTATAATGTTCATTTAGGATTCTTAAATCTTTTATTCTTGTTAATTTAAAATGCTTAAAGCCTGAATTAATACTTGAATCATTACCTAAATCCCAAGCAATTAAATAATAATCATTATGATATGCATATACATAATATGGATCCACCTTATGTATTGCATCAAGACCTTTAGAATCTTTATATGTTAATAAGGCTCTTTTTTTAGATGAGATTGCCCCATCTAAATCTTTATAAAATTTCATCATTAAAGATTTATTTGCAGATGATGGAAATCTTTCTAAAGCCTTTAATGGATATTTAATTTCATCAAAGCGATGTCTTGATATTGCAAGAATTTTACCTACTGCAGTATCAAAATCTTTAATATTAGTAAAAGATGTATGTGCATTATTTAAATAAATAGATGCATCATGTAATGCAACATACTCTTCTTTTGTAAGCTCATTAGCAATAGATTTTAAATTATTATTATAATCTAATCTATAGCCACCATATTTACCTTGTTTAGAAATAATATCATAGCCAGCTTCCTTTAAGACAGATACATATTCTCTTATATTTCTTTTATTACATTCAAGCATTTCAGCAAGGTCATCTGTTGCGACAAAATCACCTTGTGTAGAGCTTAAAATTATTAAGGTTGTAAGACAATTAAGTGTTCTATCCATATATTCTCCTAAAGGGTATTAAAATGATTTTTTGCTATATAAATTATAATATTTAATTTATTATTTCGCAAGAAATAATAAAAGAAAAAGACAATCAATTGCTTGATTGTCTTAATAGTTTATTGTGGAAAATAATCTGCTAAGAAGTTAGCTGCATCATCATCACCATTTGCAGCAAGCTGTTCAGCTAAAGTTCTTGCATATTCTTCATCTTTTTCAACACCTACACCAGCATAATAACATTCTGCTAAACGTAATTTTGCAGGAGCGAAATTAAGGTTAGATGCTTGTAGATAATAATTAAATCCACGTTCTTGATCTGCATCTGCATTATTAGAATCAATATAATGATCGCCAAGTTCCATTAATGCAAGCTCATCATTTAATGAAGCTGCAGTTTCATAATAGCTCATAGCCTTTTCCATATCTTGCTTAACACCTTGGCCGTATGCATAACATCTACCAAGCTGATAATTTGCAGAGCCAGATCCTTGCTTTGCAGCACGGTTATACCATTGAACTGCCATCTTGAAATCTTGGTTTGTACCTGTACCATTGTAATAACAATTTCCAAGTAATACTTGTGCTTCTCTTAAATCTTCAATTGCGGCCTTCTTATAGAATGATAAAGCTAATACGAAATTCTTAATAGTACCATATCCATAATAATAACATTTACCAAGATTTAAATAGCCTTCTGGTGATTGTAAATCAGAAGCCTTCTTGTAGCAATCAAATGCTTTATCATTATCAGCATCAGTACCAACTGCAGTAAGATAACAATCACCAAGTAAGTTTAATCCTTCTGGTGAATCATACTTAGCTGCCTTCTTATATAATTCAAATGCTTTCTTAGAATCTTGTTCAGTACCAATACCAGTTCTATAGCATCTTGCAGTATCTAAAATACCTGGAACATAATCTAAATCAGAACTCTTTTTAAATAAAGAGAATGCCTTTTCTTTATCTACTTTAATTTCATAAGCTGTGCCAGTTGCATAACCAAAATAATAGAATGTGCCTAATTTATGCAATGCTTCAGCTGAGCCATTTTGAGTAGCCTTAGTATACCATTTTACACAATCAGTGATAGGTAGGTCTGGATAAGATGCACTTTCACAAATTAAACCAAGCTCATATTGTGCATCGCCTGAACCAAGTGATGCTGCCTTCTTATAGAAATCAACACCCTTCTTTTCAGAAATACCACCAAGGTCGTAATAATAATAATCACCTAAGTTCTTTGCAGCATTAGGTTCATCAAGATTTAATGCCATTTGATAATAATTTAATGCAACATTAATATCTTTCTTAACACCAAGTCCTTGATAATATTGAGTACCAAGGTTTGTTAATGCTTCTGGATAATTTTCTTTTGCAGCATCTTGGAAATATTGTAAAGATTTTTTATAATCCTTTTCAACACCTTGACCTAAAAAATACATTAAACCAATCATAAATTTAGCATATGTATTATTTTCAGCTGCAAATAAATTAAAGATTTGGAATGCTTTATCATAATCTCTTACTTCATATGCACCAAAATAATAACAATTAGCTAAATGTAATAATGCTTCTTTATCACCTAAAGATGCAGCCTTAGCATAATATCTTGCAGCTAAGAAATCATCTTTTTCTGTACCAATACCATAATAATAACAATCAGCTAGATTAGAATTTGCATAATCATTATTATTTTCAACAGCTAAACGATACCATTCAAATGCTAAAGAATCATTTTCAGGTAAGCCTAAGCCATTTTGATACATGTAACCAAGGTATAATTGAGCTACTGGATCATCAGAAGTTTGAGTGAATAAGCTTAATGCTTCAGGATATTCTTCTTGAGAGAATTTGAAGATAGCTTTTTCTAAAGCATCTCTATCAAGCTTAACAATTTTAACTTCTTTAACCTCACTATCAGCTAGTGGTTCAATTTTTTCTTCTTCCTTTATTTCTTCTTTAGGCTCTTCAGCCTTAGCTTCTTCTTTTGTCTCTTCAGGTTCATTTGCTTTAATTTCTTCTTGTGGTTCTTCTTTATCTACAACAACTAAATCTGCAGGCTCTCTAACAGCAATTGGTTGTTGTTCAACTTGAGGCTTTTCTTCAACCTTTTCTTCTTGCTTAGGTTCTTCAACCTTCTTTGGTTCTGGTTTTCCTTCATCACCTAATAAAACTAAAAGATCATCAATTAAATTTTCATCTAAATAAAGTGGAGTGCCACGTTCAATTTTAGATCTGAAATCATCTGCACGAAGTAAATCTTCATCAGTTACATCTTCATCATTATAAACTGAATCATATAATGAATCGATATCCTTATCTAAGACAACTTCAATGATAGTCTTACCACGATTAAATTTATAAATAGTTTCATAATCTTGATAGAATTGATCATCTAATAAAGATTTAGTTGAAACAAATAAAATAATTGCGTGGCTTCTTAAAATAGATACTCTTGTTCTATTTACACCTTCAACAAGCTCATCTTTAATTTCAAAGTCATGCTTAAGTAATTCATTTTTAATTTCATTTACCTTTGACTTTGCGCTTGCAACATATGAGAAAAATAAAATCTTACCCAATTTAAATCACTCCTTTTTAGCAAATAAAAACCATTATCATTATTCTAACACAATAATACATTTTTTAAAACCAAAAAAGATAAATATTTTAAAAATTTAATATTTATATTAAAAGAAAAAGGGGATAACCCCTTTATTCTTAATAATATTTTAATTAATTTGGTATAACATTGCGATAACAAAAGCTCTTCTCATTTTTCTCATTTCAAGCTTATATACACATCTTTCAAAGAATGTTAATAATCTTTTTTGAGATAAAATAAATTTTAAATATTCTATTGGATGTTTCTTTAATTCAAATAAATTAGTATCAGGATCTTTTTCTAAAATTTTAAATACTATTTTTACCATTCTTTTTCTTTCTATTTTATTTGTATTATTCATATAAATAGTATTCGCTCTTGAAAACATTCTAGAAAAAGACGTGTTTCTTTCTATTCTTAATAAAGAACCATCATTATTTATTTTCCAATTATATGGACTATGCTGAAATATACTAAACCCTCTAGATTTTAAATAAACTATATCATCTTGATGATATAAAAGCATTGCAACAATACTTGTTTTAGATGAATATGTTATTAATTTATCTTCTATTTCTTTAAATTCTTTAGAATAATAAATATCATTTTTTGAAAAGCCTGGACCATCAAAATCATATATTTTAATTATTCTATCTTTAACATATTTTTTAGAATTTGTTCCAGCATATAATACTAAATTGCCACCCTTTGAATGGCCTACTAATATGATTTTTTTATCTTCATATCTTTCAGTTATTTCATCAATATATGCAAGTGAATCTATTTGAGATGGAACATGATCTAAAAACATCATGTTAAAATCTTCTTTCCAACCTGCAAGTGATAAATCTGTACCACGATAGGCCACAACTAAGAAATCTTTAAAGAAAAAAGTCACACCAAAAAATTGCCTAGATTGTTTTGAATTTAATATATATCTTGGATGTTTAACATAGATATCATTATATCTATTTGTTAATTCAAATGCTTCGCATAATTTTAAATTATCCTTATAAGTCATTGTTAATTTAGATAATTCAAATTTATTTTTGGCATTAACAAAATCCTTTAAATAATATTCTTTATCATAATCAGGCATGAATTTTTCAATATTAAGATAACTAATTTGTGAAAGAATTAAAGCATCAGCTTCACAAAATGGTAATTCTTTGAAGCTTTTATCTTTAAATTCTTTTAAAAAATATAATATATTCTTATACATTTTTCATCATCATATATCTAGCTACTGCACAAATACCTTTTGCATCTTTAAAGGTGTCATTTTTAATCATTTCAATTAATTCATCAAATGGTATAAATTTACCTTCTAAAGCTTCATCAAAATCAAAATGCTTTTGTGTTTCAATAAATTTATCACATAAATATAAATATATTATTTCATCAGTGTATCCACAAGATGGATACATAGATCCTAAAGAAATAATATTTAATGGCTTTAAGCCTGCTTCTTCTTCAAGCTCTCTTTTACATGTTTCAGATGGATCTTCACCTTCATCTGCTTTACCTGCAGGAAGCTCATAAATAATATCATCATATGGATATCTATATTGTTTTATAACATATACTTCATTTTTATCATTAATACATAAAATACAAGCACCTTTAGTATGTCTTACAACCTCTCTTATAGATTTATTTCCATTAGGACATAAAACATCATCCTTATATAAGGTAACTACCTTTCCTTCATATATTAATTTACTATTTAATTTCTTTTCCTTTAAATCCATATAATACCTCTTTTGATATGATTTTAATTATTTTATCATAATTTAATATAAATGAAAATAAAGCGCAATTATGCGCTTTATTGATTATTATCACAAGGATTTTCACTTTCTAAAATTGAATCTGCAATCTCTTCCTCAAAGGTCTCTTTTTCTTCTTCTGGAGGAGTATCTTCTGGATCAATTACTTCCTTCTTATCTGTTTCATCAAAAATAAGTGGTGAAACATCTGGTTCAGGATCTGATAATCGCATACCAAGATATCCTTTTTTCTTGATATGAAGTAAGAATATAATTAAGAACATTGTTGCAACCAACAATATTACAATATTACTGATACCCATTGATAATCCTGCACAGAATGTAGGATCATTTTTAAATGGTGTCCAGTAATAGCAAATTAATAATATTATTATTCTTGAACCAATTCTTGATAAATTTAAGAAAAATGATAATTTAGTTTGACCAAAACCATATAATAAGCCTAAGATTGCGGCAGTAATACCTAAAGCTGGAATAGATAATGAATCAAATACAAATATGTCTTTAATCATATTTTTATATGTTTCCATTTTTTCTCTTGATTCACTTTTATTTTTAACTAATGTAAATAAATCTGTTATTTGATTTATTAAGAAAAATCTTAATAATATATAACCTATTGCGGAAATAATTGATACAACTATTAATGATTTCCAGAATGTTCTAACCGCTCTTTTAATATTTCTATTACCTAAATTTTGAGAAACAATTGTTGATGTTCCTTCTTCAAATGAGTTAGTAGGTGATGTAATTAATCCTGAAATATTATTTGATACACCAAGTGTACCAACAATTAAGCCATCCATTAATGGATCTGCGTTACCTTTATTCCAAAATGCACCGCACATACCATTAACTACTACTTTACCCATACTCATTACAAATTTACCAAAGAAAATAGGTATAGATAATTTTAAAATTTTAACTGTATAAATCTTCTTTAAAGGTAATTGTTTAATTGATACATGTAATAAATTAGATGGTCTAAATAAGATAATTAAACCATATAATGTTAAAGCTGCTTGAGCAATAATTGTTGCAGTTTCAACTGAAACAATATCTAACCATTTAAAGCCATATACGAAGCCACATGTTAATCCTAATTTTAATAACATTACGATAATATTTAATATCATAATTCTTCTAGAATTACCTTTAGCTTTTTCTAAACCAATAAATACACTATTGATAGATACAAATGCAAGTTCAAGCATTTGTAATCTAAAATAATTAACACCAATTTTTACTGAATCTTCAGCAATTTGACACATTCTTAAAATTGGTTCTGATAAAGGAATTAATATTAACATTAATATTGCAGATAATATAACTGACATGAATAAAAGATTTGATGCAGAATGACGTGCATTTTTAAGATCACCTGCACCATAATATCTTGCAACAAGTACACCACCACCTGCAGCTAAGCCACCACCAAAGGCAGATATTGTACTTTTAATCTGGCTTATTGATGATACTGCATTTTGTGCTGTCGTATTAATTGATGCACAAATAATTTGGTCTATAACAGTATATGCACTATTAAAGAAATTATATAAAGCGATAGGTAAACATATTGCAAGAATAGTCTTTAATAGGTCACCTTTAAGAATCATCTCTCTTCTTTTTGCCTCTGTAGCCATAATACCCTTTTCCTTCCTACACCAAAATTGTAGTCCTAAATAATTAAAATAAAAAGGAAAAAATCACTCAAAAGTAATATTTGAGTGAATTTTTCCTAATTTTTTATTTATTTCATTAATAATTCAGTAATGTTTTCTGCGAAAGTTTTAGTATCATCAGGGATAATACCTTGTTCTAATAATGATTCATTATATAAGATATTTACATATTTATTAAATAATTCTTTATTATCCTTTGATAATCCTTCAAGCTTTTCAAACATTGGATGGTTTGGATTAAGTTCAAATATTCTATCAGCTTTAACTTCATGATTTTGAGCCTTTAATACACGTTCCATTTCAAATGAAATTTGACCATCAGATGATACTGAGCAAGCTCTATCAGTTAATTTCTTTGAAATAACTACATCTTTAACTGATGGGATAGCTTCTTTAATTTCATTTAAGAAATCTTTCTTTTCTTCTTTTATCTTTTCAATCTTCTTATTTTCATCTTCTGATAATAATTCAAGATCATCCTTTGAAATATTCTTAAATGGCTTTTCATTATAATTCTTTATTGCGTCAAGCATAAATTCATCTACGCCATCAGTTAAAATAAATAAATCATAATCTTTATCTAATACTTGATTAATTTCAGGTAATCTTGAAGCTTGTTCCTTATCCTTTGCAGATACGAAATAAATAGCTTTTTGATCTTCCTTCATATTATCAACATATTCTTTAAATGTAATTAATTTATCTTCTTTATAGCTCTTTAATAGAATTAAATCTTGAAGCTTTTCTTTCTTTTCGCCCCAATTTTCATATGTGCCATATTTTAAATTAACACCATAATTAGAATAGAATTCTTCATATTTCTTTCTATCATTTTTAAGCATTGAAGAAAGCTCACCTAGGATTTTAGTTTCTACATTTTTCGCAATCTTTTTAATTGCACGATCTTCTTGAAGTGTTTCTCTTGAAATATTTAAAGGTAGGTCTGCTGAATCAACTAAGCCTTTAACAAATCTTAAATATTCAGGAACTAGTTCTTTACATTTATCTAAAATAAATACACCTTTAGTATATAATTTTAAACCACGTTCATTATTATCATTCATAAAATCATACATTGGTTTTTTAGGAATGAATAATAATGCTTCATATGTAATATTACCTTCAACCTTAACTTGAATAGATGTAATTGGATCTTGATAATCCATGAATTTATTTTTATAAAATTCATTTAAATCCTTTTCAGTTACATCTGATTTATTCTTCTTCCAGATAGGAAGCATAGAATTAATTGTTTCAAGCTCTAAATGAGTCTTTGGTTCTTTATCATCCTTATCATTTTCATCTTTTGGATCATATTTAGTAACCCAAGTTTTAATAGGATATCTTACATAATCAGAATATTTTTTAATTAAATCAGTAATTTTATATTCTTCTAAATAATCAGAATATTTTTCTTCTTCAGTATCATCTCTTAAATATAAAGTGATGATAGTTCCTGCTTCATCCTTTTGTGCTTCTTCAATTGAATATGAATCAAGACCATCACTTTCAAATAAATAAGCTTTATCTGAATTAACATTCTTTGTTAAAACTTTTACGTGCTTTGCAACCATAAATGCTGAATAAAAGCCAACACCAAATTGACCAATGATATCTACATCACCTTTTGCTGCATCACCAAGCTTTTCAATGAATTCTTCACTACCACTTTTAGCGATAGTACCTAAATTATTTTCAAGGTCTTCTTTAGTCATACCAACACCATTATCAGTGATAATGATTGTTTTTTCTGCCTTATCAGCTTCTACTTTTATTTCATAATCTGTAGCTAATTTAGTATCAGTTAATGATAAATAATGTCTTTTATCAATCGCATCACTTGCGTTTGATACAAGCTCACGAAGGAATATTTCTTTGTGAGTATATATTGAATTAATCATCATATCTAATAATTTCTTAGTCTGTGTTTTAAATTCCTTAGTTTCTTTCATAAATACCTCCAAAACAACTACAAATATTATTATAATCATTGTTTTTGGCACTGTCAAGTGATAAGTGCTAAAAATAATTATTAAATGAAAAAATAAATATATTATTATATAATTAAATTAATAAGGAGTTCTTTATGCCAGAGAGTTTTAGATTGAAAGCTTTAAAATTAAAAAGAATGCTAAAAATTAATGTCGTATTACCTAAAAAATATGACTATAATGAACATAATTATCCATTATTTATTGCATTAGATGGACAATTTCTTTTTAATTTTATGGATGAAAATACAAGAAAAGTTAACATTGAAGATGAAATCATAAATGAAAATATCATTTTTGTATCACTTCATTCTCCTTCTATTGAGGATTGGAGAATATCTGAATTAAATCCTTATTATAATGGTGATCATCCTGAGGTTGATAAAATATTAGCTTATATATATGCTGATTATATTGCGAATGATTTAATATCATTCTTAAAAGATAAATATCGTATCAATGATGATATTTATCTATATACATCTGATATATCATCTATATTAGGATTATATATGATATATAGATATGATAATTTTAAAGGTGTAGGATTATTCTTGCCTAAGATCGATAATGTAGATGATAAATTTAAAAATGATATTATTAAAAATATGAAAAAAGATAAAAAGATTTACCTTTATAGTGGTAAATCTGATAATGATGATTATTATAAAATATATCAATATTTAGATAAAGAAACTAATAATATCATGCTTGATTATAATGAAGATGAAGATGATAATTATGAATCAATAAAAAATCATATTAAATCATATTTTGATTATTTATTAAGATAAAGATGGCTATTTTGGATAATAGCCATCTTTTTTATTTTTATAATGCATTATTATAAATATCTATCATATCATTTAAATCAAGTAATCTACTTGATCCTTTAGGTCCTCCACAAGATGCATAGCATGATTTGGCCATATCTGATACATCTTCATATGTTGGATATATATTTAATTCTCTTAATTTAATAGGTAAGCCCCAAGATGAAAATATTTCTTTTGTTTTTCTTATACCTTTTTTAGCTATATCTATTTTATCTTGGCCTTCGATACCTAAAACATTTTTAGCATATTTATAAAATCTATCTAGATTATTCATATAAACATATTCTGCCCATGATGGCCAGATAATAGATAAGCCTGCACCATGTGTAACATTATATTTTCCAGATAATTCATGTTCAAGCTTATGTGACATGAAATCACCACCATCATTTCCACAGCCAGTAAGTCCATTATGTGAAAGTGATGATGCCCACATTACTTCTGCACGAGCTTCTAAATTTTCTGGATCTTCATGTAAAATAGTTCCATATTTAAATACTGTTCTCATTAAGCCTTCTGCAATTTCATCAGTTAATTCTAAATTACCACCTTTAGTGAAATATCTTTCCATTGTGTGCATTATAATGTCACAACAGCCAGCCATTGTTTGATTATCAGGTAATGTAGTTGTATATGTTGGATCCATAATTGCGAAAGTCGGTCTACAATAATTACTATTGCAGCCTCTTTTTTCTTTTGTAGTATCATTAGTAATTACACTTGAATCACTCATTTCACTACCGGCAGCTGAAATAGTTAATATAACGCCTATTTTTAAAGAACCTTCTGGTTTTCTTTTTTTAGAATAAAAATCCCATACATCTCCACCATTATATACACCATAGCCAATTGCCTTAGCTGTATCAATTACAGAGCCACCTCCTACAGCTAATAAGAATTCAATATTGTTTTTCTTAACAATATTAATTCCTTCATTAACTTTAGAAAGTAATGGGTTTGGTTCTACTCCTTTTAATTCAAAACATTTAATATTATTATCTTCTAAGATATCTCCTATTTGGGTATATAAACCACTTTTCTTAATACTACCAGAGCCATATATTAATAATAATTTATCTATATTATATGATTTTAAGATATCTCCTAATTCTTTTACTCTTCCTTCACCAAAATATATTTTAGTTGGTGTATAATAATTAAATTTATTCATATTACCTCCCTATTTAATTTCTTTTAATTCATTAATAATATTTTTAATATCATCATGAATTGCTAAAGATGTATTTAAATTCATTGCGGTTTCACTCTTATTTAATAATACTAAATTCTTACCCTTAAAATATGATACAAAGCCTGCCGCAGGATATACAACTAATGATGTTCCTACAACAATTAATGTATCAGCTTTAGATATATAATCTATAGCTGATGTGATATTATCATAATTTAATGATTCTTCATATAATACTACATCAGGCTTAACAAGACCATTACATTTATCACATCTTGGTATACCATTATTGTCTTTAATATTAAATAAATCCTTTAAATCAAAAAATTTATGACAATTCATACAATAATTTCTTGCGATAGAGCCATGAAGCTCTATTACATTTTTTGATCCTGCAAGCTGATGTAGATTATCAATATTTTGTGTTACTACGGCTTTAACCTTACCCATCTTCTCAAGCTCTGCAAAATATGTATGTGCTACATTTGGTTTTGCATCTAAATAAACCATTTTATCAAAATAAAATTCATAAAATATATCTGTATGAGCCATAAAAAAAGAATGAGATATTATTTCTTCTGGTGAAAATGTATTATTTAATTTTTGATTATAAATACCATTGGCACTTCTAAAATCAGGAATACCTGATGGTACAGATAATCCTGCACCTGAAAATATAACTATATTGTTACTCTCATCTATTATTTGTTTTAATTTTAAAATATCGTTCATATTATCACCTATAATTATTATAAAACAAATAAAAAAGATTGTAAAAACTTTTTGTTTCTACAATCTTTTTATCTTTACCAAGATTCGCCTTGTTTAGCTTTCTCAATTCTACTTGATTTCATATGAGCAAGTACCATTGCGAAAACATATAATACTAACATTATTATTCCAAATATAATAATTGATTTATATGGTCCTTCCATTTTTAAAATCTTATAATGATTATCTTTAAAGAAATAATCTAATTTATCATATTTACCTTCATGTAAGACACCTAGCATCATCATTATTATACAGATAACTGCAGGTATTATGAATAATGTTGTAAAGAACATTGTTCCACAATATCTAAATCTAGATCTTAATCTAGCTGTTGAACCTGTCATACATTGAATAAATGCGATAATTCCTCTTATTGTACCAATAATGAAGAATATACCTAAAAGTGTCATTAACCCAAGACCTGCAAATGATAATGCCATTAATACTGTAGCCATATCTTTACCTGCATCATTAAGTGAATGATCTTGAATTAATTTAGATGCAAATTCAGCATAAGTTTTTAAAGATAAACCTTTTGAATCTGTTTTAATATTATAGGAAGCTTTTGCTAAATCTGCATAGAATTCTGAAATTGTATAACTAGGGCTTATAAGAGTTGAATCTGTAACTACAACCTTCATAATTATGAAATAGATTATTAATCCCATTAAAATAGGCATAGCTAATTTAATGATACCTTCAAAAATAAGTATTCCTCTTATTTTACTTATTACATCTTTTTCATCAACTTTAAATGGATGTGCTTGATACATTTGTTGTGGTTGTCCTTGTTGTTGGAAATTATTTGGTGTACCAGATTTGCCCTCTAATTCATCAATTTCCTTTTGAAGTTGTTGTTTCTTTAAAAGAAGCTCCTTCTTTCTTTCTAAAGCAGCAAGTTCATCTTCAGGTGTATCTTCTTTTAAGTCTGATTCTTTTACTGCTTGAACACCAACTGCTGCTACACCTAAAGCTGCACTAGAATTATCTTCAACTAAATCTGATTCTTTTACAGGCTGTGTTGGTGTAGAATTTTGTGAAGCTAAAACAGCTCTTTCATCATCAGTTAATTCATCTTCAGTAACATATTGAATTTCTTCACCTGTTTCAGCATCTACATAATGAACTTCTTCTATATATTCAACATCATCATCAGGTTGTTCTACATATTCAATTTGTTCTTCTTGTTGTGCTTCATTTGTTTGTTCATTTTGAGGTGCTCCACATTCTGTACAGAATGCTGCACCATCATTTAATTCAGCACCACATTGTTTACAATGCTTCATATAAACCTCATTTCTTATACTGCATATAAAATTATATAAAGTATATTTTCTTACTTTAGTTTATCATTATTATGATAATTATTCAATATAAAGTAAAAAACCACAAGATTTATGGTCTTGTGGTTCAATATCAATTTAATAATTATAAATATCTAGGGTTATTCAAATTCAAATGATGCTCATTTTGGCATTCCTCACTGGAACTAACATAATATATTTCATATCCAAGTCCAGTTTTGTAATAATAGACAAAATCTGAATTAAACTCTTTTAGCTTACCAGTTATTCTTTTAACTGTATTGTTTTCAAATATTATAACAATAAATTGATTGCTTTGTTTAGCATATAATATTTTCAGTTAAATCCGCTCCTTTCTTTTTTAGAGATTCATAGAATCATTTAACAAAAAAATATTGCTCATAATTTTTCGCAAATTAATGCTTTGATCCATATGAATTTATTATTTTCATAGCAATATATTCTATTAAAGGTATCTCTTTTAAAATATATTTGTCATCTGCAGGAAAATATTTTTCTTCTTCTCGTTCCTTTGAATGAACAATAGCATTCCTAACTTTATAGATTCTGTCAGAGATAATTCTTATATTTTTTTCATAAGAAGTTTGGTCATCTATAGAAACCTTAGTGTTTTTAATTTTATGAGCATTGTTATTTACATAATAATCATTATCTTTTAAAAACTCGAAAAGATCTTCACTACCTAAATATTCATTCAATAAATTAAAAAGCTTAGTTGCTTCATTTGCTTTGACTAAATCGTTTATTATTTTTATCTTGTCTCGGCTTATTTCATCTTCTTTTATATTCTTAATAAATTCTATTTGTTGACATAAATTAAAACCATCAAACGCGTATTCTACGACATTATAATACGAGATGTATTTTGCACGAATATTTGAAGTATCAGAGGCAGCTAAAAAATATTCTAACATATCAGAATTATATAGTTTTCCTTCAATAATTCTTTCACTCTTTTTCTTATGATTAATATATTTTAGTGGATAAATGAAACATTTTCTTGATAGCAATTCTTCAGCAGACAAAATCGGATTTATCCTATTATAATGGTAAATAAGCATGTTATATATGACTGATCTAATCAATCTATTCATATCTTCAATGTTATGTTTCACGCTATCTTTATTCTTTATAGTTAATAAATAGTAAAAAGAAAAATCACTCTTTATTATATCAATAAACGATATTGCGCTTATTTCTTTATTTCGTAGACAAACGTGATACTTATTATTACTTTCTTTAAACAGAGCAAATAGTTTTAAGCAAAAATTATCATCTATTGAAGAAAATGATAGTTCATAATTTTGAAATTCAAAAACAGTATTTACTAAACGGCTTGGGCCATAACATAAAACAATTATCTTGTTATCAATTATATACAAAAGATTTTCCTTAAAAATTTTATCATTTTCTTTCAAAGGTATAATGTCATTAAAAGAAATATTGACTTTATCATCGAATATTAATGAATCAAAATCATTTTCTTTTATTCTATTTGGATACATTTCTTTAAGTGCATCCATAAAAAACTTTTTATCATACATATTGTAAGTCTCCATCTGTTTAACTAATAGTTAACAAACTTATCCAACATGCTGGACGGACGCCGCAGCTAATGCGTCTAACTTCGTCGCTGTCGGTATTGCCATAGCTATTAACGAAAAGAGTGTAGTGATCATGATTGCAGTGAGGAGAACGCAACCACCAATAACTGCCACCTGTAGAACTATTAACATATAATCCTTGGCACTTAGCATAGTCAGAACCTTTGGCTTGTCTAACAGTTGAGCTTGTGTAATATGTAGTTGCTTCTTTATATGAAAGCAAGAACATCTTATCGTTTGTATTATTACATACATAACTATTTGAACTACGACTAGTTGATTCAGCACTGTTATCTACTGTTGTAGTTTCAATTAATGCCTTTTGTAAATCATTAAATGCTGTATTATAGAAATCATTATTCAAGAATTTTCTTATAGCTGATAATTCATAATTATTTGCATATCCTTCTCCACCATTATGACTAAATTTTGATCTGTAATTATCTGGATAATAATCTTGACTATCAAGTATTAAATTAGCTAATAATAATGCTTTACCATCAGATTCAGTTAAAATATTCCATTCTATTGAATCATAGCTGAACCAATAGATTGTATTAGTTGAATATCCATTATCATCTTGATAAGTACTTGATGTCGATGAACTAGATGAATAGTAATATGGTCTATATGAAGTGAAATAAACACCTCTGTAGTCATATGTTCCATTATTATCTATATCTACATCCTTATAATACATATAATCAATTTGAGATGAAGATATGTAATATTTATAACTTGTCCAAGTAGAATCATATGTTATTAATGATAAACCATTTTCGGAGGTTGCATCTACTTTAGTTTGTGGATATTTACCAAAATAAATTTTACTGCCATTTCTTGCTATCAACGCATTTTTAATAATAGTGGTAATAGTTATGCTAATTGAAGGCACATTAAATGTATAATTATCCCCCAAATATGTTATGTCATCACTTCTAACCCACATAATTGTGTATCCCTCCGGAATATTTGACGCAGTTAAAGTAATTTTTTTATCATATTCATACTCATTACTGTAATTAATACCTGTAATATCTACTCCGGTTGCTTGATTATCGAGTGTAATTGTATATTTATTAACAGTATATATTGCTTCAAATTCTACTGAAGAAGCACCAATACTGTAGGTAAATGATTCTTCCTCTTTATATGGTGAATCATTTAAATACCAACCATCAAATGTATAGCCTGGATTTGTTGTTGCTGTGATTATTATTGATTTACCATATTTATAAGTTCCACTTACATCTGTTATAGTTCCAGCTTTATCACTATTTTGGCTTAATGATAATGTATAACTATTTCTTGTGTAATTTAACTTAATTACTGTACTTCCATCACCATTAATATTAACTTGTGTTATTG
>JAEEGL016854279.1_pt1 | contig 19218 bp, 11 predicted proteins | sample 9134231 | NCBI WGS metagenome assembly JAEEGL01 (sample SAMN16246548, study PRJNA631951) | gut metagenome | biome: gut microbiome; feature: rumen; material: fiber-attached | host: Bos | place: Iran: Karaj | collected 2018-10 | reverse complement strand
TCACGTTTGAGCAGAGCGTCGTATTCGCTCTTGAGGGCGTCGTAGTCAGCCTGAGTGACGCTGTAGGGGCAAAGGACAAAGTTGTGGGATTTCTTGGACTTACTACCGAACTTATAGGTGACACCAAGGGACAGGGTCGTGCGTGCATCTGTGGCCCAGTTGAACTTGGGGCAGTTGTCATAGTTATTCCAGAGCACCGCAGGACGAATGTTTATTTGCCACGCTTTAGCCTTTCCGAGGTTGAAATTAAATTCCGCACCGGTGTTGTAGACCACGTAGTTGGGGTCGATGCGAGGGTCGCCATAATCGTGACCCCAGCCCATTCCACCGACGAGAACCACCTCAAACAGACGGGGTTCACCGGGATAGCCACCGAACCAGTTAGAGAGGTTCAGTTTTCCGTTGAGGAGGACAGCACTTTGATCAACGAAGGTATAGGAACCAGTCGTGTTGAAATAGGCGATACCCTCAACGCTCCAGCCGACGACCGGAGTGATGTACTTGCCCAGTTCCAGCCCAGCCATAGGGCGGACACCATTGAACACGGTCTTCGCACCGTTCCAGAAGAAGGGAGCCTCACCGTGCACGGTGGTGGTAGCACCACCGAAAGCGGAGACGTACGTGTTCTCAAAGAACTTGGAACGCTGTACAGTCTGTGCGGACGCCATCGCTACGATGGTCAAGCCCGCGAGAAACAAAAGAAATTTTCTCATTGCTTTACACTTTTTAATATCTTTAGTTAGTTGTCTCAGTTCTTAAAGTATATCTCCTTTAAGTATCTGCCATACTCGTTTTTTTCGTGCTCAACGGCGGAATTCCACAATTTTTCTTTGCTTATCCACCCATTATTGAACGCAATTTCCTCCGGGCAGGCAATCATAGTACCGCTACGCTTCTCAATCGTTTCAACGAAAGATGACGCGTCATACAGGCTGTCGAACGTGCCGGTGTCAAGCCAGACGGCACCCCTCGGCAACTGCGTCAGGCGTAGCCGGCCATCCTGCAGGTACAGTTGGTTCAGCGAGGTTATCTCAAGTTCGCCCCTTTCGGAAGGCTTTACCTGCCTCGCCTTCTCAACCACGTCACCCGGGTAGAAATACAGTCCGGTGACACAGATGTCCGACTTGGGTTCCTTCGGCTTCTCCTCAATGCTGAGGACGGTGCCATCCTCGTCAACCTCGGCGATGCCGTACCGCTGAGGGTCCTTTACCTTGATGCCGAACACGGTGGCCATCCTCGGTAGGTCTGCGGGACCTTTCGGTCCGTCATAGGAAGCCCAGCCGACGGCGGTGTCGAGCATTTCGGAAAATCCAGACGTATGGAAAATGTTGTCACCGAGGATGAGGGCACAGGGCTCTCCATCCTTCAGGAACCCGCAGTCCGACGCTATCGTGAACGCCTGTGCCAGTCCCTGAGGCTTTTCCTGAACTCCGTACGTAATCTTGACTCCGAAGTCCCTCCCGTCCAGAAGCAACCTCATGAACGGGAGTTGGTCTTCGTACGTCGTGATTACGAGTATCTCCCTGATGCCGGCAAGCATCAGCGTTGACAGCGGGTAGTAAATCATAGGCTTGTCGTACACGGGTAGCAGTTGCTTGGACACCGCCCTCGTGATTGGATAGAGCCTTGTTCCGGACCCGCCAGCGAGGATTATGCCTTTCATAGCGACAGGTTGCAACAGTCGTTCGGGTTCTGGTTCACGTGGTCACGCCAGAACTCCCAGTGTTCCGGAACGTCCTCGCAGACGGACACCTGCTTGAAGTTCTTGACCTCGGCGAGGAGTTTCCGTTTCTCCTCAATGGGAAGATGCTTGTAACCGTGGCTCCTGAGGGAATACCTCGACAGGTCAACGCCGGCGTCAAGGTTGGTCAGCCATTTCTCAATCCACGTGTTGGTGCGAAGGAACTCCACGAGAATCTTGTCGCACTTGACGGAGTTCACGATGTCCATATCCACGAACTCGGGGATGTACGGGGACAGGCGGAGCGTCACGTCGAAGCCGGCCTCCTGCAGTTTCTCAATGCCAGCCTTCCTGACGAGGTAAGACGGGGCACCGGGTTCAATACGCTGGCGGAGGTCCTCGTCGGTGTTGGTGAAGGACACCTGAATGTGGGCGAGCCTCCTGTCCATCACCTCAATGTACTTGTCGCTGGACACGAGGTCCGCGTTCTTCGTGACGATGAGGTAGTGGATACCACGCTCGTTGAGCAGTTTGATGGTCTCGTAGGTCACGTTGTGCTCCCTCTCGCAGTCTTGGAAGCAGTCGGTCATACCGCCGAGGCGGATGACGCAACCCGGTTCCAACTTCGTGTTGATGAGTCGCTTGATTTTCTTGATGTCGGCGACTGACGGGTCAAGCGGGTTCCACAACTTGCGGAAATCCAGAAGGGACTTCGCGTAGCAGAAACCGCAGTTGTTACGGCAACCGCACCCGTAGGTGTCAAGCCGGTCCGGGTAGTGGCAACGGTCTCCCTCGTTACCCTCCACGTGCTTAAAAAAACTCTTAAACTCTTTTGCCATTTTGAATTCTTTTTATAATGTTGTCAATACTTTTCATCCAATGTTTAGGATGGTACGAGAAAACCTCCTCGGTTTTTGATGTATCAAGGACGGAATAGTGAGGTCTTTTAACAGGCTCGTCTTCCGGAGTAAACTTTTTAGTTACGTTTATGTCTATGGAGTCGCAGGACAGACCGTAGACGTAGTAAGCCACGTCATACCAAGAGCATACGCCGGCACCTGTGAAATTGTATGTTCCGGCCTTTGACAGGAGCGGGGTCTTGCTGGAGTTCTCCTCTATCAACTGATACACGAAGAGGGCGAGGTCCCTTGCGTCCGTGATACAGCCGACTTGATCAATCACAACAGAAGACTCCTGACCGTTAATGGCACGCTCGTACATAGTCTTGACGAAGTTCTTCCCGTACTCGGAGCAGAGCCACGAGGTCCTGAGGATGATGTAGTTCTTCAACCCGGACGACAGGATAAGTTCCTCGCCTATGCACTTGGAGTATCCGTAGAAGCACTCATCACGGTCCACGATATCGAATTTTACGTCATCAACCGGAATGTTCGGTATCGGGGTATTGTAGGAAACACCGTGCACGTAGTCCGTTGAAATGTGGATAAGGACGGCACCTACCTCCTTGGCCGCCAGTGCGAGGTTCATAGGACCCACGGCGTTCACATCATACGCCTTGTCGCGGTCTTCCTGTGCCTTGTTCACGTTCGTGTAGGCCGCGAAGTTCACGATGACGCAGATGTGGTTATCCCTGACGAACTCGCTCACCAAGTCTTGGTCGGTGATGTCCAGTTCATCGTGGGATTTGAAGATGTAGTAGTTGGGCTCTCCGACGAAATGGTCGGGCTTTCCGTTTCCGGATACGTTCACGACGTCTTGCAGGCAACGCCCAAGTTGCCCGCTCGCTCCCGTTACGAGTATGTTCATAGTTGAGAATAATATTCGTCGTCAATCCTCTCAATGTAGGATAACGGTGACTCGCCTTCCCCGAGGGTGTGGATTTTGTCGAATCCGTTCTCCTCGGTAATCAGCGACTCCTCTGGCTTGACGCTCCCCTTGTACTTACCATAGTTTGATGTCTCAAAATCTTTGGTAATAGGGTTGTAGTCTCCCCACGCGGTTCTTTGGCTTCCGTCTATTGCCTCAACGAAATAGGTCCTTCCGGTCCTTTTTGACTTTACGATGAATCTACCGGTCTCGTCCGTGTTAGTTAGAAATTTCTTCCTGAACTCACTGGTCATCAGTGTCCACTATTTTCTTCACCTCTTCCCACGTGATGGCAGGAGAGTCGTCCATTTCCCTGATGATGCCGTCGGCTCCGAGTTTGAACGCACGCCTCACGTCGAGGCACGCGAACTTGTCGGTGATAATCGGGTACTTTTTGCATTGGGTGTGCCCGAATATCTGGTAGGCACCGGCTTTCTTGCCGTCGTTAAGGAAATGCTCCTTGATGTCGGCCCACGTACAGGAGCCGAAATCCCAGAAACCACCGCGATATTTTGACATACACGCAAGAGCCCCTCCGAGATAGTAGGAGTCGGTAAGGTACAGGTTGTTCAGGTAATCGCAGATGTCCCCCTTCGCGTGGACGAGGTACTCCGTGACCCATCTGTCAATGATGCCGGCGTGCGAGAACACGTATTCCTTTCCACCTATGGTCTTGCGGACGGCTATCCTGAACAGGTGCCTGTTCTCGTTGAACACCTTGAAATACTTGCGTGCGTACGCCCAACTGTACCGACCGTACTGCCCCGAGTCGGCGATGAAATAATGTTGGTCGTGATTGCCCACAAGGAGGGTGACGGTGTCCGGGTGCTTGCGTTTGAAATCAACGATAGCCTCAAAATTCTTCAGGGTGTAGTCCCCGGGCTTTATATTCTCCCCCGGATACGGGTCGTTGTAGTCTCCAAGGAACACAATCTCGTCGTTCTCGTGTCCCTTGACGGCTTTCTTCCAGAAGGTGCGACCGTGTATGTCGGGTATGATAATCATAGCAAATCAAATATACAGATTTTCCCGAGAAGGTGAATGCAAACCGCTCCCCGGAGCCCATTTATTAGGCAGGAAAACTATTTATTATAAAATAAATTGCCATCAATGACGGACAAGAAATACATACAGCCTGTACGATACATAACGACCCTTCCGAAACAGGAAGCCATCGAGCGGGTAAAGGAGTATGTTGAGGAGAACATCGCGGATTTCAAGGATGGCGAGATTGTTTCCATTGACTACAAGGGAGACGGGGACCTCAAGGATGTCATCCTTACCACGTCTGCGATAGTCCGCATAAGCGGTAACGCCGTCACGGTTGACGCGTTGGTTTCCGACAGGGACACAATGAAAGTCATTGAAAGCGAGAGCGAACCGACAGACAAGAAGGCTCTCTGGCTTACAGACTACGTCCCCGGAGACGGTCAGGCATCCGATTTCACGAACCTTCGCGAGGAGATTAAAACCCTCAAGGAAACAATACGCCTTCTCAAGGGGCTCGTCAACAAGCACGAGTACGCCCTGAACACGACGCTCGCCGGCGGTGACATCGTTGAGAACAGCGAAAAATTCGACTTGGAGAACAGCGACGTGCCGGAGGAGCCGGAGGACGCGGAAGGAATAATCGTGTACGGCGAGGGTCCTGTCACGGACTTTGACCTGTACATCGGAAACCTGCCACTCAGCGACATAGCCTACACGGACTTTGACAACTCAATCCTGTACCGGAACAAGCGGTACCCCCTGAGGCTTCGGATGTTCAACGCCGGAAAGGAACGCGTTGAGGAGACTGACGAATACGAACTCGCAATCAGTTACATTGAAGACTACATAGTGGTTGACGAGCGTCGCGTCATCGCCTCCCTTGAGGACGGTCAAGCACAAATTGGTGCAAGGCTTACCCTGCCTTCCGGAGACATCCTGACAAAATCATACGTCATCTATTTCTCAAGGAATGAGGAGCCAGACTATGACTCGTACGCCGAGCCGAACGTGCACCATATCCTGCAGAAGCACGCAAAAAATTTCGCTACGATGGTCGCCTACGGTGACTACCTGTGCGTCGGAGAGTTCTGCTGGTGCGAGGAGGAAGAGGCACTGTTCCTGAAGGAGAAGGGTGCCAACGGAACCATCAAGTATTTCAAGGTGAACGGCAACGGCGGTGGCGACATTGAACCGCCGAGCGGTGACACCGAGACCATAACCTACCGTGTGGACGAGAACGGTAAGTTCATAGCGGAATCCTCCGACGAGTCCGTCGGTGTGTTCGGAGGCGTCCTTACGCTCGTCGGTGTCGTGGATGAACACGGCGTACTTAAATTGATAGACCAGTAAAAACAAAGCGATATGGAGCAAATTCACCAAATAGAAGTAAACGGTCAGTTGTTTGAACTCAACCTCACTGACGTGGTGTCTCACCTCACGTCCCCGGACGGTACTGACTACCTTCTCCTCGTGGACAACAACGGAAACCTGTACACCAAGCGTTCCACGGAAAGCGACGTCCAACCGTTGAACCCTCCGGGAGATGCTACGAAGGGAAAAATCTACAGTTTTTCCGGAGACGATGAAAACAAGAGCAATCTGTACATCAACTCCCTGTACTGCGGTGGTGCAAGCGACGAGAACTCGCTAAACTACTGCTCGCACAACTTCGTGGAGTTGTCCAACCTCACGAAGGCGGATATCAACCTGTCCGGTATGACGCTCCAGTACGCCATCGACGGCTCCGACTGGAAGGTCCTTCCACTACAGGGCGTTATCCCCGCCGGCGGAACTTTCCTCATCAGGGGTAAACAGTGCTCCAAGATGGACTCCCCGACCACGAAGATCAAGGTCAAGACCTACGATATGGAGTGGTATCTTGACGGGAACCTCATATCCTTTGAGAACACCGTGTCTGCAAAGTTCTACCTGTGCTTCAACTCAGCGAAATGCAACGTTGACAACCCATACAACAACACGGACGGTGCCGTCACGTCAACGGTGGTCGGATACATTGACCTCATTGGTATCAGGGGAACGAAAACCCCGGGCGGTTACGAGGGAAAGGACACCGCAACCGCGACCTCGGAGAGAAAGAACCTGAGCGGTAAGTACCTGTTCAGGAAATACTACGCTATGGACCCCGTATCACAGGCTACCAAAGCCATCAGTGCAAGAAAAAACAGTAACGACTGGTGCTACGTTGACCTGACCAAGGAAGACGGAGACCTCATCCCGAACATTGAGGTGTACACCCCGAAGGCTTCCTTTGAGGGAAAGACCCTGTTCTACAACAAGACCGACCTTGACGAGAACAAGCCTTCAATGATTACCTGCTCTTTCGGTATTCAGGCTACCGATGGCGGTTCCTCCGCCCGTGCCACGAGGTGCTTCAACTGGCTCGCCGGCAAGCCGGGATTCAACTACATCTGGATTAAGCCGGAATCCGACACCTCTTGGGGAACCGCTAACAAGGCGTTTGAGGAAGGCGACGGCCGTACTCACCACACGGACCATTGGTACAACACCAAGATTTCGCAGTACACGAACAACCGCGTCCTGTTTGCGAACAAGTTCATCAAGACTGGACTGTCCGCAGGCAGGTACCAGTACGTCGCCGGTAGGAAAAAGTCAGACGGTTCCCCCGACTTTGAGCACTGCACGGACATAAGGTCTTTTGTCGTCCGTGCAAGCAGTTCCGTTGATTCATTCAACTTCGTCCAGACCTCTGACCAGCAGGGCTTCAACTGGGAGGAATACCAGATGTGGGCGGCCGCTTCCAAAGTTATTATGGAGGAGAGCGGTAGCACGCTTGACTTTATGATTAACACGGGCGATATGACCCAGAACGGTAACCGTCTGTGCGAGTGGCTTGACTATTTCGCGGCCAAGTGCCCGGATATGCAGAACCTTGAGGAGATGGCGACCATCGGTAACAACGACCTTTCCCCTATGGACCTGAAAACCCTCGGTAACGGTAAGGATGCGACCAAGATATCGCTGGAGAACATTATGTTCTTCTACACCTTTGAAACAGACGACGACAACAAGCCGGAGTTTGAGATTAACGGAGTGAAATACTACGTTCCGTCCTTGTACTCTTTCAACTACGGAAACGTCCACTTCGTCAGTACTGTTTCGGAAATCAAACCGAACCTTGAAAAGATTGGGTACGGGTTTGCCGACGGAGGTAATTTCTACCCGCACGTGAGACAGTGGGTCCTGAACGACTTTGCCAAGTACGGAAAGACCGGCTCTACCGGTTGGAACATCGGATACTGCCACGAGATGCCGTTCACCATCCTCACGAGAGCCGTCACCAACAAACCCGGAAAACGCACCAACGGTAGTAACGCAAACACGAACACGCCGACGTCTATGGAGTATTGGCTCAGCGAGTTCTTCCAGACGCACAACTTCCCGCTGGTCATCGGCGGTCACAAGCACACGCAGGCTACGTCTTGGCCGCTCCTTGAGAACATCACCGGAGAAGGTGACAACAGGGTTGTTGACTCCCAGCACCCCATCATCGTGGTCACCTCTGCGGAACTCGCCGAGTTCAACGGCTCAACGACGTTGAAGGCTTACGACGGAAGGATGCTTCCGAACAAATGGTTCGTTTCTGGTTCGGATACTATAAGCGAAGAATTTGCGAAGCACGCGGAACTCTGCACATTTATGATGAGAGACAGCGTGCCAGCCGGTCTGACTCCTGTCATCTATGCGATGTCTCAGGCTACCGGATACAAGCACACGTCCAACAAAGAACTGCCGTCGTCCGAACTTCCTTGGCTCCGTTACTATTTCCCGTCAACGCTTGACGGTACCACTGACGTGGCTAACGACGGACAAAAGTTCCCGTTCTACACGGTCTGGCAGATTACCCCGAACACGATTACCGGAAACGTCAGGAAGGTGTATGGCGGTTTCAACAACAAGGGTAAGTTCGATGTGAACGCCGAGTGGCCTTACGTCAAGGAAGGGTACAGTGCGGTTGAAAAGGACCGGTCCACAAGAATCCACTCCATCAACGGCATCACCTCTATGACCAACCAAGAGGCTGAGACCGACACAAGGACTACGAACATCACGAAATAAACAGGATACAGATGTCAAAAAATCTGAAGAGATATAACGAAGTGACGAAAGATTGGGAGCCGATTTCGTCTCCCGACGTCACCTACATACAGAACCTGTCGGGTGACACCGTCACGGATACCAACGTCTACGTTACGAACTACAACTACACGGATGACGGAGAGACCGGTAAGACGCTGAGCGACGCCCTGACGGACATCAGCGACGACATTTCCCGCCTGCAGAGGAACGTGTCTTGGCTCGCCGAGCACGGAGGTGGCGGTGGCGGAGGTGGCGGTGGCGGTCAGGTCGTCTCCTCCTACGGTATCGTCCTCATTGAGCCTATCGGAGTCCAGAACGGCGGTAGCATCTATACGAGCGGTGGGGAGGACCGCGTGACCGTTACGTTTATGATTACCGGCGGTACCACTGGCGACCGCTGTAAGTACTCGTACCGTATCGGTACCAACGCACCGTCCGATTATCGTCAGGTTGAGGTTAACAAGGAAATAACTTTCGTAATTGACCTTACGACCACGCAGTCTAAGAGCCTGTCCGTTTTCATTTCCGCGACGAGTCCTTACGACACCACCATATCCCCGTTCACGTTCAGGATACTCCAGTCTTCCCTGTCCGTCGTGTTTGACATTGAGCAAGCCGGCTCCAGTTACGACAACGGCATCTACAACGTTATGCTCAACGACACGGCCGCCATCATTCCGCTCGTGGTCACGAACGGACTTGTCGGCTCCACGCTCGCCGTCGTCGCGAAGGCTGAGAACCAGCCACCGTACAACCACCCGTCACAGAAATGCACCACAGAGAGGCCGACCAAACTGGAACTGCCCCTCTGGTCAATAGTTGACAAGAGTAGCATCTCCACCTCCAATTTCTATGTGATTACAATCAGTGCGTCTGCGACACTTGGAGAGAACACGGCTACGCAGGAGAATTTCCAAGTCCGTATCCGTATCATCAACCCATCTGACATCACAATCACGCTCGGAGTCAACGGTATCGGAGAGGCTGAGCAGGCTACGACTATGCTTGACGGAACGGCGGACTACAACTTCAAGGTGTACGCCCCGCAGAACGTAAGGTACGTCTACTACGCGGCCAAGATTACGCACAACGGCACCGACGAACTCATCCTCGGCGTCTACTACGACGATACGCTCAGACAGAGCGACAGCGTCCAGTACTACGACAACCCGTCCACACAGGTTGAGGCGGTGAACTATAAGAAATTCCAAGTGCCGGCTACCAAGTACAACGTGGGAGACATCATCACGCTGTCCGTCAAGGCTTGGGATGCCACCAACACGAGGGTGAAAGAAACGAGCCGTAGCATTATTGTTGAGGAAGCCTCAACCGACAAGTTCCCGAGACAGTATTTCCCGCATACCGGCGGAAACACGAAGGACACCCTGTTCGCGTCTTGGAACAACACGAATACAGACGCCACGAGCCACGCCCTTTGGAAATCCAACATTGAAAACTACTTCTTCCTTGACGACATTCTTGCACAACGGGAGAATGGAAAGGTTGAACTTGACATCAACCTGTTCAACGCGAACGACAAGAGCGGTATCATAACCGATACCAACGTGTCCCATTTCCGTCTGCAGAACCACGCCTACGCTACCGTGGACTTCTCCCGGTATGCCAACGAACTGACGGCTATGCAGACGTCAAGGCAGGGCTTCACCGTCTCGCTCGCCGTCAAGATTGACAAAACCACGGACACGAACCACACCGTGTTCCTCTGGGGTCAGAACAACGCGGACGGCGAAGGCGTGTACAACGGAATACGTATCGACGTTGACAAAGTGTACTGGGTCCTGTGGGAGGATATGAACGGTAGTACCGTGCAGAAGGTTCTCACCTGTAACATCCAAGCCGGTGAACGCATCACCCTTGATTTCTCTTACGAGTTCAAGGAGGGTGGCTCCAACGCGAAGATATATGTGAACGGCGTGATGAACGCGGCCGCAAGTTTCGTGAAGATGAACGTGAGCCCGGTCCTGCCGAATATGGCTTATTTCGGTTGCAACGTCGTCGGTTCAACGATGTCAAGGTACGCCGACTTTGAACTGTACGAGTTCAGCATCTACACGAGGGTCCTGAGCGACCTCTACACCGTCGTGAACAGCAAGAACGCACGGCTTGAGGGACCTATCTCCGACCCCGCCGTCCTTGCTGACTATAACGACTGGAAGAAAAAGAACTTCATTGAAAAGGACGAGGACGACCCTTCAAAGCCTACCTCCATCCTGTACCAAGACGACGGAAGGGTTACGGAGACGATGGCACGCCAGATTGCGTCCAACAGTAGCATACCTACTATGTTCCTATCTTTCCAGAACGATTCAGAAAACGCGTTCACGGAAACCGAGTTCTACAAGAAACACACACTCGCAGACTCCTCCGCTACGTACCGGGCCGTCGGTGACTACTACGACCCGGAGGCGGGTCAGCCTATCGAGGGCGTTCGTATGCGTGTCCAACTGCAGGGTACCACGACGCTGGGATACCGCGTCAAAAACCTTGAAATCATAATGGACGAGAACACCGTCGTTGACGGCGTTGAGGTCCCGGTCCTGTTCCAGCCGAAGAAGGAATGGTTCCCGGAGAAACAGTTCACCCTGAAGGCTGACGTCGTTGACTCTTCGCACGCGAACAACGCCGTCATCGGTGAATGGATTAACAACTGTACATTGCTCCACAACAACCCGGCTATGTCCGCATTCACGGACGAAACAAGACCGAAAGACGTTGACAACCAAGGAAATCCGAAGAGGCACATGTCCAACGGTCGTGACATTGACTTTGACGAGGACGTGAAGATTAGGCACACCCTTGAGGGTTTCCCTATCCTGCTTTTCATATCATTCGCCGGTCACGACGACTACTCCTTTATTGGTATCTACTCCTTCAACCTCGGTCGTTACTCATACTACAATATGGGTCTGAGGTTCTTGGAATGCTTCTCCAGACGCGGAAGCGACGGAAACCGCGTTTCCTGCCCGGCAATCATCCGCTACTACCGAGAGAAACCTACGCTCGGCACCATAAACTCAGAAAGTGACGTATTCAGTTTTGAGTTCGGAAACGCCGGTAACATACGCGTTGCCGACTACCCCGTGTGGTCGCAGTACGCCAAGGCTGTCGTGCAATCATACGGAGAGTTCAAATACCCGTCCGTTGGAAACGACCACTCAATCTGGAACAAACTGTGCAAACTGTTTGAATACACCGCAACGTCCCCGATTGACTCATACAACGGCGATAGCGTGACTATCTTCGACAACATCAAGCCTTGGACCATTGACGAACTTGGTCACTACACGCAGACCGGAACCGAGCCTATCGGACAGCACGCGGATAACTACGAGTACCTCGCCGGCTCGCTTGAGGTTTGGAACGCCGCCGTATACTACGTCATCGCCAACGCGTTCGGTATGTCCGACTCGCTCGGTAAGAATATGGTCCTTCGCACTTGGGACGGAGGCGACACTTGGTGGACGGCGTTCTACGATATGGATACCGCTCTCGCCCTCGTGAACAACGGTGCTGAGGATAACCCGGTCACTATGGCTGTTGACCGTATCCACACGGAGACGGACCCGCAGACCCAAAGGACCATTACCGGAATCACGTACCACGACGAGGACTCCAAGTACGCGGCCTACCTGTCCAAACTGTGGGGTCTTCTCAGGTGCGACGGTCTCCTGTACCGCATGGGCGGTGAGGAACTGAGGGACCGAAAGAGGTACTACGAGGACATCTGGTCTCAACTCAGGCAAAGGGGCGGTCTCCTGTCCACGTCCGACAAGTTCGTGGATATGATGAAGTCAAAGGTTGACAGGTGCGGTGAACTCATCTACAACTTTGACTACCGCTCAAAGTACATCCTTGATACGTACGAGCAGAATGAGGAGGAGGGCGTGTTCCCGGCTATCAACTTCCTGCACGGTACCCGTGTCGGATTCGTCCGCGAGTGGCTGAAAAAGCATTTCTATTTCCTTGATGGACTGTTTGACGCGTCAAGGTTCTCCGGGCTTAGCACGCGTCTGTACGAGGACAGCCCGTACTACAACGAGGCGTTCGTTATGACAGTGTCGTTCAACAGTGCAATCAGGAACCTGTTGCTCACGTTCCGTGTGGCAACGCCTACCTTCATCGCCGTCACAACCGGTAACGACCGCGTGATGACGAGGTTCTACATTGACAAGGAAAACGTTGACACTCAGATATTTATCCCGAACAACACATCCGATGGTTCCCAGTTGTCCATCACCTCCGCTTCCATCCTCACGAAGATTGGCGGTCTTACGGACGGCTTCCAGAACATCACGGTCAGTAACGCGGCCGGCATCGTGCACTCCATCGTGGAGTTCATCACCGGTCCTTCCAACAAACTGTCCAACGTGAACCCGTTCCGTTCCGAGCCTTTCCTGCTCGCCGGAGAAAGTTCCCTTGAGAAACTTGACTTGAGCGGAACCAAGTGGCCCATCAAACTGGACAGTTATGAGGTGAACCTCGGAAACTTTGAGCGTCTGCTCTGGGTTGACGTGTCCAATTCACACGTCACCTCCATAACGCTTCCGAAATCCTCCCTTGACTACCTGAACGTCTCATACACGGACATCAAGAGCCTTGAGGTGGTGAGCCAGAACAAACTCACTGGCGTGAGCCTTAACGGTTGCGACGCGATAAACAACATCAAGTTCAGCGACTGTGAGAACGTCTCCGCCGTCACGGTAGACAACAAGAGGAACCTCGTCAGGTTCGAGGTGTCCAACTGTCAGTCCGTGTCCGCTATCACCATCACGGACTGCCCGAACCTACAGTCCATCGTAATCAGCAACAACAAGGCACTCAAGAGCATAACCATCAACAACACCGTCCAGTACGGTATTGACTGCGATGTTAGCATCATAGGTTGCACAGGTCTTGAGAACTTTACGTATCAGGGCTCGACCAACTCGCGTCCGATACTGATGGACTATTTCTCCGCATCCGGCATCAAGAACCTTGACCTGTACGCCTGCTCAAAGTTCGCTGGTATCAAGTACAACGAGGAGCCTGATATTGAGATGTACGAGGACCACTATGTTCTTGACCTGTCAAAGATGACGAGCCTTGAGAACGTGAGCCTGACGAACGTCTCCACTCTGATGTACCTCCGCACAAACAACGATATTGACGGAGTTCCCGTGAAGATATCGGTGAGTGCCCTGTACGGAACCGCCATCAAGCGTATCTTCGGATACATTGAAATCAACAGCGGTGGTGTGTTCTCAATGAGACCTGATTTCTACCTGAACGATATGGGGCAGAAGCAGACGGTCTCCGGGAACGTGTACGAGTACGGTCAGTGGAACGACAGGAGCGAAAACCACGCCGACTACTTCTTCACAGGAGAGTACGACCTGAACATCAAACTGAACACCGACGACCTCAGCCGTCTGATGAACGGAACCGGTGCCAACTTGGGCGACGTGTACTACCTGCTATCCCTGTGCGATAGCCGGGTCAAGAACACGTCCTATATGTTCCGAGACTGCCTGAACATTGTCATTGAGTGTGAGATTGACTGGAGCACCGGAACGTGGCCGACGGAGTATTGCGGTTTCGACGAGAATATGTTCAAGTACTGCACCGCTCTTGAGGACGCGAACTATATGTTCTATGGTTGCAACAACGTGGGTGGAGTGGTACCTATTAAAGTGATGCACGACCTGTCCAGTAGCGTCAAGTCATTCTCCTACGTGTTCCCGGACGGTATGTTCTACGATTGCGGGCAGGCTCTGTTCGTTGACAACAACGACATAGAAATCGTTGAGGGCTTCAATCCGATATTCACGAACCAGCACGATTTCGTGCCGGCGGACGAGGACTACTGGACGCGATTCGGTATGTACGCCTCCGACATTATGAACGGACTGGACAACGTGACGGAGATAATCAACTCCTTCAACGGTAGCCAGTTCGGTTTCCATTCCGGAGAGAAGGGTGAACTGCTGAGGGGAAAGAAGAAAATCAAGAAGATAGTCAACTCCTTCAACGGGATGGTTATGCGTGACCCTTGGGAGCAGGTGCACTATCTGCTCTGCGACCCGGATAATCCGCAGAACTACCCTCAGGGGCTCCAAATCATTGACAACTCGTTCAACACGAGTTTTGATGACACGAGGGGTAACATCGTCTACTTCGGCGACAGTTTCTTCTCGGCGTTCAAGGGCTCTCTGACGACCATCGCGAACTCGTTCAAGGCTGTCAACCGTGCCCCGGAAACCACAGACTGCCAGTACGGAGGCTTCCCCTACAAGATTTTTGAGGGAATGACGAAGATCCAGCACATCGTCGGCTTCTTTGAAGGCTTCTGTCTTTTCGGCAACGCATTTATGGATACCAACGAAGAGGTCATTGACGGAACGCCCCTTGACATCACGCTACCTTCGTACGTAAACGGAAACACGAGGTACGATATGTTCGGAACCTGCACGCAACTCTCAGACGTGAGTGCCTGCTTCAAGAAGATGAAATACGGTTCCTACACAATCGTGGGCGACGGATTCAAGAACAACAAGATAACGAGGGTCGATGAACTGTTCAACGAGGACAACTCATACGGAGAAGACGAGTACTACACGAACGAGAACAAGGCGTTGAGGAAAGGTATGATACCGTTCCACCTGTTCTATCAGGAGGACAACGGCGAGGAACTTCACCTCATCACCAATATGAACAGCGTGTTCCGTGGCACCGCCTCAACCGCCGTGACGTTCTACTCTATGGACACAACGAGCAACGACATTGTGGACTACCTGAGGAACGAGGACGGATCCTATGTATGGAACATCTACAAGCACGACGGAACGTCCGCGTTCGCAGACAAGATTGCGTATTTCCACAGCCACATCTCGGACGTCCGCACTGCACACCCGGAACTGTTCAACGGAGCAACCCCGCTGTACCCGGACAATGTCGTGCCCGACGAACTGATGGACTACCAGAACGAGCCTCTTGACGCGGACCAGATGACCTACAACGTAATCGGCGGTGACTACGGAGAGGTCGCGAAGCGTGACATCTTCACGGTGAGGAACTATTTCTGCCCTCCTGACATTTTCAGGTACTGCGAAAACGCCCCTACCATAGACATCTCCGCCATTTTCCTGAAGGCGTCCTACGGTATCGTTGACGGGGAGACGACCAACCCCCGGGTCTCCGGCTACTACGGAAAATGCCCGCCTATGCTGTTCAGACCGATTTCAAACCTGTACACGATGGACGAGGTGTTCTACGGCTTCAAGATGATGTTGCCGTACTCTTGGAAGAACGGTGCGAAGCAGTATCCTCCGCAACTGTTCTCACCGCTTACGAGCGTCAGGTTTATGAACAGGACGTTTATGGAGACCACCCTGTGGGGTGCCACGGACGGCGACCCGATGACTGTGGAGAATGTGTTCGACTCATTCGGCCAGAGCCTCACCATCGCAAACGGTCTGTGGAACAACGCGAACTGGATTGGCAACAGCCAGATTTCATCCGCACTGTTCAACTCTTGCAGTAGACTTGAGGACGTGTCCGATATGTTCGCGAAGAACGGTCCTCTCGTTATCTACAAGGACCTGTTCCTGGCCGCGTCCACCACGCTCATCACGGTGTCCGGGTTTATGGAGAGGAACCAGAGAACCGGCGGACAGGTTCCTGACTTCTGGGTTTCCAGCGTGTATCCGAAGATTAGGAATAACGACCGTACTTACTACAGTATCAACGGTTCCGAAGGATACATCACGAACTACTCAAGTATCCCTGATTCTTACAAGAACGGATAATGAGAAACCGCAGGTCACCCCTGCGGTTTTTCTTTTATGAAAGCCTTGATATCCCAAGGAACGCACTCGTGCTTCGGGCATTTGCCGGCGTTCATCACGTCCTCGCATTTCTGGTAGGTTCCCCTCAACTCGTTCCACGTTCCCGTGTAGTGGAACAGTTTGCAGGTCGCTATCGGGTCACGCAACTCCGGCCGGCCACTACGGCGACGGTCCCGGTTCCACAAGTAGAACCCGCAAGCCTGCGACCAGCATACGTTCTCGCAGTAATCAGAGTTTGTTACCTTCCGGTTTGTCATAGTCCACAAAATAAATTCGGTCCTTGAAATTGTGGAAGGCATACAGCGTGAAGAACCTCTCTGCGAGGCTACCTCCGATACGGGACTGGTATTTGATACAATAGTCCATATCCCCACGGTGCCAGACGTCCATCGTGGCATTGGAGATTTCTCCCCTCATTATGCAGTCGTGCACGTACCCTTTCACGTTGCCGGCGATATCTCCATCGGACAGCCCTCTCCGTGAGAGCCACTCGTGTAGCATTGAGAAGAGCATCCTGCAGTAGTCGTCGTATTCCTGCTGACGCATAACGAATCCGTTGGAGTACAGTATCTCCTTTCCGTTCTTGATGTACTTGTCATAGTCCTCGGCGTAGTCCGGCCAGAAATCTTTCACAATTTCCTCCATCAAGTACAGGTCGTTTACGTTGTGGGCTATCAGGTACTGTGTCTCCAGCGTGAGTTCCGGGATGTAGTACAGCCACGCAAGGTCCATAGGATACGCTATGATGGCACGGTATCCCTGCTCCTCGAATATGTCGTCAAAGTCAAGGTCCGATATACCGGCGAGCCTACGCCTGTACTGCATCTGCCCCTTGTACTTGCAGTGCACGTTCTTCCATATCCAGTACAGCCCGGTGTCCTCCGTGTAGAACTCGTTTAGCCGTGATATGTTGTCGCCGGTGTTGTCTTTGGTTTCACAGACATTGTTGTCACAGATGTCGGCACCTACCTCAAGAGGGGTGACCACGTCGTCGTCAATGAAACCGTACTCAACCTGCTTATGGCAGAGTTGGAAAACCTTTACATCCTCGCGTTTCATATTTTCTCGCCCATTATCCTCAGGAGGCTCTTGGCCGCGTCACGCCAAACATATTTTGAGCATATCTCCTTCGCCTCAACTCCGAGTCTCCAGCACTCCTCACCGCTCTCGTCCTCATACAGGAGGTGGATTATCTTCGCCACTATCTCGTTCTTGAGTTGGTTCCTTGTCTCTGCGTTCATATTGTCGAACGACAGGTCAAGGTCGGTACCAACAAGCCCGGAGTATCCGCGAAGCGTGGTGTCAAGCCCGGAAGCGTTACTGCAGATGAGGGCGTTGCCGGCCATACCGTTCTCAACGGCGGTGATGCAGAACGTCTCGTGTGCGGGGTATCCCGTCTCCTCGTCGATGCCGTAGTTCAGGTACGCCCATATCTTGGACTCCAGTTGGAGTTGGGCGAGTTCCTGCTTGCTGAGCCTTCCGACAATCCTGATTCCCGGCAGGGTCGCGTAACTCTCCGGTACGTCGTTGTTGTAGGAACAGACCACGAGTTCAAAGTCCGGGACCATCCTTTTCACGCACGGGAAGACCGTGTCGATGAAATATTTCAGGCCACGCTCCTTACAGGACGACCAGACCATCATATTTCGTTTCTGAGGCGTTTTCTCCGGAAGATAGAGTTCTCGGTCCACCCCGTTAAAAGAAAGCGAAATTCGGCTTCTTTCAAGCCCGGGATAGTCCCTCACGAGCATATCCGCGTGCCAGTCAGAAAGGCAGATTATTTTCTTGAACAGGTTGGGCTTGAGGTCCTGATAGGTTCTGGCTCCGTTAATCCTCGCCTCGTGGGACATAATGTAGATGTTATCGCACTGGATGTCCGGGGAGAGTTCCTCGGCGACCCGCGAGGAGATGAAATAGTCAAAGTGCTGGTACTGGCACCTCTCCTTGAAATAGTCACGGTACGTGTACTCCACGGTACCGTCTCCGTACGGAACGAAATGCCAGCAGGTAGGGTTTCCGAACACGATTACGTGATAGCCGAGTTTCGCAAACTCCTCCGCCACCCGTATCGTCCAAGTCTCGGAGCCTCCGAGGTTGTCGCTTCCCTCGTCCCAGACTGGCTCTCCGTTCCCGAGGTAGAACGTGTATATTCCGATTACCTTTTTCATTCCATATTTTTCGTTTCAAACTTGCGTTTAACATCGTATTTCTGCTGTACGACGTTCTCAGACAGGATGTCGTTCTCGTTAATGAGCCAAGTGATGCACACAAAATACCTGACCAAGAACGAGAGCCCGTTTGATTCGTAGACGGTCTTCGTCATATAGTCTTGATCAAACAGCGGAGGGATATAGTGCTCCTGATGCCCGCCGGTGTGGGTGGTGAGGTCGTGGCGGATTTTCTTGTCCATCTGGTAGCACATCTTCACTATCTCGTCACGCTTCCCGCCATAGAAGGACGATATGATTGGAAAATAAAATTCACCGTCAGGTATGAACGCCACGGACTTCTCATCCACCTTGTATTCTGGGTGCATATCGCCCGGGTGGTGTGCAACGAGAATCTGATTGTTGTCCAACTGGTACACGAACTCGTTCCAGTACTCAGGGCTCTTCTCAAGGAACACCGTATCGGCGTCCATATAGAATACGTACCGCATATCCTCCGTCACGTACCTTTTTATGAACGCGGTTTTCATAAGCGGTATAATCGGGTATGGCATATCCATCTGGTAGTGCGTTTCAACAATCACGTTGC
>JAEEGL016088888.1_pt1 | contig 19218 bp, 19 predicted proteins | sample 9134231 | NCBI WGS metagenome assembly JAEEGL01 (sample SAMN16246548, study PRJNA631951) | gut metagenome | biome: gut microbiome; feature: rumen; material: fiber-attached | host: Bos | place: Iran: Karaj | collected 2018-10 | reverse complement strand
TTGCACTTTTCATGGTTGCATAAATATCAAATTCTTCCATATTTTCAAAAAATCCTGAGGGAACCTCTGAATTCAAAATAGAATTTGCTATAGCCAACTCTGATTTGATTTTTGCTTCTTTATTGGCATTAATTTCAGCATTTTCAACATAACTTTTTATATTTTTTGACATGCCGTTAAACTTATCAATTAAATCTGTTAATTCATCATTATCGGCTTCAAGCTTTGCATCAAAATCACAATTACTTATTCTTTCTGCCATTCTGTTTAATTTGCTGACAGAATCGTTAAATTTTCTGCTCAAAACAGAATAAACAACCGCCAAAATTAACAAAAACGCTATCGTAACAATAGCTATCGGTACAATTACATTTGCTGAAATTGCAATATTTTTTAAATGAAAATATCCGAAAATTAATACTAAAGCTCCCACAAAAAGTAAGGGGCAAATGATAAATAATAAATTTTTTGATTTACTTGTATTCATAACTACCCTATATTTAATATCTTGTCAAACCCTGTCATTCTGAATATATCTAATATATTCCTCGGTACATTTGCTATATGCAAACTGCCGTTCTTGAATTCCATATTTTTAGCTATTTCCAATATAGCTCTCAAACCTGCACTTGATACATAAATAACTTCACTGAAATCAAGTGTTAATGCTTCAATATTGTTAATTGAAGATAAAACCTCCTTAGAAAACTCCTCTGCACTCATTATATCTATTCTGCCTATAGGTTTTATGCAAAGAGTATTATCTTCCCCAAAATTTTTTTCTATTTCCATAAAGCCTTCCCCTTTATATTCCATGAAAATTATATAACAAACAAACTTCTTTTATCTCTTTTGTAAATAAAAATTTACGGATTTTAAACAAAATAATAAAATGTTCTATTTTTCGTAAAATCTCATATCCTCCAGCTTTTTTAACTCCTTCTGATATGGAGAAAAACTGTTCAAGCGTTTAATTATAGAAGGTACTTTTTCTATAACAAAATCAATTTCATCTTTTGTTGTAAATCTGCTCAAGCTAAAGCGAACACTGCCATGCAAAGCAGTAAAAGGTATTCCCATAGCTTTTAAAACATGGCTTGGCTCTAAACTTCCGCTTGTGCAAGCACTGCCTGAACTTGCACATATACCTGCATCCGATAAATGGAGTAATATCAATTCTCCCTCAATATATTCAAAACTCATATTTGATGTATTTGGTACTCTGTTTGCCTTGCTGCCGTTTAGTCTTGCATTTGGTATTCTCGACAACAAGCCTTTTTCCAAATCATCACGCAAAGCTTTTACTACGGAATTTTCTTCTTTTAAATATTCTTTAGCAAGCATGCCTGCTTCGCCCATGCCAACAATTGATGCAACATTTTCAGTTCCCGGGCGTAACCCGTTCTCCTGATGTCCTCCAAACATCAAAGGCGGAAGTAAAATACCTTTTTTTACAAATAATGCCCCGACACCCTTTGGAGCATGGAATTTATGCCCTGACAAGGATAAAAAGTCTATATTTGTATCCGCTACATTAATAGGAATTTTACCTGCAGCTTGGACTCCGTCAACAAAAAACAGAGTTTTCGGATTTTTGTCTTTAATAATTTTAGAAATCTTTTCAACGGGAAAAATAACGCCTGTTTCATTATTTGCCCACATAATTGATACCAAAGCCGTATCTTGGCGAATTTCCTCTTTTAATTCATCCAAATCAAGTTCACCTTCCGAATTTACGGAAAGATAAGTTACGTCATAGCCTCTTTTTTCGTACCATTTGTATGTATTAAGAACGGCAGGATGTTCAACCTTTGTCGTTATAATATGCTTTTTATTTTTATTTATCTCTAAAGCCCCTCTTATTGCAATATTAGAGCTTTCCGTTGCACAACTTGTAAATGTAATTTCACTTTTGTTTTCGGCTCCGACAAACTCTTTAATTTGCTCTCTTGCGTTTACTATTGCTTTTGCCAAATTTCCGCCAAATTCATGCATGCTTGACGGATTTGCATACAAATTCGTTAAATAAGGGAGCATTTTTTCAAGAACTCTTTCATCTATTTTAGTTGTTGCATTATTATCAAGATATATAATTTTATCCATTATTCCACCGCTATTACTTCTATATCTTCAGAAACCTGTTCTTTTAAAACTTTTTCAACAAAGCCCTTCAAGGTAAGCGAACTGTTTTTGCATTTTCCGCAAACCCCTTTTAATCTGACGTAAACTTTTTTCTTCTTAACATTAATAAGCTCTATATCTCCGCCATCTTTTCTGAGCCTGTCAGATATATGATTTTCAAGTACATTATGAATTTTTAATACAAGCTGTGTTTTCGTTAATTTATCCGATTTGGAATTTAATTTTTGTAATTCATCATCAATAATTTCTTCGGCTTCATTCTTGCATTTTCCGCAGGCAGAGCCTATTTTGCAGATATTTGATGCTTCGTATATGTCTTTAACATTTTTTTCTCTGACAAGTTTTCTTAATTGATTTTCCGTAACATTAAAGCATTGACATATTACTCTGTCATCCTCATCAATCTTTTTTTCTATTCCTTTGTATTTAGAAATGGCATCCTCTAATGCCTCCTGCCCCATAACAGAACAATGGATTTTTTCTTTGGGCAGACCACCCAAGAAATCGGTTATATCCTGATTGGTGATTTTTGAAGCTTCATCAATTGTTTTACCTATAACCATTTCCGTTAAAGCACTCGAGCTTGCGATAGCAGAACCGCAGCCAAAGGTTTGAAACTTTGCATCGGTAATTTTTCCGTCTTTGCCGATTTTTAAATATATTTTAAGAGCATCTCCGCAAACTAAACTTCCTGCCTCGCCTATTGCATCGGCATCTTCAATTTCTCCTACATTTCTTGGATTTTTATAATACTCTTTTACTTTATCTGAATATTCCCACATACTGTCTATACCATACAAAATTATTACGATTAAATTCTAACACAACAAAAAATACATGAATATATAAATTAAGCTAAATAAACATGCTAATTTTTTATTCAATATATCAAAGAATTATCTTTGACCTGTAACCTGAATTAAATGGTTTCCGAATTGTGTTTTAACAGGTTCTGAAATTTTACCTTTTTTTAATGAAAAAGCAGCATCTTCAAAAGGTTTTACCATTTGTCCTTTTGAAAAATAGCCTAAATCACCGCCGTTTCTTCCTGAAGGGCAATTTGAAAATTGTTTTGCCGCCTCCGCAAAAGTAATACTTCCTTCTTCGATATTATGTTTGATGTTAACAGCTTCTTCCTTTGTTTTTACCAAAATATGGCTTGCTCTTACCTCTGTTACATTCATATAATTTTTATTTGTACTTGGTGTTTGAGAATTTGCTTCTTGCATAATAATTCCTCCTATAGAAACTAGAGCTGTAACTACCAAAAGGGAAATCAGAAATTTTTTATTCATAATATCCTCCAAAAAAATAAGGGGATTATACCCCCTCCGCTAATAAATGGTGGGCCATTCTGGACTTGAACCAGAGACCTCACGCTTATCAGGCGTGCGCTCTAACCACCTGAGCTAATGGCCCATAACCTCTACTTACAAATTTGTAACACAGACATTTTTTATTTTCAAGAGTTTTTTTTTATAAATTTTGATACAAATCTATACATTTTTCTTATTGTATTCAAATTTTAATTGTGTTAGACTGAAAGCATGGTTTTGTAATTTTTATGGGGTTTTATTTATATGTTAGTTTCAAATGTTACTTTTACTTCGTCTGTTCGTAATATCTCAAATACTATAAATTATGATTGCTCAGGGTGCGGTAAAAGAAAGGCAAAAGATATTGCTTTTGCTGATTCTTACATAAAAAACATTGAAACTGATAACCAAAACTTAAAAGATGCATTGCGATTTGCATGCAAAATCATTGCAGCAAGTGAATAATAAGATTTTTATATAGAACGTAAAAGAGGATGACTTTTAGTCATCCTCTTTTTTCCCTCGCCAAAATTTTGCTCTGATTAATCTAATAAAGACTCTAATATTGCTGCATTTTTATTTGCAATAGCACTTTCTTTCACTCTTGATTTGTGAATGTAAGTACGAAGAGCTTCACGAATTAATTCGCTTCTTGTTCTTGATTCTGTGTCTGCAACTTCATCAATTTTGTTTAAAAACTCGTCGGGCATTGAAATTAAAACTCTAGCCATATCTGTTCTCCTCTTCTGTAAACTGTGGTTTGTATCTCTTATACTTTAATAAAAACATAAAAGTATATAAAGTTGCTATATTTTGTATTTTAAATGTATTTTTTCTTAATATATCTTAACAATATTTCTATAAACAGGCATTATGATTAAGTTTTGCAGATAAAAAATTATGTAAGTTATTATGGAGGTTTTTGAAAAAAATGATGTAATATTGATAAAAAATTGTAAATAAAATGAAATATTTCATAATAAAATAACAATTTTTTATATTTATTGACTTTATATATTTACCATTTAAAATGTGGAAAGGCAGTTTTAAGGAAAAAATAGTGAAAATCTAATGCTGTGGCGCAGCCGTATAGCCGGAATACTTGAAACAATTGCCTGTTTGTCGATACTTCGCTTTAAAGTTCAGACAAAAAATTGTTTTTGAAGTACCGATTCTCGGTACTTTTTTGTTGTTTATAAGAGGAAATAGGCTATTGACACATGGTATAAGTTCATCAAAAAATGCAGGTTTATGTCCGCATGGTTTTCCAAACGGTGCATGTCCTCTTTGTTCAGGCATGGGTGGTGGAGGCAGTGCAACCACCAGAAATATGCGAAGAAGACCGGGGGAAATGACATATAATGAATGTTATGCTATTTGGCAGATGATGAAGGCTGCCAAACTTCAAAATGATAAAATGGAAAAACTTCAACAGCTCGGGCAGGCAGAAAATTCTAATCGGCTTAATAATCTGAACATAAATTCTGCAGGTAAAAATATATTTCAACGTATATTATCAACAAATTTTGTACAAAGCGGAATAAGTATATTAAATAATTTAGGTAAAAATATAATAAAATTTACAAACAATATAACAAATTTTGTTGTTCAAGGATTTAATACAATTGTAAGCTCAGTAAAAAATTTTATAGCGGATATATCAGGTAAAATTGCATTATTTTTCGGTGAAGAAAAACAAGCCCTAGAGGATAACCTGAAAAAAGCAGTAAAAATAATAAAAGAAAAATTTATTTCGCTTTTCGGATTTATTAATAAATCCAACCGTGAAGAAGAAACGGAAGAAATCGTAAAAAAAGAAGAAAAAAGGATTTTTTCCTTAAGACAAATAAGACAGAAGCTGAGGCTATTAAAAGAAAAGCAGGAAAATGCCGATAAACAACATTCAACCCAACAGGAACATACAAAAATTTGATCTTACTCTCTCAAAAACTAATCCTCAAAGAAAAAGATTAGTAACCACCAGAGATGGATTTCTTATAAATAATTTTGTAAAAGATACGATTAATAATAATATTATTGATACTGATGAAAATTTTATATTACCGCCCGTTTCAAAAATTGATACAAAATTTAAAAATAAATCTGCAATAACCAGAATTTTGGAAAATCCTATTTTCCCTTTGGCTGCGGGTGCAATCAGCATTTTGGGCGGAATGGCAATAGCGGCAAAAGTTCTTCAAAACAGTACAAAAACAAGTTTAAAAGCTTTAAAATTTAATAAACTTCCTGAATTACCGAGAAATATGAATTTGAATACGGAGGAAGCTTTTGTTACTTATAATGCTATACAAAATCCGAATATACAAACTATACTCGGTGCTATAACCGCTATTTCTTTTGCGGGCATGGTTTTTGTATGTAAAAATTTTGTTGACGGATTAAAAGAAATTTGGGTGAAGAAAAATGAGGCTAAAATTCAGAGAAATCTGCAGGAAAATCTTATAGAAGTGGAAACAAGAAGTTTTTCGGGAAAAAATACAATTATAAGAAACTTAATGAGAGAAAAGGCTGATGAAATGAATAAGGCTGCGAATGAAAAAATTATAGAAGCAAATCCCGAGATTCCAAAGGTCTTTCAGAAATTTATTAATTTTAAAGGAAAAGTCGATACAAGTATCGAAAAAAAGAAGGATTATACAAATACAATCATTGCCATTTCAGGAATAGGAACAATAGCAATTTGTTTACTGCTTGCAAAAAAGACCTTCTCCTCTTTAAAAGGAATAGGAAAAGGTTTATCCGATTACAATTCAAAAATGCATAAAAGTGTTGATGAAATTTTAAAAAATTCCTCGCAAGAAGCTTTAAAAAATAACAAAGATAACCTTATAAAGCTATTTTCGACTTTAAATTTTAAAATACCTTATGTAAAAGAAATATTGACAAAGGCAGGGCTAAGTACGAAGGAAATAGAGGATTTTACGAACGAGCTTGAAAAAAAATATTCAAAAGTATTTGTTGATGCTCCGTCCGCTTTAGGCGGAAGACTCGGTATTCAATATTATTCATATATTGATGATGTACAAGGGCATTTATACAATTGGATAATGAATATCAATAATTCTGAAGCATGCCAATTTACCAGAAATTTATTTTTTGGGCTTGCTACCATATCGGGGTTAGGCTATTTAGGAAAAAATATAGTAGAAGGCACTAAGGAGATTGGGGTTAAAAAAATTAATGCGGAAACTGAATTGGATTTACAAAGAGAATTAGTTGATGTTGAGCTTAGAAATTTTGAAGCCAAAAAACGTTCTTATGTTAATCCTCTGATGCAGGAATTTAAAAAAGCAGTAAATAAACAAAATAGCGAAAAATTAAAATCAATGGGAACTGAAATTTTATATGAGATTAAAAATGGCGCACCATTTGTTTACTCTTAGTTTTTCAATTACAAATTAAAATTAATTTTAGCTCTTGCCGTAGGATCGGCATCGTCCATAATTTCTTTGAACATTGCCATCTTTTTTTCTTCAGATGTTAATTTTTCTTCAAAATCGGTATAAGTTTGAATATCTTGATTTTGATTTTCTTTATCTTCCTTTTTAAAGAAATCAAAAACAGGTGCGCAAAGTTTTTCAATGGTGCGTTTTATTTCTTTACTCGTATATGAAGGATAAACACCTGAATTTTGTTGTATTTTTTGCGGATCGATATTATCAGCCATTTTTTTGTACCTGTAACAACTGTCTACTGATATATATATCGGCATATTTAATAAAAACTTTAGGATTTTTAATTGAATTTTTACAAAAGTTTACAAAATTTTTAAAATTTTATAGTAGAACTTCGCAATACTCAGTCAAAATCCGTTAAATCAATTTTATTCTTTACAAAGTTTTTTTTTGGGGTAACATAGAAGTATTGAAAATTGAATTTTGTTTTTATACGCCCTTGTGGCGGAATCGGTAGACGCGTTGGACTTAAAATCCAATGGGGCTTATACCCCGTGCCAGTTCAAGTCTGGCCAAGGGCATTTCCTTTAATTACCATTAGAGATGATACTTAAACGAAAGCGAATTAAGGTATGAAAACATTAGCAATAAGAGGAGCAACCGTTGCAGATGATAATAATATCTCTGCTATTTCCGATGCAACGTGCGAACTTTTTTCCAAAATTATTGAAGAAAACAAGCTTAATCCTGATAATATTATTTCAGTTTTTTTTACTATGACTGATGATTTGGATGCAATTTATCCTGCTAAATGTATTAGAGAAAATTTAGGTTATACGGATATACCGTTTCTTTGCTATCAGGAGTTGAATATAAAAAACAGCCTCAGAAAATGTATAAGAGTTATGCTTTTTATAAATTCCGAATTAGAAAAAAAAGATATAAAGCATGTCTACTTAAAAGCAGCCAAAGCTCTAAGGCCTGATATAAACAATTAATTTGCCGAAGATTTTAACAATAAATCCGCAATAATATCCGAACCCTCAAATTTTTGTGCTCTAATTTTTTCGCTTGCTTTTTCTACATCAAAATCGACAAATTTATGAGAAACCGTAAAAGTATCTTTGTTTTGTTCTGATATTTCAAGCAATACATAGCATGCTTTATTATCGCCCGTAAAAGGTCTGCCTACACTTCCTGCGTTTACAACAGTCTTTTTATCAACCTGATAACCGCAGGGAAGATGTGTATGTCCGCATAAAATAAGGTTTTCCTCAACCCCTTCGATTATCTCCTTAATTTCATCAATCTCTTTATTGGGAAAAATATTTTCATCATTTTTTCTCGGAGAACCATGCACAAGCAGCATTTGAGTATTTCCGATTTTTAAAGATAAAGAAGCGGGCAAATTCCTCAAATATTCCTTATTTTCATCACTTATATTATCCTGAGAATATTTTATTGCTTTTTGAAAAATAACGGGCATTTTTTCATCAATATCATTCAATATCATCAAGTCTGTATTTCCTTGAATAGCTGTAATATCAAAAGTTTTGGACATTTCTCTTATATAAGAAATAACAACGTTTGGCTCTGGTCCGACTAAAGAAAAATCACCCAAAATAAGAATTTTATCTACACCATTTCTTACTATTTCACTTAATACGGAAGTAAGAGCCTCCATATTGCCATGCAAATCCGATATTACAGCAACTTTAATCATATAATTCTCTCCGTTATTTTTCTGCTATTATTAAATTATAGGATAAAAATATGATAAAAAGAAGATTTACAAAAAAACTTAACATAGGAAACGTTACTGTCGGAGGAGATAGTCCTATTACAGTACAATCAATGTGCAACACAAAGACAAAAGATACTCAAAGTACGATAAGACAAATAAAAGAGCTTGAAGAAGTTGGCTGCGAAATAATAAGAGTAGCCGTTCCCGATAAAGAATCAGCAAAAGCACTCGGTATTATAAAAAAAGCAATCAACATTCCTCTTGTAGCGGATATTCATTTTGATTACAGATTAGCATTAGAAGCTATTGAGCAGGGTGTGGATGCATTAAGACTTAACCCCGGAAATATAGGAAGAATTGAATTTGTCCAAAAAGTTACAAATTTAGCTAAAGAAAGAGATATACCCATTCGTATAGGAATAAATGCAGGCTCACTTGAAAAAGAATTTCAAAATTTGGATATTCCTCTTGAAGAAAAAATGGTAATGAGTGCCAAAAAGCATATTAAAATTTTAGAGGACGAAGATTTTGATAAAATTGTTGTCAGTCTTAAATCCTCCGATGTTTTAACAATGATAAAGGCATACAGACTTTTAGCAAAAGATAATGATTATCCTTTCCATTTGGGTGTAACTGAAGCAGGAACATTAAAAGGCGGACTCATTAAATCTTCATTAGGCATAGGTTCACTGCTTTTAGATGGCATTGGAGATACAATAAGAGTATCCTTAACAGATAATCCTATAGAAGAAGTTTATGCCGGATTTGAAATATTAAAATCCTTAAATCTAAGAAAAAAGGGAATAAAATTTGTAAGCTGCCCTACATGTGCAAGATGTAACTATAACCTTATTGACTTAGCCAAAAAAGTTGAAGAAAAATTCAGAAATGTGGATAAAGATATAACTCTTGCGGTAATGGGCTGTCCCGTAAACGGTCCCGGAGAAGCAAAACATGCCGATTTGGGTGTTGCAGGCGGAGCAGGCTTCTTGTATGTATTCAAGAAGGGCGAAATTATTTTAAAAGCGGATGAAAATAATATTTTAAACATACTTGAAAAAGAAATAGAAAACATTTAAAATCAAAATAGTGAGGGCTTTATGAAAAGAATATTATCATTTTTATTGGTTATGGTTTTATATGTTTTATCTTGCGGGTACAAATTTCCTGATAATATTCCAAAGCCTTATGAAATAAATACATATTATTTAAATAAACTTTACTTCGGACAAACAAGCATAGTTGAATTTCAATGTCTTGCTCCAGATTATGAGCAGCCCATAACAGAAGGGGTTTATACAATATTTGAAGAATATAAATTAAATAATGATTATAAATCTTTAAGAATAGGTTTTAAAAGCGGTTTTTTGGATTTTTTGGAGTTGGATTTTGCCGTTCCTCAGACATGGTCTAAATTCAAATATATATATGGAAAACCGTTGTCCGTTAATACCGAATACAGTAAAAAATTCAATTATCATGATTACGGATTTTTTAATGCTTTAACCGATAAAAATAATGTTTCGGTATTCGGAATTACTATTTTTGGTATTTCGGGTTTTTCCGAGGATTTGGACAAATTCATGAAAAAACTTCCAAATTATAAGAATTTTAACTTTATAAACGAATTCATCCCCGGAAAATATCAGGAATCAGAATTTAAACAGAGTTATCCGAACATGCTGTTAAAGGATGAAAGTACTGCTAATCATGAATACTATATGGATAAAAAATATATGGTATCAAATCCTTATTATTCCGAAGTCAGCCTGCTTTTTCAAAACGGCATACTTACTTTTGTTAATTTAAAGCCCAAAAATCTTATCTATCTTGATATAAACAAAATTTACGGCAACGGAATAAAAATTAATACCTCCCAAAAAGATCGTATTATGTATGATTATAATAATTTTGTGATTACGGTGGATAAAGCCTCACAAAAGGTTACTGATGTCGGAATTATAAACGCAAATTAAAACATAAGATATAAAATATTAAATATAGCAAGAAAAAATTTTTTAATGTATTATATTATCTGTGAGAATTTTTAAGGAATAAATCGTGTACGACGTAATAATCATTGGTGCAGGTCCTGCAGGTATTTTTTCGGCATTGGAATTGGTAAAACTAAATTCCAAAATGAAAATTTTAATATTGGAAAAAGGTTCTAAAATCGAAGATAGAAGATGTTTAATAAGAAACGGTGCAAAAGAATGTCCTACTTGTAAAAAATGCGGGTTGCTTTGCGGCTGGGGCGGCGCAGGAGCCTTTTCTGACGGGAAACTTACTCTTACTCCCGATGTCGGAGGGCATCTTGATGATTATATACCGAGAGAAGATGTTGTTGATTTAATAAAATATACAGATGATATTTATTTGAAATTCGGTGCAACCGAAACTGTTTACGGGTTAAATAACAAGGATTTTGAGGAAATTTCAAGAAAAGCTACCTTGGCGGAATTAAAACTTATATACTCTCCGGTAAGACATCTCGGAACGGAAAGAAGTTTAGATGTCTTAAAAGCAATGCAGGACTATTTAATGACAAAAGTCGATATAGTTACGGATGAACAAGCTCAATCATTAATTGTTGAAAATAAAGAAATAAAAGGTGTAATAACCGATAAGGGAAATGAATTTTTAGCTAAAAATGTTATAGTTGCTCCGGGCAGAGAAGGTGCCGATTGGTTAAGCAGAGAATTTAAAAAGCTTAAAATTGAATTAATAAATAATGCGGTTGATATTGGGGTAAGGGTAGAATTACCTGCACCCGTCATGGAGGATTTAACCTCAAAATTGTATGAGTCTAAGCTTATTTATTATGCTCCGACCTTTAAAGATATGGTAAGAACCTTCTGTATGAATCCGTGCGGTGAAGTCGTTTGCGAAAACTATAACGGAATTGCAACGGTTAACGGACACAGTTATGCAAATAAAAAGACTCCTAATACAAACTTTGCACTTCTTGTCAGCAAAAGCTTTACAGAGCCTTTTAAAGAGCCTATTCAATACGGTCAGCATATAGCAAGATTGGCTAATATGCTTGCAGGAGGTGTTCTTGTTCAACGATTTGGTGATTTGTTAGAGGGCAGACGTTCTACTAAAGCTAAAATTGCGGAAGGTTTGGTGGAACCTACATTAAAATCCGCTACCGCAGGCGATTTGAGTCTTGTGCTTCCTCACAGACATTTAACAAGTATTATAGAAATGCTCTATGCACTTGATAAAATAGCTCCAGGAGTTGCTTCAAGATATACTCTTTTATACGGTATTGAAGTTAAATTCTACAGTTCAAGAGTAAAATTAAACAATAATCTTGAAACAATGGGAATAAAGAACCTTTATGCCATAGGTGACGGAGCTGGTGTAACAAGAGGACTTTTGCAAGCCTCTGCATCAGGTGTATTAGCAGCAAGAAGCATTGTACAAAAATAAATAAGCATTAATATACATATAATAAAAGAGGATGTTTTGTAATCATCCTCTTTATTATAGCTCAAATATAACCTTATTACTTTAACTTTACGGAACCGGACACCAAGGATCAACCACCGGTACTTGCGGACACCAAGGATCAACAGGCTGCGGAGGCTCGGGTTCTACACCTCTGCATTTGTGATGATGACCGTGATGCCACCAGAAGGGTTTTAGAATTCTTGTTGTTTGGTATGTTGCAACAGAATCATTGAAGTTATCATCAATTATAGCCTTCTTTATACCAAATGCACTATCAGTGCCGCCGATGATTGCGTAGGTAATTCCCGGTGCTGCTATTGCAGCGGGAATTGTAGCTATTGTCGTTACAGGATGTTCATATACACCTTGCAACGCATTTCCGACAGGTCCTACAAATAATGCCAAACTTCTCTTTAATAATCCGAGTTCACCATCATTAAGCTCGCCTGTGCATTTATATGCACCCGTTAAAATTGCTAATGCTAATGATTTATCATTTTCAGCAATTTTTGCTGCAATTATGATTGCCATTTTATCTTTTTGTTCTTCGGTTAAGGAGGGTTTTGTTATTTCCTTCTTAAATGCGGCAACCATAAGAGCTTGTCTTTCTTCTGCCGAAATTTTTTGATTGTTCATAATATCGTTAATGGCACCTGTGATATAATAATTGTAGGCTGCTTCGCCGTCATACATAAATTTTTCTTTTTTGGAGATGCTCTGTGCATTCGGAAGAACAGCTGCTGCCGCTGCCTTTTTATCTTCAGGCTTGCTGATAAATGCGGCTAAACTTGCAGGATATGCCATTTTGCTTTTTTCATCTTTACCGATATTATAATTGTCAATTATTGCCTTGTATTCTTGAGCGCTTATAATTTCAGAACTAAAGGCACTTGTTGATATTTTATAGGTATTATTACCTAAATTTTTAGCATTTAGAATATATTTTTCTTTTGTTATTTCGGGAAGGAATGCACCGCTTGGTGTCAAAACTTCCTTAATGCCTGTTGATTCACGTTTTTTTGCAAGTTTGCAAAGATTTTTATAAGAAGTGTCGCTTAAGAATAATGCTCCTCCGACTATCCAAAGTCCTGTTTCTTTATCACGTTTTGCCTGTTTAATATCGGCTATCGGTAAAGAATAGAAGGTAAATTCTTTGTAGTCGTTATCTTTGTAATCAGATTTAAATTTATCAAAACCTCCGGCATTCATTTTTACATTATCAACTCCGTCAATAACATAGGCATCTTTACCGTGACCTAACGTAACCATGTGTTTTGCACCGTTAACTGTTTTTTGTGCGGATTTTTTCGTTCTGTCATAGTCCCAATTTCCTGTAACAGAATCAACCACACTGTTTAAAACAGTGCCGACCGCACCTGTTGCCGTATCTAAGACACCTGATGCAGCACCTGTAACCTCTTTTACTACGGGAATATTCGTTGATTCAACTACTTTTATGATATTGGAGGGTAAATCCGCAACTTTTCCTATTGATTCGGAGGTTTTTGTAATGCCTGCTTGGAAATTATTTATGCCGTCAGCTCTTTGCTCTACTACAAGTGCGCCCAATTTATTTAATTCATTATCTGCTGCTAAATCTGCCGCAAGAAGAATAACTTCTTCTCTTGTAACACCTAAATCAATAAATTTTTGTCTGTCCTCATCAGATAATTCTGACATTTTAAAATCTTTATCGGTTAAGTTTTTATATGAAAGAAATGCTAATTTTTCAAGATCTTTACTTGATAAAGATTTGTACATACCAAGTTTTTGCTCCTTTTGTCTTTTTAATTCGCTGCGAAGTTCGCTATTTGATTTACCTTTCATTTGTTCGGGAGTTAACCCCAATCTGAAGCCAATTGCAAATAATGCTGAGGAGTCTTCAACTTGACGTTCGCTTATATGCTGTTTGCAATTTAATTTTGCTTTTAGTGTTTCCGTTAGTTCATTGAAGGGCATATCTTCCAATTCCTTCATTTGTGCAGAGCTTTTGATTAGTTGACGTGCAAATGCTTCACTGATTATAACGTGACGATTTTCTCTTGTATCACCTTTTTCAAACAATGCAAACATTTGAGCTGCATCTTCATCGGCCGGCTCTGTATCAAGATTAATTTTTGCGATATTTTCAAGCGCTTTATCTCTTACTTTTTCAAGCATTTCGTTTGACATATTTTCCATTTTTAAAAATGAACTGCCGGCATCAAATCCTCCTTTTACGGATTGAAAAAGACCTTCAATCGCACCTAAAACTGAAGTGATGCTATTGCTTGTGTCAATTAAAGCATTTTTAGTTGTTTCATCATAAGTAGTATTGTTAATTGTTACCGCATTATTAACAAAACCTGTTCCTTTTTCTCCGCCCTCCGCAACTACGCTTACCGCATCAGTTGCGACAGAAGCAGCTTCCCCAACTACTCCTGCGGTTTTTAATCCCCACGGATTTTTAGAAATTTTTAAGGAGGCTCTCCCGTCATGATCTCCTAAAACTTTATCATAAGCAGTACCTATAGCCTTAAAAGGTGCTAATGCAATGTTTACAGCTTTTTCCCCTTTTGTAGGTTCATATATTGTTTTGTTTTCGGGTGCAAATGCTAAGGAGGCTAACTCAACAGCAAGCGGAGTAACTAAACGAATTGTTCCGTCAGAATCCATAACTTGGATGCTTCCTCCTTTAGTTAATTCCGGAGTCAAATTACCCTCAGAATTTATTTTCCAATTTATTGATTTGTATTCAGCTTTGCTGATGGCTTTTTCATTAGGTGTTGCTTCTGTTTCAAATTCAATTTCCGCTTTTGGATTATATGGAATATCCTTATTTGAAGCAATTCCTGCTTTGTCAAAAATGTTTTTCTTAAATTCCTCTTTTGTTAACGGAATTTCATAACCGTTTTCTTGCAGTGTATAAGTTGGTATCCCAAAATCATCTTCTCCTTTTACTTGGAAAAGAGCCATTTTTACAATGTCATCTGTTTTGACCTTTACTTTCCCTGCATTTTTAGTAATAAATTCTTGATTTGATTGTACTTGCCTGATTTTTCCGGCATCCATGTTGTTTCCCATAAAATACTCCTAAAATTATGTAGTAACTTCCATGTCTTAATAAAAAAAATTTCTTAAAAAAAATTGCCTAAATATTGCTGTTATATATATTGTTTGTATAATTAATAAATAAAAAATAATTGATTTTATAAAAAGGTATTGCATTTTTTTAAGAGGCATGCTATAATTGATAATTACAAAGAGAAGAATGAAAGAATAATTTGTGATTTCCGAGGGAAATCAAGGTAGGTGAAAAATGTTAGTAAACTCTATCGGAGTGCAGCCTATAAAAGGTGCACAGTACAATTTAAGTAATCGCAATCCTAATTTTAACGGTACAAACGTTTATTCAGAGCAAGGGGATACTTTTGCTGCTTGGGCAACAAAAAATATAGCTACTGCAGCTACTTTTAGTGTTGCTTGGGATGTTGGTACAAATATCCTTTCTAAGTTTTCAAAAAACATTGATGCCGTACCGTTAAACAGAATGGGTTCCAATATTGCCAGAGTTGCCGGTGTGTTTTTGCTTATAGGCGGTATCTTTAAGGCAGTAAGTAAGGTCGTAGACAAACAATAAAGGGGATTTATCATGATTGAAGCAATTAATTGTTGTAATTCAATTCATGGCAGTAAGGTTATTCTTCCGACTAACGGTTCTCAAAATAAAGCACTATCAAAAAATTCATCAACAGTAATCAATGATACAAAAAAATTGGTTGCGGTCGGTGCTTGTACGGGTGCTATCAGTATGATTACCGACACTCTTTTAAATAGTAATCAACTGATAAAATCAAATTTACCCGTTATTAAAGGTATTTTTAAAGATGCTGCTATTTGGTGTGCAATCGGGGGAGCATGTTTTGCATCATTTAGGATTATTGAAGCGGCTCTTATAAGAAAACCTCAACAAGTATAAGTTGTTTTATTGGTTCTCTCTGTCTAAATTTCTGTATTGAACAGCTTCAAGTATATGTTTGGTTTGGATATTTTCTTGGTTTTCCAAATCGGCAATTGTTCTTGATAGTTTTAGTATTCTGTCATAAGCTCTGCCTGATAGAGAAAATTTTGCTATAGCTGCTCTTAATACATTTTCGCTTGCTTTATCCAATTTGCAATATTTTTTTATGTGTGATGGAAGCATTTGAGAATTACATACAATTTTTTCTGATTTAAATCTTTCCACCTGAATTTTTCTTGCGGCAATAACACGTTTCCTTATTTCAACAGAGCTTTCCGCTTCATTTTTGGATAACAGTTCTTCTTCTTTTAATCTCGGAACATTTATCTGTATATCTATTCTGTCTAAAAGGGGGCCTGATAATTTTGCCCAATACCTTTGAACCTGAAAATCACTGCAGACACATTCCTTTTGCTTATCTCCATAATGGCCGCACGGGCATGGATTCATAGCTGCAAGCAAAGTAAAATCTGCGGGGTATTTTATACTTTGTTGTGCTCTTGTTATTGTCACATAACCGTCCTCAAGCGGTTGTCTTAATACCTCAAGTACATTTCTTGGAAATTCAACCACTTCATCAAGAAAAAGTATTCCTCTATGGGCGAGAGTGATTTCTCCCGGTTTAGGGTTCGTACCGCCGCCTATTATTCCTATGGCTGATGCACTATGATGAACAGGTCGAAAAGGTCTTTGTTTAATAAGTGGGGTATTTTTATCCAACAAACCGCTTATAGAATATATTTTTGTAAGCTCGATTGCTTCGCTCATTTCAAGCGGGGGAAGAATACTCGTAAAACATTTTGAAAGAAGTGTTTTCCCTGCCCCCGGAGAACCCACCATTAAAATATTATGTCCTCCTGAAGCAGCTATTTCTAAGGCTCTTTTAGCTTTTTCCTGACCTTTTACATCCTTAAAATCAAAATGATATTGTGTTTCATTTAGGTCTGCAAGATATTGATTTATATTTATTTCAACTTTTTTTAATTTAAATTCTTCAATTTGTTCATCTTTAAAAAATTCGATAACTTCTCTTAAATGTTCGGCTGCAAAAACATTGATATTTTGTACAAGTGCTGCTTCTTTTGCATTTTCCTTGGGAACTATTATATTTTCTATTCCCTGCTCTTTTAACCCCAGAGTAATAGGTAAAACTCCTGTTGTAGGTCTTATTGAACCATCAAGAGAAAGCTCGCCGACAAAAGCGGTTTTTTCAATTTTACTTTGGTCAATATCACCTTCGCATATTAAAACTGCAACTGCCATTGGCAAATCATATCCAGAACCCTCCTTTTTTAAATCGGCGGGTGCAAGATTAATTATCACTTTTCCTGAAGGGTACGAGTAGCCTGAATTGATTATGGCGGTCCTTATTCTTACATTAGCTTCTCTTACCGCTAAATCCGGCAATCCGACAATAATTGTTCCGGGCAAACCTCTTGTTGTATCTGCCTCAATAAGAATTTTATAGCCGTCTATACCAACTGTTGTTCCTGAAATTACTTGTGCTACCATAACATACCTAAAGTGTCCACGGCGGGATTCGAACCCACGACATTCATCTTAGGAGGATGACGTTCTATCCTGCTGAACTACGCGGACTTATGCTGATAATATAAAACAAACATGTGATTTATTCAAATAAAATTTGAATATTTTGCAGTGTCAGATAACCGCCGTACCCGTTCCAAAAACGCTGCAATAAAGCAACAGCTTCTTCTCTGTTTGATGAAAGATATGATACCAATGCCTGATAATAATATTTATCGGCAGAAAAATCCCGTCTGTTAATCATGCTAAAGCTTCTTTTGGCTTCGGTATAATTCTTTTGGGAGGTCAATATTCTTGCTCTTAAAACATGAAAATTCGTTACATCTGAGGATAATTTAATGGCTCGTTCTATATCCTGATATGCTTTTGTATAATTCCCGTTTTTATATGAAATAAGGGCTTTTTCGTAAAAAATATTTGGATTATATTCTACAACCAATGGGTTTATCATTAACTCTGCATTTTTATAATCATTTTGATAATAATACATATCAGCTAATACTTTTCTGGCATAATTATTGGAGGGATTTTCAGATAATATGGTTTTCATTGTATTTATATTTACTGAAGTATAGCTGTTTAATGCGGATAAAAGGTCGTTTACGGCTATATTATTTGTAATTGTTTGAGAAGCTTTATCAAGATTTTGTGCATTTTTAAAATATTCATCTGCTTTTTTATAATTTTTAAGATAAAAAGAGGTTACTCCTAAATTGTTCCAAATATAAGGAGATTTATCATTTAAAGCCAAAGCTTTTATCAAATACTTTTCTGCTTCGGTATAATTCTTTTCTCTTATATATTGTACACCTGCATTGTTTAATTTTTTATAGTCATCACCGGCATTTGAAACAATATCTGCTTCGTTAAAAACCTCAAGGGCAAATTCCAATGAAGAAAATTTTTCCTGCATCAAATATTCAATATTTTTATATACAATTTCATTATTACCGAATTTTGTTGATTTAATCAATTCTCTTTTTGTTGTATCGATTTCATTTTTTATTTTTTGTATTAGGCAATCATAATAATTGATTTTATATGTTGGGTTTTTCAAATCTTTTTTTTGAGCTTTTGTGTATAAATCAAGTGCTTTGGCATAATTTTTTTCTTTTAAATAGGTATCACCCATTCCTGCATATAAAAAACCTTTGTCGGGAAATTCACTAATTGCTTTTTCAAAAAGTTTTTTTGCTTCTCCAGTATTATTTTTAACCATATTACCGTAAGCTTTTGCATAATATTGCTCGGGGGTTAATGCGTAAGCATTGCCTGAAATTATAAAAAGCAAAAATATTATTAAAAAAATTCGTTTCATATTGACCTTGATAAAATTTTTATGGACAATAATATTATGACATAAACGGAGAATATGTGAAGATGCTATCCATTAAAAAATATATAGAACAAACATTATTGAAACCTAATATAACGGAAAATGAGCTTGTTAATTTTTTAGAAAATGCGTTAAGAAATGATTTTTTGGGAGTGTGTATAAATCCATGTCATATAAAAACGGCAAAAAAATATTTATACGGCTCGGATTTAAAAATTGTAACGGTTATAGGTTTTCCTTTGGGTGCAAATTTCTCATCA
>JAEEGL015441988.1_pt1 | contig 19218 bp, 18 predicted proteins | sample 9134231 | NCBI WGS metagenome assembly JAEEGL01 (sample SAMN16246548, study PRJNA631951) | gut metagenome | biome: gut microbiome; feature: rumen; material: fiber-attached | host: Bos | place: Iran: Karaj | collected 2018-10 | reverse complement strand
TTCAAGAAGCACACTACCAAGATGTTGGACGTTCACCTGATGATTGCAACGCCCGACCAATACGCCGAGCAATACATCAAGGCGGGCGCGGGTATGTTGACCTTCCATCAGGAGGCTTGCACTCACATCCACAGGCTCGTAAGCCACATCAAGGAACTCGGCGCAATGTGCGGCATCGCCCTCAACCCCGCCACGTCGCTCGCCACACTCGAAGAAATAATCTGTGACGTGGATATGGTTTTGATAATGACAGTCAACCCCGGTTTTGGCGGTCAAAAGTTCATCGAAAATTCGTATTCCAAGATTTCGCGCTGCAAGGAGATGATACTCCGTCGCGGCTCCAAGGCGTTGATTGAGGTGGACGGCGGTGTTGACAATACCAACGCATACGCACTCGGCGAGGCAGGTGTTGATGTATTGGTTTCGGGCAGCTATCTCTTTGGCGCAAAGGATTTTGACGCAAATGTCAAGCTCATCAAATATCCGAAAAAAGTGATGATGGCTTAAACGTGAATTTTTGTTGGAAGATGAAAGATTTAATTAAGATAGAATTGCAACAGGCGCGTGAGGTGCTCGACCGTTTCCTGAACGACGACGCAACAATCGCCCGCATAGCCGACGCCGCCAAAATCATGGCGGACGCGGTGAAGGCGGGTCACAAAATTATTTCCTGTGGCAACGGCGGTTCGATGAGTGATGCGTCGCATTTTGCGGAGGAGTTGACGGGGCGTTACCGTGGCGACCGCCGTCCGATACCTGCAATCGCCATCAGCGACGCGCCGCACATCAGTTGCACCGCCAACGATTACGGTTACGAGGCTATTTTTTCGCGTTTTGTGGAGGCTCTCGGCAACAGCGGCGATGTGCTATTGGCAATCAGCACGAGCGGCAATTCAAAGAATGTTATCAATGCCGTCAACGTCGCCAAATCGAAGGGTATCAAGGTGATAGCCCTCACCGGCAAGACGGGCGGCACGCTCGCCTCCCTCGCCGACGTGGAAATCCGCGTCCCTCACAACGGCGAGGCAGACCGTATTCAGGAAGTGCATATCAAGGTGATACACATTTTTATATATTTAATAGAGCGGGAGTTGGGGATGTAATAAATCCCGAAAATCTCTATTGCGAGTTTTTCGGGATTTATTAGAGTGTCTTGTTAGCAAAATTTTCAGAATCTATTTCTTGATCGGATAGAGTTTCAATAGCAAAATCATCAATCCTGACATTATCGCCGGGAATATCGAGAACAACATCCAAATCATGTTTTTCACCGAATCGGTAACAGATGCTGGGTCGATGGTGGTGTTGCCCATGGCATCCTCAATCATAGTTGCGCCAGCCACTCCGAGGAGCAATGCTATCAGCGAGCCAGACACTGCACCGCCAAGTTTCTGTGCCATTGTACCCGACGAGAAGATGAGTCCGGTGGACGACGTGCCGTTTTTCTCGGTGGCGTAGTCGGCAACGTCGGCGTACATCGACCACAGGAGCGGCGAGTAGAGGCCTACGCCGATGGAGGTGAGGATTACCACAGTTACCATGAGCCACATGTAGCCGGGCTGCATCGGGATAAAGAAGAACAGGATTGACGTTACCGTGCAGATGATTGCCGCGATGGAGAAGGCGCGTTTTTTGCTGCCCGCCCATTCGGTAAATTTGGGCGATACGCCGCCAAAAATCATGCAGACCACTTCGCCAAATGCCATGAACACGGTGTAGTTGATGATGAATGCGCCGAGTGTTACGTCTCCGTTAAGGCAGTACGTGAACATGTAGCCCGCCACGGCGTAGCGGAATCCGTTGAAGAAGTTGGTGCAGACGCCAATCAAGGTGAGGTAGATCCACGGCTTGTTTTTCACCAGGTCGGCAAACTGCTTGAAGGAGAATTTCTCGGCGCGTTTGGGCTGGAGGCGTTCCTTGGTGAGGAGACCGCAGGCAAGTGTCATCGCTGCCGCCAACGCACCAAACAATGCGCCAATTACAGCGTATTGGTGCTGGAGCATCGGCACAAGTTTCTGGCTCAGAGTCTGTATGAGGTTCTGGTCTTCGGCGGAAGGAGAGGGATTGGCTTTGAGGTCGGCGAGTTGGGAGTTGAGCGCGGTGTATTCGTCGCCGCCTATCCAATTTTGGATGTAGGGGAAAGACAACAATGTGATGAATCCCATTGCATAAGCGCCCACCATGCGGAAGGAGGAGAACTGGTTTTTCTCGTTGTCGTCGTCGGTCATCACGCCAAGGAGCGAGCCGTAGGGCACATTGACAGCGGTGTAGGTAGCCATCATCAGCAGGTAGAGCGTGTAGGCGTAGATGCGCTTGCCGGTGTCGCCAAAGTCGGGCGTGTAGAGCAGGAGGGCGAAGATGAGTCCAAAGGGTATCGCGCCCAAGATGAGCCACGGACGGTACGTACCCCATTTAGACTGCGTGCGGTCGGCAAGGCTGCCCATCAGCGGGTCTGTTACCACGTCAAAGAGCCTTGCAATGAGCATCAACACTGCGGCGTCGGCAAGCGACAAACCGAATACGTTGGTGAAGAATAGCGGAAATGCAATGGACATCACCTTCCAGGTGATGCCGCCGGCGGCTGCGTCGCCAAGCGCGTAGCCAATCTTTTCTTTAATTGTTGCCATATAAATTTTTATTTTTTCAGTAGTTGGATATTATATTTTCCGCAAATTTATATAAAAATTCTGAATTGAAAAAAAATTTATAACTCGCTAATTCTACCAAAAATATAAGATTGGGCGAATTATTTTTTGTGAACTCATCAAATCTCAGTAGTTTTGCAACCGTAAAACCATGAAAAAACGTCTAATCATAATCCTCGGACCCACCGCTTCGGGCAAGACCGATATGGCGGTAAAGATTGCGCAACACTTTGATACTGAAATCGTTTCGGCGGATTCAAGGCAGATATTCAAGGAAATGCACATTGGTACTGCCGTGCCGGATGCGGAAACTTTGCGGAAAGTGAAGCATCATCTTATCCAAACTCATTCTGTAACAGAGTATTACAATGTTTATAAATACGAACAGGAAGTTTTGGATATTTTGCAAAACGACATTTTCCGTCGCAAGGATGTCGCCATAATGTGCGGAGGGTCAATGCTTTATATCGACGCTGTGTGCAACGGCATCGACTACTCGCCCGACCCCGACGAAAAACTCCGGGCTGAACTTTGGCAACGTTTTAAAACCGAGGGCATTGAGCCGTTGAAAGCACAGTTGAAAATCCTCGACCCAAAATATTACGACATCTGCGACCTCCACAACCACACACGTATTATAAAGGCGTTGGAGGTGTGCATACAGACTGGCAAACCATATTCGAGTTTCAGAACGGGAATAAAAAAAGAGCGTGATTTTCAGATAGTTAAAATCGGTCTCAACTTTCCGCGTGAAGTCCTCCACGACCGCATCAACCGTCGTGTTGACATGATGATGGAAGAAGGACTTCTCAACGAGGTGCGCTCTCTCGTGGAATATCGCAACCTTATGCCGCTCAACACCGTGGGTTACAAGGAGTTGTTTGATTATCTTGACAATAAAACAGACTTAGCGACGGCCGTTGAACTCATCAAGCGCAACACCCGCCGCTATGCCAAAAAACAGATTACATGGTTCTCAAAATCCGTCAACAATCAATGGTTCAATTCTTTGACTGACGAGAATTTGATATTAGATGCCGCCTCCGTCGGCGTTTGTTAAACATCAATTACCGAAAATGTTTCGTCAATTACCGAAAATTTTTTAAAGTGATTTTCGGAAATTAAAGTTTCTGTCCGAAGCATAAGTCGCCCGCGTCGCCGAGGCCGGGGACGATGTAGCCGTGGCTGTTGATTTTTGGGTCGCAGGCGGCAGTCCAAATCTCGCAGTCCTCGCCAAAATTCTTCTGCAAGGTCTCCACGCCCTGACGGCTACTGATTATCGACGCAAAATACATCTTCTTTGGTGTGCCGTCGCGGAGAAGGCAGTTGACGGCGGTAACTATGCTTGCGCCGGTGGCGAGCATGGGATCCACAATCAGGAGCGTCTTGCCGTTGAGGTCGGGACAAGCCATGTACTCGGCTTTTATCTCAAAACTTCCGTCGTCCTTGTAACTGCGGTACGCCGAGAGAAATGCGTTTTCGGCGTCGTCGAAAACATCCAAAAATCCGTCGTGCATCGGCAGCGCGGCGCGCAGGATGCTCGCGATTACTATTTGGTCTGAGACAACGTCGCTCTTGGCTGTTCCGAGCGGTGTGGTAACGTCTATCTGACGGTAATTCAGCGTCTTGCCAATCTCGTAGGCGAGTACGTGCGAGATGCGGCGGATGTTGTTGCGGAATCGCGCCGAATCCTTCTGTATGTTCACGTCGCGCAGTTGCATAATCCAATTGCTCACGGGCGACGGTGTGTCTTGTATGCAGTGTAACATGGTTTTTAATTTGTAATTGTAGTAATACATCAATACCATGGGCATCATTCGTCTATCGAATAAGGCACCATCTCAAAAGGCACTTTTACGAGGTCGGCATATTCCTCGCCGCGCTCCTCCAAGTCTTCGTTGTCGTTTGGGTAATGCCACCTGATGAGCACGTCGTGTCCGTCGTTGTAGATGTCTTCGAGTATGAACATGATGTCGAGGATACGATTGGATGACGCGGTGTTGTAGTAGTCGAGTTTAAAATCGAATACAGTCCTGTCGAGAGGAACTGCCTGATAGTTATAGAGCCATTCGAATATCGGGGTGTAAAACAACACAACATCCTCAGGCAGTGAGCGTCCGGATATTTCAAAAACATTGTTTTCCTTGTCAAGAACCACATTCGGATAATCGACGTCGCCAGTAATTCTGATGGGTTTGAAGACACCATCGTTCAATATTTTTTGACGTCGTTCCTCCTGCCGTTGATGACGTTCCTCTTGTCGTTGCTGTTCTGCCTGCTGTCGTATATTGTCTTCTTCTCCCGACACCCATGAACGCCCGCATTGATTGCAGAAATATTTGCATTGCTCTTTGTCTTCGTCCTCTATGTCAGAGGCTTTGGCTGCAACATTAATGCCTATCGCTTCCATGGCGGTATTCAGGAGAGTTCGCCCTGTACTAACTCCAATATTTGTTTTTGTAGTGTCCTCCGATTCGCAATAAGGACATTGTACATTGGATATTGCCATTATTTTTGTTTTTCGTTTATAACGTTTTCACCGAGACGATGAATCATTTTTTCCCGCTCCAAATATACGCAAAAATTTTTCTTCCCACAAAATTTTTTTATAGGGCGAATATAGGCATATTCAAATCACCGCCTCGTAAATCCTCTTGCCGCCGTATTCTATCCATTCGGGTTTTTCCTGCACCACTTTGTTTTTTAAGAACGAGAATGTAACGAGATAGCCTTCTGATAGATTGCGTGTGGCAAGGTATTCTGAAATCTGTTCGCGTCCCGAAATTTCATATTCCGTGCCGTGCCAAATTTTCAATTCGATGACGTATTCCTTGCGATTGTAGTTAACAACCAAGTCCATGCGGCTTCCGTCGTCGTTTTCGGGTTCGGAATAATAGAAGCCGGTGCCGTTGACAATCGGTTTTAGGAAACAAATGAACATAAAGCGACCTTCTTTTTCAAGGAACTCCTCTTGGTTTTGTTTCTTCGACATCAGGTCTTTGAAACGATTGATAATCAAGGGCATATTGAGGTCGCCATGTTTGTCGATGAAGACTTTAAAACCCAGACCTGGTGTGATTTGGTTAATTTGGTTTTCTGAAATGAAATAGTTGATGAGGACTTGTTGAAAAATAAGATTGTGGATTACAACCCTTCCATCATTGTCTGCCTTGATAATCGAAAACATATTAGCCATGTCCATCGTAGGATTGTTGACATCGAAGTTAATTAAATAATTCTCCATAATCAACGCCCTTATGAAAGCCTTTAATTTGGAATAGGTTTCAAGTTTGTCGGTGATGCTTTCGATGAGGGTTGATTTTTCCTTGACGATGTTTTTCACCGCCTTGAGAACTCCGTCTATTGACCAATCTTTGTCAAGATATTCGTCAATCTCTTTGCAAATACGGCTCACCAAGACAGGATAGCCAGACGTATATTTGTATATCTCCTCGGAAATTACTTTGATGTCGAACCCGATATGGTAATCGTTTTCGTAATCCGCAAGCATCGTACTGATTTCCTGCGGATTAAATGTCATATCAAGTTTGTAATTGGCGGCAACGTTCCACGGCGAATTAAATTGGTGCTCCTCCTCGGTACGGATTTTCAGTTTGAGATTCTTGACATCGTAAACGCCTGTCAAGACCACCGACCAAAAGGTCATGGAGTAATTGCTGAATTTCTCGCGGTCGAGATACATATTGCGCAGCATCCCCAAAAATCTCAGGAAAACGTCGTTGTTGCTCGCCTTGTCAACCTCGTCTATTGTAAGCACTACTTTTCTGCCGACAGACTTACAAAACTGTTTGATTACCACCGAAAAATTGTCGAAGTCCTTTATGTCCTGTGCCTGTGCGTTTTCCCAATATTCAATCCAAGCGGTATCCGACGATGGCATTTCAGTAAAGATTTGCGCCAACTTCCCGCAAAAAAACTTGAAAAAAGTTCCGTCGTTTTGCCAATTGACGTCGGATTCGGTTTCAAAACTTATCGGCACAACCAAATAATTCTGCGACATATTGTGCAGAATCCAATTGAGCGACGTTGACTTCCCGAACTGACGCGCACGATTGATGGTGAAATAGCATTTGTTGTCTATCAGACGCTCAAAAACCTTCATCTTAGCCGTCGTATCTACCATATAATGTATTTTCGGGTTGCAAGTAACCGATGTGTTAAATACCTTTGCCATATCTTTTCAAGTGTTTTTGTCCTCGGCAAAGATATAGCATTTCAGCATTAATGCAAAATTTTCAGGGGATGTTTTTCATTCGCCTTCTCCCAAATTTTCTGGTATATCGACCGCCTGAAATTTAGCACACCACCCATAATTCCTGGCATGGTGTGCATACTGCCGCATTTGGGACATTAGGTCAAAATTAGTTCATTAATTTTTTCAATTCCTCAATATCGGGCAAAGCGTTGCGCAGACGCTCTGGCAGGTCTTTTGATGTGCGGTAGGTGGCAACGCCCATAGGTTTTGACGTGTCAGAAAACGATAATTCCACAATTTCTTCGTCTTTGGACTTGCACAAAATGATGCCAATAGATGGATTTTCGTCAGGCAAGCGCACATAACGGTCAAGGGCGGCGAGGTAAAAATTCATTTTGCCTGTATATTCGGGCTTAAACTCGCCGCGTTTTAACTCAAAAGCGACAAGGCTGCGAAGTCGCCGAGAGAAAAACAATAAATCTATAACAAACTCCTTACCCGAAACTTCAAGTCGGTATTGATTGCCTATGAACGAAAAATCCTGACCAAATGCCATTATGAAATTCTTGACATTTAGCACAATGCTTTGTTCTATCTCCCTTTCGTCAACCATCTCGGCATCCTCTATATTGATGAAGTCGAGCATATATTCGTCCTTAAACGACTGCAACGCACGTTGTTTGAAATCTGCATCGGTAATCGTGCGGGCAAAGTTGGTTTGCTGTATTGAGCCTTGTTTTTTATAAAGATTTTCGTTGAGATAGTATTTGGCTTTGTCATAAGTCCAAAATTCTTTTGCGCTTAGACGAATGTAGAACAAACGTTCTTCCAAGGTCGAAGTCTTTCTAATAATTTCTCTATGTATTGAAAAACCGACACTTAAAAAACTTTTATAATCTTCTTCGCTCAAATCGGCAGACGTTATCTGCCGATTTAATAACTCGTTTATATTCAAATTGTTATCTAAATCGGCAACTGATAACTGCCGATTTAAGAAAGGACACCACGTCTCGTAAAATGTTCGCATATTTTTGATGTTGGTTTCCGAAAAACCTGTCAGTCCCGGCAATTCCTGTTGGAGCATTTTGGAGATAACGGCGATGGCGTGAGTGTTCCAAGCGTCAACGCGGCTATGCACCGACACGTAGTTGCCCACCCAATAATACAATGCCAACATTTCCTTGTTGACCAACCTCGCGGCGCGGTATCGGCTCTCCAAGATGGCCTGTTTGATGGCTTTTACCGCCGGTAAATAGTTTGTTTTTGCTCCATAATCTCTGCTTAATATTGTGGATTTTGTAACACTGCAAAAATAGGTTATTTCTGCGAAACTGCAAAAAATGTCAAGTAAAGTTTTTGTGTAAAAAACAGGCGGACACTTCAAGCATCTGGATTGATTGCTGAAAGTTTACATACGGTCAATCAATTCGAGTTCGCCGCTGTAAATCTGCGACCGCCAATCGTTGTTGCAATAGAAACCGTAATTGTCTTGCAGTTTTTGTGCTACTTCCACACATTTGTCGTCGCCGCCTCCGTGAAATTTGACATGATAACTGCCTTGCTTGCCCGGCGCGGGGCTTTCACGTGTTACGCTTACATCCTTGCCGATGGCTTTGAATGTGTTTGCAATGGTGAGTTTGTTCGGATTTAAATTATACCTCAATGTTTCCATGTCGGGACATTCTATGATTTCATCAAATGAATATTGCAAATTGCGTGGCATAAAACGTCCGTAAATTACGGCATCGTACATTTTGCGTACAAAGTCGTTCATATTATATATTTCAACGTGCTTATCTGAATGTACAAGCGTATAAAACTCATCGGCGACAGACCTTGAAACGGTTTCAATGCCCGAAAAATCAAGCAAATAACTATTCTCAGGTGAAAGCGTTTGAACAAACGACGCCACCTGAGCCCTTATATTTATTCTTGCGCCGAAACGCTCCGATAATTTTACAATTTGTTTCATTTTTCTATCCTATATATTTGTATAAGTCAAAGTTTTTAGAAATTTGTATAGGGAACTCCGCAAATACCAGCGTCCCATTCCATTCGATAGGTTCTGGCAATGGCAATATGTCTCCATCTCCTTTATTATTTACGCGCAACATGTCGCACATCATCAATGCAGATCCAGACAATATATACATACTCCCACATAAGCCATTGGTTATCATATTGATATTTTTTGAAATTCCATATCCTCTGTTTTCTGCATCAGGAAGATTTTTAGTTGAGTACCCATCTTTTGCTAATGCTACCGCTCTTGCATCACTATCGCCGATACGGTCAATATACAAGTTGTTTTGTATATAACTGCCAAGAATTGATATTCCATTGTCAGCGATGCAGATGTCAATTACATCCTTCCCTCTGGGACACCAATAGTATAACAAACCTTTTGTGCTTTTGAATGTTCTTTGATATTGTCTGTTATTTCAGCGACAAATAGTTTTATCGGGTTCATATTCAAATTATCAATCCCATTCAGAAATTCAGTCAATTTGTCATCTGCCTTTTCTAAATTGGCTTCATCTATATCAAAAATATAATCAGTAATATGGTTTGACAATACCTTATGTCCACAATTGCGACAATAAAATTCAAGACAGGCATTGAATAGTTTATTGTTTACGTTCCGATTGTCAACGGTTACGATACTACCATTCGATGTTATCAGAGCGATAGCATCAAAAAAATTGACAAATACTTTTCTAAAAGGTATATTGTCTCCCATTTCTGAAATTATAACCGTATGTCCCATTTCGTTTTCAGTGTATTCTCGCCCCAAAGATAACATATAAAGTTTATATCTGCAAAATTTTTTTTGTGTCTTGCAAAATTAATTCAGGCGGATGCTTGGAAGCATCCGCCTGAATTGTTGTCTGTCAGAAATTCTTGCGTTAGCCATTAGGAAATTTTTCGTCCAACATTTCCTTTACATCTTCGAGGTCGTAACCCAAGATGTAATGAACGTTCTTGTCAGTTTTCTCTTGTTCGCGCCAAACATAGACAGATTTGTTATTTGATTCAACAATGAATTCGAAAATAACTTTAATTCCATGTTTTATTTCCTTTTTAAATTTTCCGTCCAAATTGAATGCTTTTAGCAAATTTGTACATGCAAGTTTTTCAAATGCAATCAATTCTTCAGAAGAAACTTTTCCACAAAATTTTTCCGAAGCCTTGTGAAGATTTTGGAAAAATTTTTTACGTTTAGTTTCGTTTTTGAACGCCTCTTTAAGTTCGTTCTTCAATGATTCACTGCTCTTACCTTTCGGTTCAATTGTTCCATCGTGATGGATAAGCACTTCTGCTTGTTCACCATCTTTGCGCCTTTTGTGGATATGGGCACCGTCTTTATTAAACGGAGTACCTGCACCGCGATAATGGTCATCAATTGTGAGAGTTTGGTTTTCTAACAATCCTTCCATAATGCTTTTTTTTATTACGTTTGTTGTCCCAAGCCAAACGCTAATCAACTCTTGGGAGTAAAATATTTGTCAATTTCAGAATCTCAAACACTGTGTTAAGGCGTTTAGTTATGATTGTTGTTCCTTTGTTCCTTTATTCCTTGTTTTCTATTCCCATCTCCGCCATGTGTTTCTTCACCTCTGCGCTTTCGGCTTTCAACTTGTCGAGAAGGGCCTTGGCTTCGGCGATGGCTTTGGCTTTGTTTGCCATCTTGCTTTGGATTTCGTCGATTTGGTTCTCCAAATCCGTCAAAATGCCCTCGGTATAAACTCCTTTGACGGCAGCAATGGTTCTCGCTCTACCATTCTCCAAACATGAGTTTAGATACGGCTCGAAATCATAACTGTTTTGTACTTTGTTTATGGTGCTTTTGATTTCCGTCACAAATGAATTGTGACTGAACCTATTGGTCAATTTGTCAAACAAACCGAAAGTTGCTCCTGATAGAAAACCCTCAATAATAGCCCCAAATGCAGATTGTTCTTCAGAATTGCTTGTGTCAATTGGCTCGAAAATGTCGCCATTTTCGATGTCGATTTCGATTTTACGCTGAACTTCTTTGGCAAGTTCTTCCATCTCAACATCGGGTATGTATTTGCCACATACCCTTCCCGCCTCGCTGAAAAAATTGCGAACTAACTCGTGCAATTGTTTCTTCATTTTCTGCACGATTTTTTTCACAAGACGTTTCAACGTTCTCGTATTCAAGATGTTCACTGTGGAGTCAAGTTGCGGTCTAATCACCTCAAAATCATCCCATTTACTCCAATCATCGACAATTCTATTTAGTTCTTTGCATGCAGAATCCACCGCATCTTCCAATTCTTGTCTTCCATCTTCAATGATGTCAGCTAAGCCAAATGTCGAAGACATAATTTCCTCCTCCAAATCATCGATTTTTTTGCCCAAACGGCTTTTCGCCTTGGAAATTTTTTCCTTCTTCTTGTCGAGTTCCTCATCAGAAGTGTCGTAGAGTTTGATGCTGGTTTCCGTGGTTGCAACTTGCTTGGTAAGTTCTTCCAAACGTTTGGCTGCTGCGGCTTTTACGGCGTTAAGCGGTTTCTTGAACATGATTTCTGCTTTCTCCTTTTCTATCATGTCCTTGATGGCAGCGATTAGGTCCCCGATGTGGCTTTTCTCGGCAAACTGCTTGTAGTTGCTGATTTCAAAAGTGCCGCTGTGCCTGTCCCATGCGAATTTATAGGATTCGTTGGACGTGATTTTCGACATGTCCTTTTCGGCAATTTTAGAGAGCAACGCCATTTCTGCCGACAATGGAATGGGCTCGGTATCTTTCAAGATTTCCGTCAGTGTCGCGTCATTACAATTCTTGCTTGCCTTGCGTAGTTCATCCTTGACGTAATCCTTGATTTTGTCTTCGGTTTCACCATCGTGGTAGGGTATGTCGTACTTGTTGATGCCAATCAAGACTTTGCCAATGCCACACTTGCGAACGTTCTCAAACAGGATTGTCCGGTCTGTCGCGTCGAAGGCACGACCAGCAAATAGCAACATCACCACCACGTCCGCTGTTACAAGGAAATCTTTTGTGCGCTCCTCGCGCGAAACAATCGGGTCGTTGAAACCAGGAGTGTCAACAATCTCTACACCTTTCAGATACTCTTTCGGATAATAAATTGTTACCGATTTGGTGATGGAAACAAACTTGCCGTCCGCTCCCACATACTCCACCAAATTGTCGAAGGAATCCTCTTTTGTTTTGCCCAAATACTGCGACAGACTGCCGCCAAGTTTCTTGGACTTGTCCACGAGATCCTTAGCCGCCTGAATTTTGGATTTCTCCAATTCGCTTGCGTCGTCAGTGCTTCTGGATGCCAAGGCTTTCTGCTCCTCCCAATCGTTGGCGCTGTAAAAATCAGCCACGATTTTTTTCTGCTCGCCGTAAGTGATTTTGGAGAGCGCGGCGGTCATCGGCGTAGTAGCCGCCGGAAGCACGTCCTCTTCAAACACAAAGGCATTCAGGAACGTCGATTTGCCGCACTTCATCTGTCCAATGACGCCGATGGTCAGCGTGTCCTGATTGATTTTTGCAATCAAATCATCGGCGGTCTTGCTGTTTTTGGCATCGTCAGAATCAAACCATTTGAACTCTTTGGCTTTCGTTACCATCGAAATCAAATCCTGCTTCTTCTGATGCAGTTCCTCAAAAATGTTCTGTGCCATTATTTCAGTTCGTTAAATTCTTTGATTTTCTTTTTCAGGTTTTCCTGAATTTCGGTGATGCGTTTGTTTCGTGATTCGTTAGTTCCTTTGTCGTCATACAAACTAAGCATCTCGATAACGGCTTTTTTGTACGGAAGGAAATTTTCATTCCACAAATTTATCACACCGTTAGAGATTGCATACTGTTTGTTACAGATTGCTTTCAGTTTGTATTGCAGAGAGTTGTATTCCGACTTTGAAAATTCAATAACATCATCTCTGAACCACTTTTCTTCATATGTTCCATAATCTGAAGCGGCTTCGCAATCGTTTTTACAGTCTGCGCAATCGTCAGTAATATTGTCAACGATGTTGCTAATATTGTTGAAAAGTTCGTCCACTCTTTTATCTGACGCATCGCATTTTGAGATTGATTCCTGACAAGCCTGATTACATAGCCCCACCAAGTCGTTGACCCATTCTTGGACATCTTTCAAATAGCCACTTGTGTCATTGGAACGAGGAACACTTTTTATGGTGTTCATTAGTTCATTGAAGCATTTTTGTGCTTTTGGATTTTTCCAATACTCCTCATAAGACTCTTCTTCCTGACTATCCGGACCAAAAAATCTAATGATTTTTTTAACGGTTATGCCTTCATTTTGAAATGTACGTTGGATGAGGTTCTCCACTTGCTGTACATCTTTGTCCGATTTCGTATCAACCTTGTTGATAACCACATAGAGCGGTTTTTCCAAATGCTCTTTTATCACTTTGATGGATGATTTGTTTACTGTACCCGCATTAACATCGAATACCCAAAACAAAGCATCACACTCGTTGATAACATCAATTGTCCTTTGCGCATCCTCAGAATCATTGGAATTGAAACCAGGAGTATCCAATATGCTGAGATTGTTGAGGTTGCTGTTCTTGTATTCCATCACGAAATATTTCAGCATCGCCGATACGCCGTCCACTTCGCCCAACACTTCCTTGTTGATTTTCATGAATGTTTTTGGACTCATTTGTTTCAATACATTGTCGGGCGAAACAAACTGAAATTTCTCCGTGTTTCCGCCAGTAATGTACGTTGGAATTGCGGTTGTGGCTTTCATGCTTACGGGTAGTTTCGCTGCTTTGGAATCGCCTTGTGCCAAAACTACATTTACAATTGTAGTTTTGCCCGCCGAAAATTCGCCCACAAAGGCAATCGCCGTTTTGTTGGCAATCCACTTTTTGCGGCTTGTCGCAGCCCAATCTAATGCCCCGAAAAAATAGTCTTTCTCGTGGTCATGTAGATTTTCGTTGGAATCTTCAGGCCTTCGCAAACATTCCAAAACCCACGGATATAGTTGTTCCAAAATTATGTCCTGAATGTCGTCGATTACATCGTACAATTTGGACATTTGGCTACCGCTTTGGGTTGCCTTTGCCGTCAGCACTTCTTTTACAAATGCCAATGATTCTTTTTTTAGTTCCGCCGACCTTTCCGCATCTTTAAGGTCCACCGAAAGCGTTTGCACCTGTTCGTTTACCGCTTCCAAATCTTTCTTCGACTTCCTCAAATCGTCTTCGATTTGTTTTTTTTGTTCCTCAAGTTTGCGTTTTTCTTTTTTCAACTTGTCGTTGAAATCCTCTTCCAAATCATCTTTCTCTTCCTCCAAGTCGGAGATTTTCTTTTTGAGTTTTTTGATTTCGTCGGAAGCCGATGCATCAACTTTGCCTTGCTGTGCGTTTTGCAGACGCTTGTCGAGGTCTTTGTTTTCGGACTCGAGTTGTGAGAGTTTCTTCTGCAAATCTGCTTTCTCTTTATTAAGAGAATCAATTTGCTCCTGTTGTGCTATTGATTGTGTAGCGTTGCCCTTGGATTCGAGGTTTGCAAGTTTTGTCTGCAAATAGGACTTCTCTTTGTTGAGAGCATCAAGTTGTTTTTGCAACACTTCCGCTTTAGCCTCTGACAATTGGTGTTTAGAATCTGGGGCTGGAAGTTGGTTGTTGTTTTTCGGTCTGAACAAAAATGCCAAGCCAAAACCAACCAACACCGCAACAACGCAACAGAAGATTACCATTGTTGTTGTCATTATTCCTTGTCTTTAAGTTGTTTCAATTGTATTTTTAACACCTCGCAGTCGTTCATGTACTCCTTGACCTTGCGTTCAAGTTCCTCGTTCTGCAAGGTGAGGCTCTTGATTTTGCTCTTTGCCGAGTCAAGTTCGTCCTCCAAGTCATCCTTGGAATTGTCTGTGTCTTTGAATTTTGCTCGCAGTTTTTTGTTCTCGGCAATCAAGTCTTCCTCCTTACGCTCCAAATCCTTATTGCGGTTGCGGAATTTCTCGTTCTCTGCAAGCACTTCATCCAACTGCGACTGCAAAGAGTTTTTCTCTTTGTTGCCGCCCATGATTTTGTCTTTCAAGGCAATGCCGGTTGCTGCGCCCGCTACAAAGCCTACTACTGCTCCTATCATGCTGAATCTCATTGAATTAGTTAGTTAATAATTGTTTCTTGTATTCTTTGAGTTTCGACATTTTTGCGTCAAACTCCTGTTGGGATTGCTGTTTTTTGCGCTTCAAGTCGTCCAAAGCATTGGTCATTTGGTCGAAAGTGCCTTGAACTTCGTCGCAAAGCGACTGCCTGATGGCATCCACCACGGCGGTGGAAATTCTCTGCATTTCGTTCTTGAACTGTGGCATCAGCGTATCGTTGAGATAATTGCTGATGGCGCGACGGCGTTGCGGCTTGCCCATCGCCTTGTCAGTAACCCAACCTACGGCGGATTCGATGATGCCCTTATTTTGTCCGAGTTGCTGACCTACATTTTGGTTGTAGTTTTCGATGGCGGTGCGCTGCTGATTGTAGTTTTGCTGCAACTGTTCCATCCGGGACATTGTTTTTTGGTTGGATGCAATGCTTGCCACGTCTGTAACGGTGTCAGCAACGTCTAACGCCATATCTGCAGCAGCCGCTGCTCCACCTACACCAGCAGCCGCTGCACCTGCAGTAACCGCTACTGCCGCTACTGTGCCTACTACCTTGACACCGTTTACAATCCAATTGTCGTACTCGTGCCCCGCGCTGTTCAAATCGACATTGTACGAAATGCCCGAAATTTGCAGACCGTTCATGTCAAGGTTTTCTATCGTGCGGAGTGTCAGGCTGTCGTCGGAGTTTCGCGTTTGGCGTGCCTTTTCGGTCAGGATGTTTTGGACGCTGAGTTTAAAGTCGTTCAGCAACAGAGAAGAAGTATTGTTGACGGCGTTAACTGCCTCGGCATCATAGTTTTGGCTTTTGCTGACGGCTATGGCATCAAGCCTTGTGTACATTTCGTCCTCAAAACGGCGCGAAATATTCCTTTTCAGGTCGTCAATATCCGTCGCCATCGAATCCACCAGTCTGTCAATTTTGCGGCGCAAAGCCTCCAATTCGTGTTTTTGATGGCGTACTGCCTCGTCAAAACCGCCCTCTACGGTAGTAGATGCAATGAGTTGGTCGATGCGTTCAGTCAACGACTTTGTGAGGTTGGCTGTCCTCTGCTCGCAAACTTTTTTCAAGATAGAGTTTTTGTCCTTCTGAATTTTTGCAAACAGCGCGTACATCTCGTCCAAATCGCCTTTGTCAGCGGAAACGCACGCAATCTGATTGATTGGAATGTTGCAGTTTTTGCCGATGTATTCTTTTGCCGCCTTTACGTCCGAGGGCGACTTGGTGTCGCACTTTGTTATAATGAGATACACGGGGCGTTTAGACAGTTCGGTCTCCTTGATGAAGTCGGTCAACGATTTGGTAATCTGTTGGTTGACATCAACGGTCAGGAATATGCCGTCTGCTTGTGGCAGAAAGTCGGTGAGTACTTCGCGGTGTTTCCTTTCGGGCGACGAAAGACCAGGCGTGTCAACTATTACCGTTGACGACGGCACTTTCTTGGAAGTGTCGAACACATTGATTACTTGCGCGTCCTTGTACACGTCGTTTTTGAGGTCAGCGATGTCGTCAACCTGAGTTTCTTTGCCGTCTTCAAAAACTGTTGCACAACACTTTTCGCATCCGAAGTGGATTACGTAAATGGTTGCAGTTGTGGGCTTTGTGGCCGTTTCCAACTTTTTACTGTCGGTCAGTGCATTAATCAGGGAAGTCTTTCCCGAAGAAAATTCTCCGACCAACGGCAGAACTAAAAGGCTGTTTTCGTCTGTGAGTTTTTTCTTGACATTTTCCGCCTCGGCGGTCAAATCAGAAAAGCCCAATTCGCCGGAAACCTCCAACAATTTGTCTATATTCATATTATTGGGTTTAGTTTATTCTTGTCTTCTGTTGTGTTCTCCGCAAAAACTTTGCCGAATTTAACAATTTTTAGCCGATTCTTTCCGATTCCAAAATCAGTCCGTTCAACGCCCGCATCTCCTGAAGATCCACGCCATAGATGCGCAGGAAGGCGTCGCGGACGAGTTGACCGCCATTGATGAGAATAGGGTCGGCGAGAATCATCGACGACACTTGGACGCTCATGCCGGGTTCGATTACCTGACCGGCAGCGAACCACTGTTTCTTTACTGTTACTTTGTACAGTGCCATAACATTAGTTTTTTAATAGTTAAACAATATGGTTGCCTTGTGCCTACAACAAAGGCGCGAAACGCCTTATATCTTTATGGTAGGCTCTGGTAAACCTTTGACAGAGATAAAAATGGCATTCCGCGCCGAAATATATCTCGCCCGTTTTTTGCCACGGGCAAAACAACTTCTATTTAGACTTGCAGTATAAGGCTCTGCCAAAATTTACCAGATTTTACCATAAAGCCTTAAACTTTTCTGTCGGCAAATCTAAACATTAAAACGCGAAACACCAAAATTTTTTTGCAAATTAATGTAATATTTTTGATTGCGCAAAAACGTTGGGGCATATTACCCCAAAATAAATTGAAAAATTGCAGCATGTCGTAAGGAAATATACTAAATAATGCGTATATTTGCAGCCGTAATAATCATATCAACCACAATGCTATGAATGATTTATTTGTCAAGGAACTCAACATTATCAACAGAACCTACTTGTTTTATAACGACAGGAAGGTGTTGGAAAAAAAAACTTCGCTGCATTTTTCGCAGGCTAACAACGCCGCCAAATCGGGGTTTGAGAAACGTTATTGGGCGTTTGACAAACTGGAGAAAGAGGCCTCGGAGACATACGGCATTGAGTTGAAGCGTCTTCTCGAAATATACCAAAATGTTTCCAATGTTGTCAGCGAACAGGGCATCAGAAGGTCGTCGGTAAAAAAGACAGACATTTTTGGTGTCGTAAGCAATTATATCTCCGAGGACGACAACTCTGCCGACTTCGCCCTTGCAACCTCTATCAAGATGTTGATATTGTCGGGGTTGCTGCCCACAAGCATCTCCAAACAAGGCCCGCCGGAAAATATCAAAAAGGATTTTGAACAGTTGCTCGACCTCTTTGACGAATACTGCCAGACTGCCAAGTTGAGGACAAACAATTTTCTTGACATTCACAGAGAAAGCCTCGCGGACGCCGACGACGATATGCTGTGCCGAATCATGTTGATTTTTGTTGCGAAAGACATTTTGCAGTCGCTCAAAAACTTCAACAACCGCAAAAGTCTGTTCGCGGCCTCTATTAATTTTAAGAATGTGGTGTACGATTTGGAAGGAATTTATTCGCGTTACGACGGCGACAGCCCGAGCAACTTTTGGGCATTACTATATGATGACGAGCGCGGCACCAGTTATTTCCTGATACATTTTTACAAAAACAAAAACACTGGACGCCTGGAATTTGTAAGGTACTTGGGCGTACTCAGGGAAACTTTGGGTTTGAAGGAACTGACTATCTATTCCGACAAACATTCGCGCATATTGTGTGAAAATTCAGGCATTGAGGATTCCAACGAAAACGTGAGATACTGGGTGGAATTTTCTAAAAAAACTACCCAAATGTATCCTTCTAACGACAACTGCATCAAGAAGATATCCTTCGACCGTGTGTATTCTAAGGGCATGAAGTTGTCTTTGAAGTCCCTCTATCTCGTGGAAAATCCGAAGGATTATCTTCAACTGATGGACGATGCCATAAACGCCACCGACGACAAATATCTGTATGACATCACCGGGACGCTTTTTGCCATCACACGCGACTTTTTCTATATTCAACTCACAGAAGCCGACATGCTCTCTCTCAAAACCGACAAGAAATATCTCAAAGTGCCTCGCACGGATGATTTGACCTTGTGCGACAATATACATTCCGAAGTGTTTTTGGTGCATTTTGGCGACGGGGCGGTTTATTTGGCGTTTTACCATCTAAGCAAGTTTTACGATGTGCGGAAGTGCGGTTTTGAGTTTACTGACTCTATTCCTTGATAACAAAAAGCCCGGAGCGATGCTTTACCATCTTCCGGGCTTTTAAATTATTGTATGTTGGCTCTGAATATAAAAAAAACTATTTTCCAATAAGTTCCACGCTGCGCTTAACAAACTTCGTGAGGTCTTCGCCACGGAGCATGTTGTTGGCGAGGAGGGCGAGGTCGATGAGCTGCTTAACGAGCTTGTTGCCGGCTGCAAAGTTCTCAAACAGTGCCTTGCGGCGGTTCTCGATGTCGGAGATTTTCTTTTGGAGTTCCGATTTCTTGTCCTTCTCCTCGGTGGAGATTTCCTCGTCTTTCTTGTCCTTGGTGAGTTTTTCGAGGCTGTCGAGGTCTGCCTGGA
>JAEEGL011759828.1_pt1 | contig 19218 bp, 24 predicted proteins | sample 9134231 | NCBI WGS metagenome assembly JAEEGL01 (sample SAMN16246548, study PRJNA631951) | gut metagenome | biome: gut microbiome; feature: rumen; material: fiber-attached | host: Bos | place: Iran: Karaj | collected 2018-10 | reverse complement strand
GCGGATGCGCTCGTCCGCTGTATAGGCAACATCAGTCGCCCACGCCGGGAACAGCTCCACGCAGCCAACCGCGTCCTCGTCGGAGAGGGAGATGGCGGCTTTCTCGATCATTGGGCGCAATGCCCGCGCTTTCTCCTGCGGTGTCATTCACTCACCCCCATCAGAATGTCATAGGCTTCGGCCTTTGCCTCAAGTATATCTTCGCGCTCTTCGAGTGGCATCAGATCGCCCTCTGTATAGGTTCGTCCAAGCTCGGCGGGATCGCAGGCTTCGGAATAGCTCACGCCGTCCCGCACGACATAGCGTCCTGCGTTGGAGACGGTGCGGATGAAATCGCGCCCGTTCACGTCAAAATGTGTCTGTACGATCATGCTCTGCCTCCTCATTTACGTCTCATAAACGCTGCCCTCGATCTTCGCCCATGTGACAGTCCCGCGACTGTGCAGCGTAGACCAGTTCGTTGCAGATTGATAGTCCAGCGATGAGCCGTCGCCGAGGTGGTCATAGAGGGCTTTCGGGATGTAGATTGTGCCGCCAGTCCCGCCGCTCTTGAAGGGCGTGTTGTCAAACGCATTAATGTTGCCGAGTTTCCAAAGCGCATTGTCAGTCCCTCCGAGGACGAGCGTGTCGAGAACCGTGCCGTAGAAGCAATAAGTCCCAAAAGCGGATGTTGACGGCGCTCTTTTGTTTGTGTTCAAGATGACGCGCTTTAGCTTTCCGCAGCCTTGGAACGTCCTGTCATTAAGACGATTGCAATTTGGCAGCCGGATTTCCACAAGATTCGAGCAGTTGTAGAAGATGCTGTTCGAACTAAACTCCTCGAAAAGCGGCATATCCACACTTGTAAGAGCTGTGCAGCCTGTAAACACTCCCGATGCGAGGGTTTTTACTTTTGGCAGCGAAACAGATGTCATGTGGGACGCGTATGCAAGCCCGAGTTGGCCAATCGCATTTGTTCTTGCAAGGTTCGGCGCGGAAAACGAGGTAACTGCGGTGCGGCCATAGAAAGCATAGCCGCCAACAGCGGCAGTCCCTGTATAAACGACCGCGCCATTCGGTTCTGCCAGCGTGCAAAAACCGTCAAGTGTCAACCCCCCGCCCTGTCCGTAGCCGTCCACAAGCGTCTGCACCGCGTCGGTCAGCGTAGCATCGCTCTCGCCCGTCGCGGCATTGGCGGCAGCGATAAGAGCCTGAATCTTGCTCCTGATACTCATGTAATCACCCCGCTCCCGATCAGCGTGTTGATTCCGGCAAGCTCCGCGCCGATCTCCTGCAATGCGCCCTCAACCGTGTCCGTGGTGTAGTAGCCGCCCGTGTCGGTGATGGATTTGGGCTGATAGTCGGCGAGGGACTGATGCTGCGTGAGATAGCCCGCGTCATTCGTGAAGGCCGAGACGTTCTGCGGCACGGTCGGGATCGTCGGCGTGTTGCTGAGGTCGCTGTAACTGCCGGAGGCCGCCACGGCTGCGAGGTTTGCGCTGTCCGCCTTGAGGTCCAGCGCGGCCTTGACGGCTGCGTTCCGTACGGGATTGCCGCTGCTTGCGTTGAGCGAGTGATCGACCGTGATGAGCTGACGGGATTCTTTTTTGATCTCCCAGTCCGCAACGGTGTAGATCTCCTCTTTCGCGAGTCCTTCGCCCGCAATGTTGACAATCCGCCTGAGCGTCGCGCGGTAACCGAAGTTCGCCCCGTCCGTAACGAACTCCACGCTTTTGAGCTCCAGCGGGATCGAATCCCCCGGCGCGATTATGTGCGCATCCGGGTCTTCGACTCTGCCCGTGACGAGATTGCCCGCGCGGCGTGCGGTCTCGATCTCGCCTGCCGTTTTCGACGAGTGCCATACCGTCAGGTTGTTCTCTACCGTGCTGTAGATATACACGGTGAAGATTCCCGCCTTCGCATCGAGCGCGGCTTTGACAACTTTGTTCTGCACGGGGTTTTCGCTTGTGTCGGAGAGCGCGGCGTCTGCCGTTGTCGCGGGAATCTGCACATAGCGCCAGCCTGTGCGTTCGAGTACATACATCCCCGTCATGCTGCTGCCGCTGAGCACGGGGAAGTACGCGCCGTCCGTCTGGTTGAAGGTCCCGAGCGGATGAAACCGCTCGATCGTTGTTGAGCCTCCGACCGGCACCTGCAGCAGTACCCGCCTGCCCTCTCGCATATAGAGGGACTTGAATACGTTGAGCCGGTTGACAGCCGTGCCGGTGTCCGCATCCTCACCCGTGTATCCGCCCTGCCCGTCCTCGCTGAGCACGAGGATCGCCGGGGCGGCCGCGGCGTCGGGGTCCGGCGCATAGAGCTTCGTCTCCGCGCCGTCGACGGTGACGGAGCCGATCTCCGCGCCGCTTTGCAGCGTCTGCGCGACGGATACCGTCGAACCGACGGGACCCTGCGGCCCGGCGAGGGAGGGGGAAACGAATACCCGCCCGTCCGTCAGCGTGATCGTCAGATGCCCGGAGTCATCCCAGTTGCAGCTATAGATACCCGTGCCGTCAGCGCCGTAGACGATCTCCGGCAGAGAGATTGTACCGGCTTCCAGAAAGCCGGAAGCAAGGAGTTCGTCTGCCAAAAGACTGGACATTATACCGTCACCTCCGACAGGATTTTCAGCTTACCGCTGTTGTAGGTCATGATGTTCGCAGAGTCCTTGACGTACTGGATGTCCCAATAGTACGTGCCAGTGTCGATAGTACTCTGCGCCGGAGAGATGTACCAGACGGGTACGCCGTTCTCCCCTACACGGATTACGCCGTCGAACATCAGTGTGCCGTCGTGGGATTTGCTGTCCCTTACCTGGAGCTGGAGCGTATCGGAATCGTCGAACACTACGGGGGTCTCTCCGTCTTCCGCAACTGCGGGGATCGAGATGTATGCGCTGTCCCCCCGCGTCAGCTCAATGGTTGTTCCGTTAATCGTGAGCATATGCTTGCCCTCCCGGAATCATTTTCTGAGATCTTTGTTGTACTGAGCCGTGGAGATACCCACGATTGCACCAATGCAGGTGCAGGCGGCAGGGGAAATCTTCGCTACGATGTCTGCGTAGCCCCAGCCGAAAGTGCCGTCGAGCAGCACATAGAAGGTGGTGAGCGCCGGGATGACGATGACCACCAGCCACTTCAGGATGTCGTAAGTCTGATTGGACAGTTTCATTTACTTAGCCTCCCTAAGATATTTTACGTCTGTTCTCAGCTCTGCGAGGGCCACTGCGATGTCCCCAAATTTATCCGCGTAGCCGTTATGGATGTCGAGCTTTGCCTCGATGCTCATGAGCCGGTCGTTGATCTCCTGTTCTCTCGCTGCCGCAGAAGCGGCTTTCTTCTTGCTTGCACCCCAGTTGACAAGCAACTGACATGCGATAGCTGTAATCGCCGCTATGACGGCGGACACTACAGTAGGGTTCATATCATTACCTCACTTGGCATAGCCAGTAAATCTCACTCGGATATCGGCAGCGAGGACGGTCGCTCCCGTCGCCGCATCGGTGCTCTTCAGAATGAGCTTGTAGAAGACGAACTTCTTCGCCTTGATCTTGAGCCGCGTCATCTGCGGCTTGCGGTTGACCCGGAACGCCCACCGTCCGAAGTTGACGCTGCGGAAGGAGAACAGCTCAGAAGCCACAGCTTTCTCTGTATAGGTGCTCTTGCGGTCTGTCTGAACCGTTACCCAGACCTCTCCGTGCGATTCCGGCTTGATGCCAAGCCAGAGCTGCGCCGCGTACTTGCGCATGTAGTCCGAGCCGAAGCTCATGCTGCCGGACTCCCAGTAAGCGTTGATGGCCTTCCCGTCGTCTGCGTAGTAGTCGTAGCTGAAGTGCTCGATTGATCCCTGCGAATTTCCGAAGTAGATCTCGCCACGGAGGTTCGACATATGCAGCGCGTCGAAATCGTCATAGCAGTACCATGCGTCGACCGCGTAGTTGTGGACGATAGCCTTCCCGTTCCTGTTGCAGCAGTACCATTCCTGGTTGTCGTTGTCGTCGTAGCAGTGGCAGTTTTCCAGATCGAAGTCGCGGATCGCCGCGTACACTCGGTCGGAGATGCGCTTTGCCTGCGTCTCGCTGCGGCTCAGAGCCGAGGAGTAGTAGCTGGCGTTCTTCCACTCGTAGATATCGTTCCCGAAAATGGTGTAGGGGTTGTTCAGCACGAGCTGAACCTGACCAGGAGCCGCGTTGCCGATGCTCTTGTTGATGCCGGACACATAGAAGGCCGGGGTGGACTGCCCGTTTGCCAGCGTCGTCAGACCGTAGCCGACGGAGTAGGCGCTGTCCACTTTGAACGCGATCAGCGCGGAGAAGTGGCGGATCATCGCCGTGATAGGGGTGTTCTCGTCACCGACACGGATCTCGTTCATGTCCGGCACATAGTCTGCTCTGGGATTCCCGTCATAGTCGATGCCGGTGTAGAAGGCTTCGTTCGTGCCGTCCCCGTAGAGGAACATGCGCGTGTCCTGCCCGCCGTTGTAGATCTCCGCGAAGCGCATGGCCTCGACCGTCGAATAGAAGTCCGTCCCCATTGTCCAGGCGATTTCGTAGGAGTTTACGCTCTCAGGGGGCGCTGCGCTGAACGTGACGGTTCCGGCTACGAGGTCTGCCGTGTAGTCTGTGCCGGAGACAAGCATCTCGTCTGTTCTCAGGTTCTTTACCCAGTCCAGACTCTGCAGCCCCTTCTCCGGGAGCTGGAAGGTCGCGCCAATTCCGTCAGGAGAAATCCAGCAGCGTCTGCCTCCCGTGAGCTTGTTCACCTGTTCCAGAGTCTCCCCGCCGCCCGCCGGAGGAACGGTGATCGTTACCAGGGGGCGGTAAGCGGAAGCGCTTACGTCTGCGAGGGTCGTGCCGTCCCAGACCTTGTACTCCACGCCGTTGAGCATGTACACCTTGTTCTCGAAGCCGATGAAGAAGACATCATTCGTGGTGTCGATGCTGCCAAGCTCCGTCGCTCCGAATGTCCGGTTCGTGTCATCCCATACCTTGTACAACTTTCCGTCACAGGCCGCGAGCATGTATTCGTGCTGGTTGACCCAGCCTGTCCACAGTCCCTTGACGGGCTTGCCCGCAGACAGTTCGGCGACAGCGTGACTGCCACGCCTCTGTTTCAGGTTGCCGTCTCGGGTGATGGCCCAGTTCGTCATGGCTGCGGCTTCTCCCATCCTCAGTTTGGTGTCGCCGTCCGGGTTCTGGTTCAGGCCCAGCCACTTCGTTATGGAAAAGATTCTTTCATTTGTCGTTCCGCCGATAGTAGCCATGCCTTACCTCACTTGAAAGCGTCGAAATCGAAGCCCTTGATCGTCAGGGTCTTGTCGTTGTCCACCTGCGGCCTGTCACTGAGCCCGCCGTTTTCCTCCTGCATGAGCAGGAACTTGCAGCCCTGTGCGGCCCTGTTGTCGATGGCTCCCCGCCGGGAGAGCCAGCTCTTTCTCCTGTCTGTCGCATACTCGAAGATCTGGCGGTTCTCTTCCGCGTTTGGGTTCTTCGGGTCGAGCAGAGTCTTCACTCTGTCGTCTGTGAGCCTCAGGAATATCTTCATCCCGGCATAGTCCGGGAACACGTCGCCGTCAGCTTTGCATGCCTCGAAATACTCGTCGATGGCCTGCCGCAGCTTGAGCGGCTGTCCGTACTCGGGGGGCGGCCCTTTCTTGAGTGCCATAAGCTCCCACCTTTCTTACGACCACATGCCGAATTCGTTGTACGGGTCTACGCCTCCGCGTTTCCCGTAAACGTCCGTGATGTCCACGCTTGAAGCCGGGATGCCTTCCCCAAGTCCGGCCTTGAGCTCCTCGTAACGCTGATTGCAGAAGCTCGCCGTGTTCGGGTCTTCCGCCATCAGGAGGTGGGCTGCAAGCCCGTAAGGAAGCACGGAACGGCAGATGTAGTCGTCAAGGCCGATAGCAGAACGGAAGTTCGTAATGGCGCTGACGATGGGGCGCTCTCCCTCGTCCCCGAGCTCAAAGGTGTCAGAGTACTTGTACAGCTCCCCGATCAGGACATTCAGGATGGGCAGGGTTCTGTCCTTGTACTCCTTGGTGTCTGTGGTGTCAGCTGCTCCCTGGTCATTGAGCTCGTCCATGAGGGCGATGGCGTATTCAAATACGGTCTGTGCAGTAGTCATGTCATTCTCCTAAGGATAAGGGCGGGGATATACCCCGCCCTATTTTTTTGCTTATGCAGCACCGGCGTAACGGTAAAGACCGTGCGCCTTTGCATTCAGGAGGAAGCAGTCGTGGAGCAGACGGCCCTGCACGATGCTGCCGTCCACGTCCTTGTCGGTCTCGATGATGCGGAAGGTCTCGATCTTCTTCGGAGCGAGAGCGATACCCTTCTTGATGATGATGAAACCGTTGGTCGCACCGGCGGCGGTCATGTAGGCGGTCGGGACCAGGCGCACCTGGCACTGGTCAATGCGACCCATAGCGCCATTCACGATGGCCTTCTCGCCGAGCTTGTCAATGCCGACGACCTGATCCGCGAGCTTGAGCTTCACGGCGGTGGCGTAGGACATGTACAGGACACGGCCCTCGGTCGGGACGAGCAGATCAGACATCACGGCGTTGGCCTGCATGATCTTCTCGACGATGTTGGCGGAGGTCAGCGCGGTGGTGCCGCCCTCCTGGGTGGAAGCGGCGTGACCGGCGGTGATGGCAGCGGTAAGGGCAGTGCCAAGAGCGCCAAGGCGGTACTTGTCCACATAGGGGATAAGCACCTCATCAGTCTCACGTTTGAGCACCTTGGAGGCGGCCTTCATCATGAGGACGGAGTTGTTGTTCCGCTTGTCGATGACACCGTTGAAGCACTTGTCCTGTGCGACGGTCATCTCCTGAACGGTGTCGCCGATCTCATGCAGCGTGCCGAAGCGAGAGCCGGACAGAGTGATGTCTGCGAGGGTCAGGTCGGCAGGCCAACCGTAGTCGGCGAGGGGAATGGTGTCGATGCTGTGGACGCGGACGGTTGCAACGCCGGTCCAGGAATAGTCGTTGCTGAAGAGGCCCTCGGTGACGGAGCCGATCTTGAAGCGTTCTACGACTTTAGGGGAGGCTTTCTCTTCCAGATTGATAGCCATAATTCACACTCCTGAAATCCGCACTCCCCTGCGGGGTGCGGTTAATCGTCGGAGTCCCAGGCTTCGTCGAATACGTCTTTCGGTGTAGTAGCACCGGCTGTTCGACGCGAGCCAGTACTCCGCTGTCTGTTGGATTCGTTTTCTTTCAGTTTCTTGTTCTCAGCCTTGAGCTGCGCAATCTCATATTTGCGGTACGCGCTGACGAGATCGCCGTTCTTCGCGCAGTCATCCCAAACTTCCTTCGGGATGGACTCCGCCTTTACGTCCGGGTACTCGTCGATGAACCGCATCAGCATCTCGTGCTGCGCGCCCTGCTCTTTCGGCTGCTCTGCGGGCTTGTCCGCAGGCTTGTCGTGCTTCCCGCTCTGAATCCTCAGGATGGCATCTGCCTCAGAGATATCATTGCCCTTCTCGGCCTCGTCCTGCATCAGCCACATGGCTCTGGAACGGAGGATCTGCTCTCCGATGTCCTTTGCGCCGGAGCGTTTCACGACCTCCTGCAGGAAGTCTTCGTACTCCTTCATGGGCTTCAGACCGTCGCGTTCTTCACGCACATGGTCGTAATCCATGCCCTTCTGCGCAAGGGTCAGAACTTCGTTGAGCTGCGCCTCATCGTCGAGGTCAAACTCCTTTTCCTCGTCCAGATGCTTGAGCTTGAGGACGTTCCCCTTACGGGCTGCGGGTTCCTTCTGTTCGGGCTCTGCAGCTTCCTCTGCCTTGGGATTGGTGTCTCCCGCCTCAGTCTCTTCCGCTTCCCCCAGGTCGAAGTCGTCGTCATCCGTGCCGGTGTTGTAGTCGCCCCAATCGTCGTCCTCGAACGCCTTTTCAGCGGCGGAGTCGAGTTCGGGGGCCTCTTCCGTGGTGACTTCTGCTACCTGATTCTGGTCTTCCATGCTGTTCCTTTCCGCCGTTGGTGTCCCGGCTTTCAGAAATATTTATCTCAACCGTTGGTGTCCCGGCTTAGATCAAACCTTCTGTGCTCCCCTGCTGATTGATCTTGCGCTGGAGAGCGCCGTACCCGCGTCCGGTAGGCACATCCATCAGTGCCTGCCCGGGTACTGCAGTGGTCTGTGCGCCCGCTGCGGGTGTATCCGCAGCCACGGGCGGGGTAACGCCCATCTGCGGCTGCTGCATCTGCTGCTTGAGTTCTGCAATGAGAGCCCTGCGCCTCGGGATGTATCCGTCGGGGATTCTCTCAAGGTACTGCAGCGTGGTGATATGTCCCTTCGTGAGCAGACCGTCAAGCGTCTGCATCGCGGCAATCTCCGAGTAGTACGAAGACGCGCCTACGTCCAGCTTGAGCGCCATAGGGTACTCCTTGAAGATGCCGAAGTCGAACTCTACCTGGATCTCGTCCGGCGGAACCTGTCCCATGAAGGCATACGCCTGCCGGACTTCCTCCGGGGTCTCCGTGTCGACCGTGCGCGTACCGTAGTTCACGCCGATAAACTCCAGATAGATCCGGTACAGACTTTCGACCGCCTTGTACAGTCTCTGCTTCGTCATTTCAGACGGCGTTGCGGCTGCTCTCTGCAGCGCGATAATGGCAGAGGTGTTGTCCGGGCGGGTGTCGCCCAGAGCTACGCTCGTAGCGCCAAGGCTCTGCTCCGTGAGCTCCACCGTCATCGTGATGAACTCGGAGATCTGGGGGGAAATGCTGGGCGGGTCAATCGCTTTCGCGACATTGTTGATGTCGCCGCCGGATACGGGGATGGCCCCGCCCACCCTGTTGTCCCAGGATCTCACAAGAGCCTTGTTGAACACGTATTTCGGGTAGCCGGTCCTCATCAGAGAGAGCTGGGTCATTGCCATGCTCTTGTTGATGAAGATCTGGTTCGGAATGAGGCCGGTAATCATAGCCTGTCCGTGGTAGCAGTCCTTTACGTCGTCCCAGGGCAGCCAGCAGATCGGGTAAAGCCGGATGCCGAGGCTCCAGGGTTTGCGAATCTCGCAGTTCTGGGTGCTCTCATACGCCCAGATCTCGCCGCTGTCGTCGTCTCTCCAGAGCGTCAGAAGCACCGTGACCTTATCGTCCGTGAACTTCGCGCTGTCCATGACGTTCGAGTCATCGGAGTCGGGCATGATCTGCTCCCAGTCCGCGATCTTGTTCTTCTTGGCGCGGAGCTTTGCGTTCCGGACGATCTCGCGGCTCGCGATAATGATGTAGGGCTGCTCCTGAACATCCTTGTCGTTGGGGTTTCCGAAGAACACCCTCGTGTTGTCGAGGATCTCTGTCTTGACAGCCCCCATCAGACCGCCGCCGAGCTTCACGTCCGGGTCCCAGTAGGTGTACATGCAGCCGTCGCCGTCAACAGCGGCATTCCTCGTGAACTCCCGCAGGAGCCCCGGAACGTCGTTGTGCTCCGTAAGAGATTCAAACTCCTCGTTCGCAATACGCGCCGGGTCGAGGAACTGCTCTGTCTGAGCCGTGTTCGCCAGCGCCGTAGCGTTCACCTTGATGTTGTCCGTGGTGATGGTGGCGGTGATGAAGCCCACGACCCTCTTGATGATGTTGATCTGCGGGGTGGGCAGGCCGTTCGCCTGTACCCCCTCCCACTGTTTGCCGATGTAGAAGTTCTCGTTGGCCTTGACAGTATCGTCCAGGTTCAGCTGGTTGTTGAACATGCGGCCTTTGTCGTAGAAGCTCCAGACGGTCTCAACGTCCGGCTTACTCTTCCCGCAAAACAGGCCCAGTTCTTCACTCATTTCTCAGTCCCTCCGTGCGGAGCCGGGGAACCGCGTCCCCGTTGTAGTCCAGGATGTTGTTCACACCCTCCAGAAACTTCTGTTCCGCCCTCTGGTTCTCGTTGTAGGTCTCGATGTCCAGAGCGCCGTATTTTTCCTCAAGATCGCCAACTCTTTCCTCGATGGAACTCATGCGCTCTTCTTCGGCGCTTTTGAATTTCACGAACTCAAGAGACAGGCTTGCAAGGAGCTTGCATGCCTTCCTGCGCCCGTAGATGGTCAGAAACAGGGCTGCGCACCCGCATACGAAGCCGATGACTGCCAGAATGAAAGTGATGGTGTTCATCGTGTCTCCCCTTTCTCAGTATGCCATGTAGTCTTCGGTCGGTTCCCCGCCCGTCATAAAGTCCTCGTAGGGCTGTATCTTCTCTTCTTCCTCATCCGGGGGCATCCTCACGACCTGCTTCTGGCTCTCGGCAGTCATCGTGTAGCTCACGCAGTAGTAGCGCGTCATGTCAACGCTGTGCGTTACGTCGTGCGGCTCCTTCGAGCAGTCAGAGGGGTTCTTCTCATCCGCCTGGATGTCCGTGAGGTCTTCGATGAGGTCTTCGCAGGTGTCGAATATCATCAGGCCCGGCAGCTCCTTCGGGGCTTTCCCTTCCGGATACAGGCCGATGACGTAGGGGTCTCTCAGCGGGATCGGGCTCATCATGTCCCGTATCAGCATGTGCCCCTGTACGCGGTTATTGTCGCTCTTGAGTATCGTGACTCCGCCTTCCAGAAAGCCTGCCGCAATCGTCTTGCCAGTGTCTTTCTGCCGGTTCCACATATCGGGAGGAGCGAAGGTTGCTTCTACGTTTTCCCCGGGCAGCGTGTGCTCCAGAATCCGCCCTGCAGCGTCCCGAATAACGAGCCCTGACTCCTCGAAATACCTGAAACACCATGACCTCCCGTCTTCGTCTACCGCAAACCAGCCAACCGCCAGCATGTCAAGGCCGTAGTCAAACGCCCTGTATATCTTCCAGTTCGGCGGGATCTTGAACGGTTTCCTCGTGTGCAGCTCTCTTCGGAAGTTCTTAAAGTAGCTTCCGCTCAGAGCGTCCCAGTCTCCGTATCTGTGCGCCGCTCTCAGGTCTTCCGGCAGCGAAGCAAGGTTCTGTTTGTACATCGGGCTGCTCTCCAGCAGCCACTTGTTGTCGTCTACAGTCGCAAAGATGAAGGTGTAGTTCGCGGGGTCTTCAGACCTCTCGGGATCGTCCGGGTCGTTGATGTACTTCTGGTCGATGAACAGCCTCTTGACCCAGCGATGCCCTACTCCCCCAGGGTTGCAGGTGAGGTACATCCTCTTCGGGAAGTCGTTCGCACCACGCACGATCGTCTGCAGATACTTGAACGCCCTCTCAGACAGCTGCGTTGCTTCGTCGATGAATACAACGTCGTACTGTACGCCCTGATACTCGTTCTCCGCCCTGTCCCCGTCGTAGTGACCGAACTTGATGATGCTGCCGTTCATGAACGTCATCAGATGCGTCGTCCCGTTGTACGAGTAGATCTCGTTCGGTACCCACTTCAGGATGGGCTGTATCTGGTTCTCTTCCAGCTCCGGGTAGTGGCAGCGGATGATGAGTACCCGGATTCCGGGGTACTTCAGACACATCCCTACCGCCTTGAGCCTCAGGACGTGTGACTTTCCCCCGCCCCTGGCTCCGCCGTAGCAAACAAAAAAGGAGTCAGCTTCCAGAAACCTTCTCTGTTTCTCACTGACCTCCCCAAAATCAAGGACAAGCGCTCCCTTGTCTTTTTTGACCGCTCTCCGTCTCGGCAACCAGCCCACCTGTCCTTTCCCGTTATTCTGCTCGTGGGCCCCTTTCAAAAGCCCCTCCCCCCAGTTTTTCCCCCAGGGGTCGGGAATGGGGATTTACACCCCGGTCCTTGCTCTCAAGACTGCGACACTCCGCATCAGTGCCGAGAACCCGTGGCCTCTGAGTTGAAAGGAGGATGCTTTATGAAGCATGAGTGCGTACTTTTTTACGCCTCAACAGTACACTTCAGTGAACTTCTTGTCAAGGGGGTGCACCCTGTAATTTCACCCGAGTGAAAATAGTTTAACGGCACTCTCAAGGACGTGTGGCATATTTATAGGCCCTATATGCGCAAGACCCGGCCTTTTTTCCGCTACCCCACCCTGGTGCTGGACGTAGGAGGGTGCGTAGCCGTGAGCCCGTGCAGGCCGGGGGCGGGGGTACATCGACCCACCGCACGCGTCGCACCCACCCCGTGCAAGACTGAGGTTGGGGGTGCGCAGCCGTGAGCTGGTGCAAGACGGAAGCCCCGTCTACCTACCAGTAGTCTCTTAATTAACTATTATCTATACCGGGTAGGGGTATATAAGACTTAACTACTGCATATTACCCTCACCTACTACAGTAACCACAAAAGTACTTTTACTACCAGTAATCACTATAGGGGGAACTGGGAGTGAGACGGAGGCTACTGCAGAGGGAACCGGTAATCACTACGTAAGCTAACTGCTGGACTGGAGAAAGGTATCAGCAGAGGCAATATATTACGGTCAATGCACACCGGTAAGTGCATATCAAGAAAGGAGTCTATTATGGCTATCACAAAAATCCGGGATCAGAAGTTGAATGACAAGGATGAGAGGCTGGCAGAGATGCTGGCCGCCACCGAATGTCCCAACTCCTACGAATGCCAGGTCAACGGTGGGGACTGCCTTGCTTGTTGGCGCAGGTATCTCGCGGAGAATCCCGTAGACTGAGTTCCAGCCACAGCCCACGAACTTAACCGGTTCGTGGGCTGTCACGGGCACTCAGCCCGAAATTTATTCAAGGAGGTAACGTTTATGAAACGCTATCAGTTCAAGTCCTTCGACCATCTGCTTCGTGCGATGGATCGGTGGTTCACGATCAGCAAGCGGCAACGCTGCGACGCGATCGTGAAGCAGCACGGCCTCAAGAGCGCAGAAGAAATCTTCTGCCGCGACTACCGAGGCAAGTGCGTAAGCCAGTACGCATTCGTCGCTGAGTACGACGGAGTCATGGTAACGTTCGACTACTGGGGGTATTGCATGATCGGGGAATACACGTTCGACGCCCCGGGCGACATCGGATGGGAGAGCTACGCAGAAGTAGTTCGGGACGCCATTCTCAACCCAGAACCGCCATACGAAGTCGACGACGCATGAGATGCAATTACAGCCCATCAGTCCTTCGGGATTGGTGGGCTGTTGTGGCCTCTCAGGCCAAATTCATTTATCAGGAGGATCTAACATGACTATCATCTGCATCGACAAGGAAAGCCAGCTGCCCATCGCGACAATCCATCGTTTCAGCGAGTATCGCAAGAACATGGAAGCTCTGGAATCGTGGATTCGGACAGGCAGTAAAGAGGGCTACGTAGTGATCGCTGAGGGCGAGTTCAAGAGCATTGAATCCGCTGCTGCATCACTGAAGGAATCCTCGAAGAGGCTGAACATGGGGAGGATGAACTTCCGCGTTGCGGGTGATTCGGTTATCCGAGTCACCCGCTAATAATTTGAATCGCCGTCACAGTACGGCGGTTCATATGGTCGCCCTGTAAGCGCAGGACGACGATATGAGCCGTCTTACGTCTCACCGCCGCGATCGTGTGCGCCAACCACGCAGCCTCCTGGGGGAGTGCCCCAGTGCGCGTGGAACACGCCAACTCACACGCGGAAATGCCCTTTTGGTCATAGGGGCTGGATAATCATTGACCCGGCAAGCCAACCGCCGATAACGGGGTTATTAAGGAGGACATAACAATGTCTGCTAACATCAATTCTTCCATCACCATCTCCAGCACCCGCGCTTCCCGTGCCTACGCCAAGGCTGAGGTCAATCCCGAGTTCGAGAAGACTGCGCGTGAGTTCATCATGCGCAACTTCCCGAACTTCGAGGAGGAGCCGATCTTCGCTCTCAACAAATACGTTGAGATCCGCAAGAGAGCTGAGGCGAAGGCGAAGGCGGAAGGTCGCAAGCTCTCCGATGGGAGCATGGCTGCGATGGATACGATCACGGCGATCCTGCGCGCCCAGACGCGGTTCAAGCGCATCAAGGAGGCAGCAAACGTCGGGAACGACACCATCGTGACCGGTGAGGAAATGGCGGCGGAGAAGGAGGCCAACTCCTTCGATGCGCTCATGGAGGGCGAAGCTGCTGCCTCGATCATCGAGGAACAGATTGTCCCGGAGGACGGTACGCACACGGTTCGCGTTGCGTGGATCTCCCGCAACGTGAAGACGGACAGGAACGGTGACGCGTTCACCTTCCTGAAGCTGGAGGAAGCCGATGGCTCCTACTGGTTCGTGCGTCAGTACCTCAAAGACAAGACCTTCATGGGGAGGACGGGAAAGCAGTACACACGCAAGGGCCTGGTCTCCACTTTCGTGCAGATCGCCATCAACGAGGGAATCCGCGACAAAGTGCGCGGCCTCGGATGGAAGGAAATTGAGAACATGTTCGTTACTTGCGGCATGTACTTCAACACCTACACCGTTACGACGGAATGGTGGAACAAGGACGCAGGCAAGTACACAAACGATGTGTCCTGGTTCAACACGGAGGCGGAGTACGCTTTCGCAATGCAGCGGAAGCAGAAGAACACTGAGAAGAACGGGCCGAAGAACGCAGGCGAGTGCTGAGTTCCAGCCAGAGCCCATGAGCTGAATAAGCTCGTGGGCTCTTACGGGCACTCAGTCCGAGAAAGGAGAAAAAAGAAAAAAAGAAAATGCCGCAGTTTACCAGACACTCCGGGGAATGCAAGGGCGCAAGACCCTTGCATTCCCCGGAGTGTCTGGTGGTTGCGGCAGTGTAAACAGAAAAAGAAATTCCCGATGGAAAGGAGATGAGAGAATGCCGATCGGGAATCCGCAATATCCGGACTTCTGGGAAGTTCACCAGGCAGAATGGGAATCCTGGATGAGCTTCATGGAAGAAGAGCTCGAAAGAGAAAAAGAAGAAGAAAATGCAGCATGATACAGCGGCTGATCGGCCCCCGCAAGGGTCTTCGATGAACGCTTCGCGCCCTTGCGGGGGCTGAACAGCCGCTGTACTGGGACAGTGTAAACAAAAAGAAAATAAAAATTAAGCTGACCTATCGGCTAAACGGGGAGAAAGGAAACAAAAATGCTTAATAACATCATCGTCATGGGTCGTCTCGTGAAAGCCCCCGAACTCAAGGCCACGAAATCCGGCATCAACGTCCTGTCCTTCAGCGTCGCCAACGAGCGCGACTTCGCGAAGGGCGAAGAGAAAAAGACGGACTTCATCGACTGCGTTGCGTGGCGCAGCACTGCTGAGTTCATCAGCAAGTACTTCAAGAGGGGCAGCATGATCGTTGTCCAGGGCCGTCTCCAGCCCCGCAAGTGGGAAGACCGCGACGGCAACAAGCGCACGAGCTGGGAGATCCAGGTCAACAATGCGTACTTCGGCGAATCGAAGAAGGAGACAAGATCCTCCGACTCGGCTCCCGAACTCACTGACGCTGACGCTCCGCAGATCGTCGACCTCGGGGACTTCGACCCCGACAACGAGCTGCCCTTTGAGCTGTAATGGACGAACCGATCAGCTGGCTGATCCTCACAGTCATTGCTTATGCCGGGGCGGCGGGGCTAATGCTCCGCTTTCTCCGCGAGAAAGAAAAACATGAGATGGAGAACGAGGAATTCTTCATCGGGAAGGAGAGCTAAAAAGACTATCAAGGCGCTCAACCGTGAGCGTCTGAATGAGCTTCGCAAGCGGAGTTGATTCAGGCGCTCACGAATTTTTTCTATTATCAAGCCCAAAAGGGCAGAAAGGAAATTCAAAATGGAAGAAAGCAAAAACATCGTCACCTGTGCTGACTGCGGAGTAATCATCAATGAAGGTGAGCAGTACTACGTCACCGCTGACGGTAAGACGATCTGCGAAAGCTGCTACGAGGATAGCTACTTCACCTGCGATGAATGCGGAGAGATTCTGAACGTAGTGACAGCGAACTACGTTTCGGATACCGGAGCTTACGTCTGCCGCAATTGCGTAGAGAACAGCCTTAACTACGCTGTGTGCACAGATTGCGGCGAGGTCGTGACGCTGGACGGCGCATACGAGTTGGCAGACAACAGGGTGATTTGCAGAGGCTGCTATGAACACGGGGATTACGCTCGCTGCGACGAATGCGATCAGATCTTCGAAATTGACGAACTGATCTGCGATGACAGCAGCGATAGCTACTACTGCCGGAACTGCTACAGCAGAAACCGCAGAAGAATCAATAACTACAGCTATAAGCCCGATCCGGTATTCAAGACGATTCACGACAAGTTCTTCGACATCTTCCCAGGCGAAGAGCTGACATTAGGCGCCGAGCTCGAAGTAGACAAGGGCAGAAACCCGAATGGCCTTGCCGGACAGCTGGCAGATACCTTCGAGGATATCTACTGCAAGCATGACGGCAGTCTGAACGACGGCGTGGAAATCGTCACGCACCCCTGCACACTGGATTATCACATTCAGATGCTCGGCTGGGACAAAATCACTAACATGTGCCAGATCTGGGGCTTCAAATCGCAGGAGGCAGGAACATGCGGCCTGCATGTCCACGTCGGGCGGCAGAACATGGGCAAAACCGACGAAGAGCGCGAAGAGACAGCGGCAAAACTGGTGCTGCTGGTAGACCGCCACTGGGACGCGCTCGTGCCGTTCAGCCGCCGCAGAGACTACCAGCTTTCGGAGTGGGCAGCATGCCCCAGCCTGAACGACAACCTGACGCGGGAGGGGGATATCATTGAGGATGCCCTATCCACGGAGAGCAACGGGCGGTATCAGGCCGTAAACCTCACAAACGGCGGCACGGTGGAGTTCCGACTCTTCAACGGGACACTCAAATACACCACGATCCTGGCTTCGCTGGAGCTGGTGAGCAACATCACGATGTACGCCAAGACGCACAGCGTCAAGGAGTGTCTGAACAGCCAGTGGGAAGACATCATCGCGGTGCAGCAGTTCCGGGAGCTGACGGAGTACCTCGAAGAGCGGGGAATCCACCCGGCGAAGCTGCCGCCCCGCGAAGTGAAACCCGGAAGGCAGCGCAAATTCGAAAGGGGCGACAAGGTTCGTATCCACTTTACGAGCCGAAACGGATACAGAAACCGGTTCAGAGCCTTTGACGGGCACTTCGCAGTTGTCCGTAGAAATTACGGCGATTCGGTAGAGATCGAGCTGTACGAAACCAGCAGCGAGCTAAGACCCGCAAGCAGTCTGGAATACCGGGAAGACGCGCAGAAGCGCTTCATGATCGTGGAAACCGCAGACATCGAATACGCCTTCCAGATGGGCGATGAAGTAGAGTTCCTGCCGGACGCGGCGGAAGAAGGCTGCGAGGCGCTTGTCGGCACGACAGGCACAATCAGCCATGAAGCCTGGGAAATCGCACCCAACCTCTACGCAGTCAATACCGGGTACTGCACCGTCACCGTAAGTGCAGAGTGCATCCGGTACATCCAGCCAGAAGAGACGACAAAGCATGAGCTCTGGGAGGTAGGCGCAAAGCTGATGTACAAGGGCTACTTCAGCAACTTCGAGGATGCGCTGGTAACGGTGAGGTATGTCGACCGCGCCTCAGTGAGCGGAACATTCAGCGTCGTATTCCCCTCCTACGGTGGAACCTACTGGGTACCAATCCGCGACCTGCGCGAACCGACGGAAGCTGAGCTGCGCGAGAACGTCGCAGTAAGTGCATAAAAGAAAGGAGAAATGAGAAATGTGCGTAATCGCAGCGAAACCTGCTGGGGTGAAATTCCCCGGCAAAGAGGCTCTGGACAACATGTTCTGGAACAACCCAGACGGAGCGGGCTACATGTACGCCGAGAACGGTGTCGTGTATATCCAGAAGGGTCTGATGACCCGCGATGACTTCGGTGCCAGCATCAACAGGCTGAAAGCCAAGAAGGATCTGGACAAGCTGCCGATGGTCATGCACTTCCGAATCACGACACACGGCGGCACGAAACCGGAAAACACTCACCCCTTCCCCGTGACCGAGAGCGAAGGCGCACTGAAAAAGAGAAAGATGAAGTGCAGCCTGGGGGTAGCGCATAACGGCATCATCGACATCACCCCCAGAAAGGGAATCAGTGACACGATGGAGTACGTCATCAGTCAGCTTGGCCCGCTGTACAAGGCAGTGCCGAAGTTCTACGAGAACAAGGATCTGATGCGCATGGTCTCCAACGCCATTGATTCCAAGATGGCCTTCCTCACGGGGGAGGGAAAGATCTACACAATCGGCAGCTTTACGGAAGACTCCGGCATCAAATACTCAAACCAGAGCTTCAAGTACCCCAAACGCTTTACGCAGTACTCCATTGCGGGCTACGGCAGCTGGGAAGACGATGTGGACTTCGTGAGCGGGCGCTATGCCTACAAGCAGGTCATGTGGTTCGACTCGGACGAAGTTGTCGTCGTGACTCCCAGCGGAGAGATTATCGAGTGCCCCTACGACTTCGCAATGGACAAGGAGGGGAAGATCTACTCCTACAGCATCAGCGCCAACAGCATGAAGTATATGCCTGGCTACAGAGCCTATGACCAGAAGTGGCGCACCCCGCGCTGGGATGAAAACCTCGTAAGCATCGAGGCAACCTTCGTAGCTAACGGGAAGTAAAGCCATGTGGAAGACGAACGAGAAATACGTCCTGGATCAGACGAACAGGGAGCGGGCAATTCTGCGCCGCTCCGCCTCCAGGAAGAAAAGCGGCAGTCGCAGCCACAAGGTCAGTTTCCCCTCAGATGGTCTCACAAAAAAACAGAAAGAAAGGATGAACGGCGAAGTGGTAAATTACAATCTCAAAAGCAAGATGAGCTGGGGAGAGTTCAAAGCCATGCCCAATGACCTGCAGCAGATGTACCTCGACAGGCTGACAGACGTATACAGGGGCAGGGGTGTGGATATCGCGGAAATGTTCGGAACCTCCGGGAGTAACCTAAGCAAATACGCGAAACAGAACAGGCTCAAACTCAAATTCAACGGCCCCAAAAAGCAGAGGAAGGAATGGAGCGATTTCATGGCCTCTGACGGTTCGGAGACTTGGGATGTGGAAACGCCCGCCGAAGAGGAGAACGTCGCTCCTGAGGCAATCTCAGAAGTTAAACAGCCGCTTCCGGTTGAGCCGCTACTTGTATACCCCTATGAGGGGGAGCTGACATTTACAGGGAAGCCCGCAGTCATCCTGGAGAGTGTGCTGCGTCTCCTTGAAATGGACTGCGAATACGGTTTCTGGATCAAATTCAACAAAGTCCCGTGAGTAAGCGTAAGCAATAGCGTAAGCAATTTGTCGAGTAAAAGCGTTTCAACGGAGCGTTAAGGAAACTCAACCGAATCAAGGAAAAGAGGTGAAAAAAGCAGAGAATCCGGGGCTTTTTGTACCCCGGATTCGAGTCATAATTCGTCATTTTGACAATTG
>JAEEGL016571833.1_pt1 | contig 19219 bp, 14 predicted proteins | sample 9134231 | NCBI WGS metagenome assembly JAEEGL01 (sample SAMN16246548, study PRJNA631951) | gut metagenome | biome: gut microbiome; feature: rumen; material: fiber-attached | host: Bos | place: Iran: Karaj | collected 2018-10 | reverse complement strand
CGAAATATGCTTTGCGTGCAGGGTTGGTGGATTCGGCAGAATACTATATTTAATAAAAAAACTAAGAATGTCTCACGACATTCTTAGCCCTTGTTTTCTAACTAACTTATTATCAACTATTCATTACTCATTCTGAATTCTGGTGCAAAGATAAGCACTTTTTGGGTCGTTTGATACAAAAATACGTAAAAAACTCACGTAAACGTTTGCGGAATTGCAGGATTATTAGTATCTTTGCTCCCATTAAGAATCTTTGTCTATGAATAACAAGAAACAACGTCGCACTTCCTTAAAGGATTTGGCAAGTGAACTGGGTGTCAGCATTGCTACGGTAAGTCGTGCCTTGCGTAATTCGCCTGAGATAGGGAGAGAGATGCAGCAGAGGGTGAAGGATTTGGCAAAGAAGCTAAACTATCGCCCCAATCCATTTGCCCAGAGCTTGCGTAAGGAGGCTCCCAAGGTGATAGGAGTGGTGGTTCCCAACCTGGTGACCCATTACTATGCTGCCGTGCTGGACGGCATAGAGGACGAAGCCCGACGGGCTGGCTATAGTGTCATTAGCGCAAACAGCCATGAGGACTTCGAGGACGAGCGACAGGCTATTGACAACTTTATCGGCTTGCATGTGGAAGGCATTATAGCTTGTCTGGCTCAGACTACTACGGACTATAGCCATTTTGAGGAGATATCAGACATGGGCATCCCCTTGGTGTTCTTTGGACGTACCTGTCTGACAGACCGTTTCTCCTGTGTGACGGCTAATGGCGATGAGGCTGCTCAGATGGCTACCCAGCATCTGATAGATACGGGAAGCCGCCGAATTGCCTTTATAGGAGGTCCGAACCATCTGGATATGGTGCGTCGCCGTAAACATGGCTATCTGGAGGCGTTGCGCGAGAATAAAATGGACATTGACCGCAATCTGGTGGTTTGCGACAAAATAGACTATGAGGTGGCTCTTCATGCAGTAGAGAAGCTGCTGGAAGGAGAAAACCGACCGGATGCCATCCTTGCCTTTAATGATATCATTACGTTTGCTGCCTTTACAGCCATTAAGAACAAAGGGCTGAACATACCTGGTGAAGTGGCGCTGATAGGCTTTACGGATGATGTACATGCAGCCTACGTGACTCCCCGAATGTCTGCCATTGAGGACCAGTCGCACGAAATGGGTGTCAAGGCGTGCCAGCTGCTGCTGAAGTCAATAGGTGGCGATACCAAGGTATATAAAGAGATTGTGCCTCAGCAGTTGGTGATTCGTGAGACATCTGCGAAAATGAGAGATTGAGAAAATGAGAAAGCTATTATTCGCACTCTGCGTTATCATACTATGGACTCTGGTTGCTCAGGCTGCTATTCCTGAGATGAAGTTCCGGAGACTGGACACCCGCAATGGCCTGTCGAACTCGCAGGTGAACTGCGTGTTTCGGGATTCCAAGGGTTTCGTATGGATAGGAACGGCCTATGGTCTGAACCGCTATGATGGTTACCGCGTTAAAGTGTTCTATTCGAACAAGCGCGACACCACGACGATGCGCGACAACTATACCGACCAGATTATGGAGGCCTATGACGGTAAGTTGTGGCTGAAACAGGGTATGAACTATAGCGTCTATGACCCTGTAACAGAGAAAGTGGAGCGAAATGCCAGTCGTGAGCTAGAGCGCTTTTTCGGTTTCAATGCGGGTGTTGAGTACGTATATATTGATAACAAGAAGAACTACTGGGTCAAGTTCTACGATCGGGGCATTTTCTGTTATAATCCTCATACCAAAAAGGTTACGCAAGTCAAGATGGGCTATGGCTTGTTTGAGTTTAACCCGACCTATGGCATCTCGTGGATGACTGACTACGGAGACAACGTCATTGCCGCGACCTACAACGGTGAGATGATCTGTATGAGCGAGAAGCGATGCGTGGAGTGGGAAAACAAGTGGATGCGCGAACATGGAGGCTTGAACAACCAGGAGTATAAGCTGTTTGTAGATAACGGGGGGAATATCTGGGCCGTCGCAGAGCGCCGCTCGTTTGTCTATATATGGGACGAGAATCGCTGGTACGACTCTGCTGTCGAATATCTCAAGGCCAAGGGAATTTCCGACCTGCCTGACGATTTGCAGATATGGTATGTCAAGGTTGACACCCGAGGGTGGATATGGATAGCTACCGACCATCAAGGACTGATAGTCGTTGACTTGAAGAACAGGCAGTGGAAGCAGTTTACCAATAGCAAGACTGACGAATCGTCCATCTGCGACAATACCTTGCGAAACATCTACCAGGACAACAACGGAAATATCTGGATAGGCTCTTATAAAAACGGTGTCAACCAATATGTGGAAGGACTTGCCAGTATCCGTAGTTTGGAGATGGGCGACGTCAATACGGTGTGTGAGGACAAACTGGGCAACTACTGGATAGGCAGCAACGAGAACGGCATCATTGTGTATAATCCGAAGACAGACGAACAGGTGAGCCATTATTCGACAGCCAACAGTCCGATGTCGAGCAATATCATGGAAGGTAGTTGCTGTGCCAGCGATGGCAGCGTGTGGTTCGGCTCCTACAATGGCGGACTGGTACACTGCATCCCGTCGGCAACGGCCCCCCAGCATGCCACGATTGTCAACTATCGTGCTACGGGTGACCCCGAGGGCCTGTCGTCCAATAGCGTCTGGAGCGTTACGGAGGACAAATGGCATCGGATATGGATGGGTACATTGGGTGGAGGCATCCAGATGCTGCATCCGAAAACGGGTAAGTTCAAGACCTGGAATGCGCAGAATGCCAAGATTCCGAGCGACTATATGACCTCCATCGGGTGGATTAAGAAAGGCTGGCTGATGGTGGGCACTTCCTGGTACTACTGCTTTGTGAACCCTGTTACAGGCAAATTGGTTAACCGTGTGATTCCAGATGACCCCAACGTGACGGTGAATACAGGCAATACGGTTTGTGTGATGGAAGATTCGCGCGGCCTTATCTGGCAAGGCTCTGCGTCGGGTGTCTGCGTCTATGACCAGAAACGAGGTCTGGTCTATCTGCTCGATATGACCAGTGGACTGATAGGCTCCAGTGTCTGCTCGGTAGTGGAAGACAAGAGTCATTCGATGTGGGTGGTTACCGATCATGGTATCTCGAAGATAACGCCCCAGTGGCAGAACGAAGGAGGATGGCAGTTCGTCATACGCAGTTATACCGCCCGTGACGGTTTGAAGAACGTCACCTACAACCGTCGTTCAGCGTATCTAACCCGTTCAGGACTGGTCCTTGTCGGTGGACAGGATGGTATTGATATCATTGACCCCAAGGGACTTTCGGATGTGGCCAGCAAGGAACGCCCCATTTTCAGTGGTTTGCAAATCTTTGACGAGGATGTGGTAGTGGGGAAGGAGATTGATGGGCGCATGATTCTTGATGAAGCCCTGGATGAGTGCAGGTCGATTACCTTAAACTATAACGATCAGTTTACCATTCAGCTGGCCAGTGACGCTGGTAAGATAAACAATGGGAAGCGTTTCGTCTATAAACTGGAGGGATTTAACGAGAACTGGGTGAAGACCTCGGAACTGAATCCTAATATCACATATAACTCACTGCGTGCGGGAAGCTATACGCTCTGTGTCCGTATGCTGAACGACGACGGCACGATGGGCGAGGTGGAGAGTCAGCTGGACATTACCATCCGTCCTGCTATATGGCGTACCCGCTGGGCCATCCTGCTTTATGTGTTGCTGGTAGCCTTGGCAGCACTCTGGTGGCGTCGCTGGTACATGAAGCGACAGACTCGCCAGATGAATGTTATCAATCTGCGACGGGAAACGGAGAAAGAGCAGTGGATGGGTGAGATGCGCATGAAGATGGCTACAGAACAATCGTCACTTCACCAGGAGGAGAAGCCTAAGGAAGAAATGAAACTGGTGCGTCAAACTACTGACGTAGTGCAGCTTTTACGCCAAATTTGCGAGGATTATCAGCAAAGGATGGGCAGTCGGGTCAAGATTTCGTTCCTGTGCGCTCTCAAAGAGACAGATGTCGATATTGCCAAGAATGAGTTTATCCAGGCCTTCCATATCTTAATGGATAACTCTGTCAAGTTTGCGCCGGATGACTGTCGGATCAGCATCGGAATAGCGAAGACCGACGAGGGAAAAGTGCAGATACAGGTGGCTGATAACGGCATAGGCATCCGCGATGAATATAAGGTGCATGCCTTCGACCATTTGCCTGGCGTTGACAATGTAGGACTACCCATCGTGAAGGATATTGTGATGGCTCATGGTGGTGACATTCGCATGGAAGACAACCCGGGAGGCGGAACCATCTTCTTCATCACGCTGCCAGTGGCAGAGGAGATAGAAGAAGCCATTGTGATGGAAGAATGAAAGACGAAGAACTTATTTTTCCTTCTTGCCTCTTTTGGTTTTCTTGGCTTCTTCGGGGGTAATGGTGATGCGACGGTTGGTGGGGTCACTCATCACATCACGGACAATGTCGGTCACCTGCTGCTTCAGTTCGTTGATGAACTGTTGGGCATCGTATTTCTGATGCTCGATGTCACGCAGCTTCTTCTCCCAGATACCGGTCAGCTCACAACTCTTTAGGAGTTCTTCACGGATAAGGTCTATCAGTTCGATACCTGTGGGAGTAGCCACCAGACGCTTCTTCTCACGACGGATGTAGCGGCGCTTGAAGAGCGTCTCGATAATGCCGGCACGACTGGAAGGGCGACCGATACCGTTCTCCTTCATGGCAGCACGCAGCGTCTCATCCTCCACAAACTTGCCCGCAGTCTCCATAGCACGGAGCAGCGAGGCTTCATTGTAATAAGGTGGGGGCGTAGTCCACTTTTCCGTCAGGGTAGGCTTGTGCTCACCGCTCTCACCTTTTACGAAGGTGGGCAGGGTACGCTCCTCGTCGTTCTTCTCAGCATTCTCTGAACCCTCAGTGCTCTCGGCATTTTCCGAGGCCTGCACCCCTCTGACTACGCGCCATCCAGGCTCTAAAATCTCCTTACCAGTGACCTTGAACTCTACGCTCTCCTCTTCTCCTTTCACTTCGCCTAAAACAGTCGTTGTAGAGAACTTACAATCTGGCAGGAACACACCGATAAAGCGACGGGCTATGAGGTCGAACACCTTTTGCTCCGCATCGCTCAGGTTCTGCGGAATCACACCTGTAGGTATGATGGCGTGGTGGTCTGTCACCTTCGAGGTGTCAAACACACGCTTGGTCTTCTTGAGAGGCTTTCCACCAATGGGTTTGATATATTCCGCATAGACGGGAACACCACCGAACTTGGTCTGGTAGAGTCCGTTCAGCGTCTGCGGACATTTGGGATAGATGTCATCTGAGAGGTATTGCGTATCCACACGCGGATAGGTAGTGTATTTCTTCTCATAGAGTGCCTGAATGAGGTTTAGCGTCATCTCGGCAGAGTAGCCAAACTTACGGTTACAGTCCACTTGCAGGGTAGTAAGGTCGTAGAGCTGCGGGGGCTGTTCCTTACCCTCTTTCTTCTCCACCTTCGTCACTTCAAAAGGCTTTCCCTCAATGGTGGCAAAGGCTTGCTCGCCTTCTTCCTTCGAAGTGAACTTACCCTTGGTTGCTGTGAAAGTGGTGTCGCGATAGACGGTAGCCAACACCCAGTAGGGCTCTGGCTTGAAATTGTCTATTTCCTTCTGACGGTTGACGATAAGTGCAAGGGTAGGGGTTTGTACGCGTCCGATACTGAGCACCTGACGGTTCTGCCCGTACTTCAGAGTATAGAGACGGGTGGCGTTCATGCCTAATAGCCAGTCGCCAATGGCTCTGGACAATCCTGCGAGGTAAAGAGGCTGATAGTCCTGCTGGTCTTTCAGGTTCTGAAAACCCTCGCGGATGGCTTCGTCAGTCATGGAAGATATCCATAGACGGCTGACGGGACACTTTGCTCCTGCCTTCTGCATCACCCAGCGTTGGATGAGCTCACCTTCTTGTCCGGCGTCACCGCAGTTGACGATACGCTCTGCCTTCTGCATCAGTCCCTCGATAATTGAAAACTGCTTCTTGATGCCTTGATCGTCAATGAGCTTAATGCCAAAGCGATCGGGAATCATGGGCAAAGATGTCAGGCTCCACGACTTCCACATGGGGGTATAGTCGTGGGGCTCTTTCAGTGTACACAGATGACCGAATGTCCAGGTCACCTGGAAACCGTTACCTTCCATATAACCCTCGTGACTTGACGTAGCCCCGATGATTCGGGCGATGTCGCGTGCCACACTGGGTTTCTCAGCGATACATACAATCATAAACGGCTGCGAAGGTACGAAAAAATCTTCAGTACCCCAAATTTTCGCCAACCAAAATGACGATGATGCGTCCTGGCTTGCTCGAATTGCGCAGGAAATGGATGTAGTTACAGATGCTTTGCGGCGAGTTGCAGTTGTGGCACTGCCCATCCAGTTGACAGGGTGTCTGGATGTCGAAGCGGGCTGCATTGATAGGTGATGCCGTAGAGCGGGCGCGCTTGAGGGCGGCCTCAGGGTCTTGCGCCACCTTGTTCATGCCTACTACGAAGATGACGTGCTGAGGGCCCCACGTGATGGCTGCTACCCGGTTCCCGTTGCCGTCGATATTGACGATGACGCCATCCTCAGAAATAGCGTTAGCCGACGATAAATAATAGTCGGCACGGAAGGCGCGCAGGTACATCTCCTGCTTCTCCTCAGGTGTTTCAACGAGGTCGCGGTCCCATACGTCTATGGTGCCGCGCTCGCGCAGCATTTGTGGTATCTCCAAGTCGCGAACGGTCATGGTTCCACCCCATGTCACACTGGAACCGTCGGGAATCAGTTCGTTGACTTTTGCCTTAACCTCACTTGCCGTTGCGCAATAGTAGGCATCGAAATGGCGGCGCTGCATGGCTTTCACCATCTTAGCACCTAATCGTTCATTACGTTGTTCTTGTGGACTCATTTTTAACCTTTAATCTTAAACCATTAACCCTTAATAGGCGTGGTCGTTCTTGATTTCCTCCTGAGTGATCTTCTTCTTATCAATGGCTCTCCAAGCATACACGATGTAAGCCAGTACGAACGGCACAAGCAGCGATACGTAGAACATGGTGCGCAGCGTAAACTCGCTGCTGCAAGAGTTAACCATTGTCAGCGACGATTGCAGGTCGGCTGTAGAGGGATAGTAGGCGGTGTGGTTCCATGCCGAGCAGAGCAACAGGGCCAGTACGGTGAGTACGGTGCCAATGCCTGCAGGCCAGATGCCACCAATGTAATCTTTCGACACGATGGTCTTACCAATGCCGAAGAGTACCAGTACTACACCTATTAATAATAGGATAAGAAGATACCACATGTCGATGAAGTTGCTCAGGTATTTGTAGGACTCCATGAAGATGACTCCATCCTCATTGTAGGCAAAGCCGTCCTTCAGTAGCAAGTGGACGAGGTAGGCTACGAAGAGGATGAGGAAAGGTATCGTATTCCCCAACAGACGTACAGAGCCGCGAGAGCGGATGTCTTCGTCATCGACATTGTTCATGACATAGAGGATTCCCAAAATGCGTGCCAAGAACATGACTGCCAATCCGAATACCAATACCCAGGGATTCAACAAGGCGTCGAGTCCGTGAGAGGCATTAGCCCAATGCGAGATGACAGGAGTCAGTGAGCCTGCATCAATCAGGTTGTCCTTGGTGACGATGAAGTTAGACCCTTCAAAGAAGGTAGCCACAGCACCTCCCAAGAGCAATGGTCCCAGTAGTCCGTTGAGAATCAGAAAGAACTGGAAGGTTTTCGGCCCCAGGAAGTTGCCTAACTTGTTCTGGAACTCGTAGCTCACAGCCTGTAGCACGAAAGTGAACAGGATAATCATCCACAACCAGTAAGCTCCTCCAAATGAGGTAGAGTAGAATAGGGGATAGGAGGCAAAGAAAGCTCCTCCGAAAGTAACCAAAGTGGTGAAAGTGAACTCCCACTTGCGTCCTGTCGAGTTAAGAACAAGCCGCTTACCTTCCTCTGTCCAGCCTAAGGAACGAATACAGGAGTTGGCTCCCTGGACAAATAGCAAGAAAACCAATATCGCGCCTAACAAGGCAACTACGAAGCACCAGTAGTGCTGTAAGAAACTATAGGTAATCATATTTCTTTATTCTTAGACCTGAAGGTCAAAGTACCCAAAGGTCGATTTCTCATTTCTCATCTCTCATTTCTCATTTAGCGAAGCGCTATACTCCGGTCCTTTCTTGATTTGCTTGAACAGGATGTTGATTTCCACAGCCAGCATCAGCGTAAACAGGAACAGGAAGAGGAAGAAGGTCAAGGCAACGCTGCAACCATTGATGTCGCTGACAGCAACCCATGTGGGCAGCATGTCCTGAATGGTCCAGGGCTGGCGTCCGAATTCTGCTACTAGCCATCCGCTCTCCGAGGCAATATAGGCCAATGGAACCAGGATGATAGCTGTCCAGTAGTGCCAAGAGGGTAGGCCTGCTATGTCGTTTGTGTCGGCTACTGTTTCTGGCAGCAGACCGAAGGCAGCCAATAGTCGGCGGGTGGTGATGGTCAGGAATGGAATCTTAAACGATATCAGAGTCATCACAAGGAAGTAGAGGATGAAGATACACCCCAGTCCCACCATGATGCGGAAAGCCCAGAAGTTGACGGGAACGTAAGGCACAACGTCGTGCGGATTTTTCACATAGCCGTAACCGAAGTATTTCATGTTTTCATTGATGGTAGCCAGATAAGGAGCAAGTGCAGCCTCACTGGCGCCCTCCTTCTTGGCCTTGCGATAGTCGGCCAGTGCCGTGATGGCCAGTTTGCCGCGAACCATCTTTTCTTCTACGGAAGGTTCCTTGGTGCCATCGGGCTTGGTATAGCCATTCAGTATGTCGTTGATGCCAGGCACGTAGCCATGAATGTCGTTTGTCACCATAAACGAGAGGGCATAGGGCATCTCTATTTTCAGGGGAGCCGACTCCTGGTTCTGGTAGTCAGGTTGTTCCAGGGGGTTCACCCAAGCCACTGCCGTCAGTCCTACATCCTCACCACCATTGTATAGGGCTTCCATCGCTGCCAGTTTCATGGGCTGAACCTCAGCCACGCTCTGAGCCGACTTATGTCCTGTCATAGCGGCACCCAACGAGGCAATCAGTCCCACGATGACGCCGATTTTAATGCTCGCTTTGGCCAACTTGATCTCGCGGTTCTTCATCAGATACCAGCAGGAAACCGCTACGACGAAGATGGCTCCGATAATCCATGCGGAAATCACGGTGTGGCAGAACTTGTCGACAGCAAAGGGCGATAGGGCTACTTCGGTGAAGGAAACCATCTCGTTTCGCATCGTGTCCGGATTGAACGCACAGCCCACGGGATACTGCATCCAGGCGTTAGCCACGAGAATCCACCACGCAGAGATGGTTGCACCAAGACCCGTCAGCCACGTAGAGGCCAGATGGAACCCCGGTGAGACCTTCTTCCATCCGAAGAACATAACAGCCACGAAAGTCGATTCCATGAAGAAGGCCACAATGCCCTCGATAGCCAACGGGGCTCCGAAGATGTCGCCTACGAACCAAGAGTAGTTCGACCAATTGGTGCCGAACTCAAACTCCAGGATGATACCTGTTGCCACTCCCATTGCAAAGTTGATGCCGAACAGTTTCTGCCAGAATTGTGCTACATCGCGCCAGAAGGTGTTACGGGTACGATACCAACACGTCTCGGCAATGCCCATGATGACGGCTAGTCCTAGCGTCAGGGGCACAAACAGCCAGTGGTAGATGGCTGTCAGCGCGAATTGCGCTCTTGCCCAATTGATGGAACCAGCGTCAATGTTAAGAAATAAATCTGTCATACGCGTTATTTTTGGTTTTAGTTACTGTTATTTCGATCTGTCTATCATTTCCGTAGCTACATAGTCGGGCTCAGCACCCTCTTCTGCATGCTCCTTGAGGAAATTTGGGAAGAAAAAAACTTTCAGGATGGCAAACATGATAAACAGCTTTATCAGGATGATAGCCCAAAGGGTGCGTCCTAGTCTCATGTTGCGGAAGCCGTCGTAATAAAGGTCAAAGACCCTGTAGAAGAAGTTCTGTTTCCCCATGTTTTTTCCTGTTAGCAGTCAATATTTTCTGCAAATATAATAAATAATTTGTAAACAGTTGTCTTTTTTTTGCAAGTTTCGCAAAAAAAGTTTATCTTTGCATCGTATTTGAAGAAAAATTAATCATTTCATATTAATAATGAGAAGACTCTTAGGATTTTTCCTCTTGGCAGGCATGACGCAGTCTGTCGATGCTCAGCGGTTGCTGAACCTTGACAGTTGTCGTGCTCTGGCGCTTAGAAACAATAAGCAGATGAGCATTTCGCGTGTTAAGCAGGAGGTTGCTGCAAATGTGCGTAAGGCGGCTCGTACCAAGTACTTGCCCCATATCAGCGCGTTGGGCGGCTACGAGTACACCAGCAAGGAGATTTCCATCCTGAACAATGACCAAAAGGAGGCGCTAAGCTCGATAGGAACTAATTTGAAGGATGGTATCGTGAGCAAAGTAGGTCCCTATGCCCAGATATTGCCTCCTGCTTTACAACAACAGTTAGGCAACGACCTAGGTCAGATGGCAGGATTCCTGGATATGGGAGGTCAGAACATTGTCAACGCTTTCCGAACGGATACTCGTAACATGTTTGCTGGTGCTATTATGCTGACACAGCCCGTATTCATGGGCGGTGCCATTGTGGCTATGAACAAGATGGCAGATGCTGGCGAGCAGTTGGCTGCCAATTCCGCTGAGGCTAAGCGCCAATCCACTATCTACGAGATAGACCAGGCTTATTGGCAAGTCGTTTCGCTGCGTCACAAACAGAAGCTGGCACAAGGCTATCTGGATTTGGTGAAGAAGTTGGACGGTGATGTGCAGAAGATGATCAGAGAGGGTGTGGCCACCCGTTCAGAGGGACTGAGTGTATCCGTGAAAGTAAATGAAGCTGAGATGACATTGATTAAGGTGAACGACGGCTTGACGCTTTCCAAGATGTTGCTCTGCCAGCTCTGTGGCATTCCTGTCAATGAGCAGATTGTCTTGGCCGAAGAAGAAACTGACGACCTGAGTGTCGTAGAGGCCGTTCCTCAGGTGGATGTGGAACAGGCTGCTGAAAACCGTCCCGAACTGAAAATGCTTCAGAACGTAGTAGATATGGGTAAGCAAGCCACTAATATGTTGAAGGCGGGTAATCTGCCTCAAGTCCTCTTGACGGGAGGTTACATGGTGAGCAATCCTAACCTCTTCAACGGCTTCGAGAAGAAATTCGCAGGTGTATGGAATGTGGGTGTCCTCGTACGTGTGCCCATTTGGAACTGGGGTGATGTAGCCTATAAGGTTCGCGCCGCAAAGGGTGCAACCACCATTGCTTCGTTACAGCGTGATGAGATTCGCGAGAAGATTGAGTTGCAGGTAAACCAGAGTGCCTTCAGGGTGAACGAGGCCAACAAGAAGTTGCAAATGGCAAAAGTCAGTACCGAGCGTGCTGACGAGAATCTGCGCACCGCTAATTTGGGATTCCGCGAGGGGGTTATTTCCTCTACTACCGTGATGGAGGCACAGACCGCTTGGCTTCAGGCTCAGTCGCAGAAGATTGATGCCGAGATTGATGTCAAGCTCAGTCAGGTGAACTTGCAGAAGGCTATGGGAACATTAAACGAATGAACATTAAAAATATAATATAAATTATGAGTGCAAGAACACAGCATAACAATATCCTGTATGCGATTTTAGGATTTTCCGTAGTGGTGGTCATTGTGGCCTTGATAGGATTCTTTGCCTTGGGACGTGACCCTGAGTTGATTCAAGGTCAGGTTGAGGTCAGTGAATACCGCGTGTCCAGCAAGGTGCCCGGACGTATCTTGGAGATTCGTGTGAAAGAAGGCGATTTTGTGAAGGTGGGTGATACATTGGCCATTCTTGATGCCCCTGAGGTTCGCGCAAAGATGGAGCAAGCCCGCAGTGCCGAGAACGCTGCCGCCGCTCAGGAGGAGATGGCTCGCAATGGTGCCCGTCAGGAGCAGATTCAGGGTGCTTTCCAGTTGATGCAGCAGGCCAAGGCCGGTTTGGATATTGCCGAGAAGTCATACCAGCGCATCCAGCGTCTCTTCGACGAGGGTGTGATGAGTGCCCAGAAGCGCGACGAGGTCTATGCCAACTATAAGGCTATGGAAGCCCAGTATAAGGCCGCCGAGAGCCAGTATGAGATGGCTCGCAACGGTGCTCGTTATGAGGACAAGAAGGCTGCTGCCGCTTTGGTAGGTCGTGCCAAGGGTGCTGTCAACGAAGTTAACTCCTACATCAACGAGACTGTACAAATTGCCCAGATGGAGGGTGAGGTCACCGATATCTATCCCAAGGTCGGTGAGCTGGTTGGTACAGGTTCTCCCATTATGACCATTGCCGTGATGAATGACCTTTGGGGTACTTTCAATGTCCGTGAGGACCAGTTGAACGGCTTGGAGATGGGTAAGACATTTACCGCTTTTGTGCCCGCCTTCAACAAAAATATCGAGATGAAGGTCTATTATATGAAGGATCAAGGCTCGTTTGCCGTCTGGAAAGCCACGAAGGCTAATGGCCAGTACGACTTGAAGTCCTTTGAGGTAAAGGCTCGTCCTACAGAGAAGTTCGAGGGCTTGCGTCCGGGTATGTCACTCATTATTAAATGAGTAATGAGAAATGAGGAATGGGTATGAGGGTACTCGGTCAGATCTATGAAATCATGATACGTGAGTTGTTGATTCTGCGTCGGAATCACATCTACCGTTTCTGCATGGTGGTCTTTCCCATTCTGGTGATATTCTTTTTCACCTCAATGCTGGACGATGGCCTGCCTACCAGTATGCCGGTAGGTGTTGTCGATTTAGACAATACCTCAACTACCCGTTCTCTGGAGCGCAAGCTCGATGGATTCCAGATATCGCATGTCGTAGCACACTATCCCAGTGTGGCTGAGGCGCGCAAGGCCATGCAGCGAAACGAGATTTATGGATTCATGTATATCCCCAAGGGAACTACAGAGAAGTTGCTGGCTTCGCGACAGCCCAAGATTTCCTATTATTATTCATATACCACGCTGGCTGCCGGTTCTATGCTGATGAAGGACATGAAGACCATGTCTACCCTTGGCTCTGCTGGCTTAGGACAAGCCACGATGAGGGCAAAGGGACTTACCGAACGTCAGATTCAGACGCTTTTGCAGCCCATTACCATCGATTTGCACCAAATAGCCAACCCTTGGAGCAGTTATAACGTCTATCTCACCACGCTGATGGTGCCTGGCATCATCATACTCTTCATCTTCCTTATTTCTTCCTATTCGTTAGGTACGGAACTGAAGTTCGCCACCTCGAAGCGGTGGTTGGAGATGGCCGACAATAACATTACCGTTGCACTTATAGGCAAGTTCTTGCCCCAGACTATCATTTGGCTTGCCATCGTTTTCGGTTACCAACTCTATGTGTTCTACCACCTTGGCTTCCCACATCTGGGCAGTCCTTGGATGATGATACTCTTGGGATTAATTCAGGTGTTGGCCGCTCAGGGCTTCGGCATTTTTGCCTTTGGGCTGTTGCCTTCGCTCCGTATGTCTATGAGTATCAGCTCCCTGTGGGCGGTACTCAGCATCTCAATGGCTGGTGGCGCATTCCCCGTTATGGCCATGGACGGCCCTTTGCAGTCCTTGTCGTGGCTGTTCCCGCTACGCCATTACTATATGCTTTATCAGACCTGCGTCTTCAATGGGTTCCCGCTCATCGAGTCCTGGTTCCACTTTGCAGCCCTGTTCGGCTTCATACTGTTGCCTTGGATGGTGTTGAAGAAAATTAAAAACGCAATGCTCACCTATGTCTATATTCCATAATATATATAAAGGTATAGATGCTGTCTGCTACATCTGGTTTCAGGAGTTGAAGCGCATCGTGAAGGATGAGGGAGTACTTATCTTCTTCTTCATCGTGCCATTGGCCTATCCGCTAATCTACTCGTGGATTTACAACAACGAGACGGTTCATGAAGTGCCCGTCTGTGTCGTTGACCAGTCACACTCTTTCCTCTCGCGCCAGTTCCTGCGTCAGTGCGATGCCTCGCCCGACGTGCACGTAGCCTATTATGCCCAGGATCTGGACGAGGCCAAGTCGTTGGTCAGCCGCCAGTTGGTGAAAGGCATATACCTTATTCCCAGCGATTTCGACGAGAAGGTCAATCGCATGGAGAAGGGCGTTATCAGCGTGTATTGCGACATGAGCCTCATGCTGACTTATAAGGCCATTTTCCAGACAGCCCAGATGGTTACAATGGAGATGGGCAATGAGATTAAGACTAAGCTTGGCGGACATTACACGAAGCGCGAAGAAACCATTGCCACGCGTCCGTTGGACTATGATGACATTCCAATCTTCAATCCACAGGGCGGTTATGGCTCGTCAGTGCTTCCTGCCGTGCTCATCCTCATTCTCCAGCAGACGCTGGTGCTGGGCATTGGCCTTTCTGCGGGTACAGCCCGTGATGAGAATCCCTATCGCAATCTCATTCCACTGGGCGATTCCCGCTACGACAGTTCGTTTGCCATTGTGCTGGGCAAGGCCCTGTGCTATATCATGGTCTATGCCGTTATGGGCACGTGGCTTGTCATTGTTGTTCCGCGCCTGTTCCACTTCCCTCAGCTGGCAACGTGGCAGACGCTCTTCCATCTGATGCTGCCCTTGACACTGGCTTGCATCTTCTTCGGAATGGTAGTATCCTGTCTGGTGAAATACCGCGAGAATGTCATGCTGCTGGTAGTATTCATCAGCGTACCCCTGTTGTTCATGTCGGGTGTCAGTTGGCCACAGTCTAATATTCCGGGCTATTGGCAGGGCGTTTCCTGGCTTTTCCCTTCCACTTTCGGAGCGCGTGCCTATATCCGTGTCAATACGATGGGGGCAACGCTCAGCGATGTAGCCTTCGAGTATCGCATCCTGTGGATTCTGGCAGGAGCTTATTTCTGTGTAGCCTGTGCCGTCTATCGTTTTCAGATTGTCCAGTCTCGCAAGTACGCTTTGGAGCGTCTTGACTTCCTGCGCCATAAGCGGCAGGAGAAACAGACAACCGATACTTCTTTGTAATTAATTCTAACATAAAACCAAAAGACTATGAAAAAGTTAAACCGATGGATGATGGCCGCCATCCTATTCTGTGGCTTCGGAGCAACGTTCACATCGTGTAGCGTTAGTGACAACCCTACTTCCAATATCCCCGATCCCTCCACACCTCCCTCCACACCTCCCTCTGTGGTGGACTATACGGTGATGCTCTACTGTACGGGTGGTGAAGATCTGGATTACCAAACCGAGAACGACTTCATTGCTGCCTGCAAAGGCCTGGCAGGTAATGGGTCACGCGTAAGGTTCTTCCTGCAGTATAAGTACTCCAGCCAGAAAGGTCTGGACAAGCAGTCAGCCGAATACGCTGCATTAACTGGTCAGGAATATGATTGGATTGGTGGAAAACCTGGTGGCTTGTATCGCTTGGAGCTGACCAGCAGAATGTACAAAAAGAATGGTTCTATTAGCAAATTCACCGATGCCAATCTCTATGGTAATCAGCAGGAAAAGTCTCAGATGTACCAGCCCGACAGTATTGCCAACTTCATTAAGTACTGTGCTACAGTAGCTCCCGCCAAGAACTACGTATTTATGGTAGGCGACCACGGCTCTGGATACAATGTATATTTTGATTTCTCGAAGAACGCAAACACTCAGGCTAGCGCAGCAGAGCGTCGTGCCGTGTGCAGTGATGCCTTTAACAACGACTATAATATCACCGTCAAGGAGCTGCGCGAAGGTATCGAGAAGAGCGGCGTACATCTTAAGTTATTTAACTTTGACGACTGTCTCATGAACTGTACTGAGGTTGCTGCTGAGTTTACCGATGTCTCTGACTATATGCTGGCCGCCAATCACGTTACTACGGGCGGTAATTACGATCAATTCATTGGTCATCTGGCCAAGGCTGGCATCACTGGCGATTTCGAGGGCGAGATGAAGAAATATATGGATAAATTCATAGCCGGCTACAATAATCATTCTGAAGAGCCGGAGGTGTTGAAGAAATACCCCAATGCCAAGCAGCACTGCGCCTACGCATTCACCGATCTCAAGAAGTTTAAGGGCGTAATACCCGCCTTGAAAGCCTTTGTTGACAAACTACTCAGCGAGGCTAAGTCCGGTAAGCTCACCGCTGACCAGCAGAAGTTTGCTGCAACGGAGTGTTATCAGCCTAAGGTTGGCTATGCCTTCTATGATCTCTTGGGCTATGCCTATGCGTTGCAGAAGCAGGACGCTAACTTGGCTACAGAGTACGAAGCCTTAAAGGCAGCTGTAGAGACCGCTATGCTCAAGCAATCTTACTCACAGGCACTGAAGAAATACTTGGAGAATGCCGATTTCAAGCAGCTGAGCTATAACATCAACGTCGGTGCTACAGTAGTGGATGAAAGCGCATCCATGTCGGGTACTATTCTCCGTGTAGAAAACGAGGATGGCCAGGTATTCTGTCTGGACGAGTTCGGTAACGTTTGGTGGTACACCCCAAAGACTGGTAAGTTTACTTTCCAGGCCAAGAATCCGATGAAGCATCTTGCGTGGGCTAACGGTTATGGACTCAGCACGTTGGTACAGCAGACTGGTTGGGACAAGTGGATCAGACAGAACACAGGCTTCCCCACGAATAATCCTCCCTATTACTTCGAGTAATCTTCAGAGAGATATCTAATTTATAAGAGAGCGGTCATTGGCCGCTCTCTTCTTTGTATTTGTTCTCCTGTTGTTCATACCATTGCAGTCGCTCCAAATAGTGTTGGCGCAGGTCTTTCCATTTGTAGTAAGGATACTGGTCGGTTTTGGCTGGCAGCGATATCTCGCGCTCGTTGAGCAGGGCCTTGACCAGGATGTCGCCCTTGCCGCTGACGGGGCGGTAGAACACCAGTTGGATGTTGCACGCCATAGGGAAGATGTTGTAGTTGCGCCAGGTGGTGTCAAGGTTCTCCAGGTCTTCGGTAACCAGTCCGCAGTTGCCTAACTCCAGCAGGCAGGCCAGTGGCAATACGCAGACTTCGTGACCGAAGCGCAGCACGGCAGCGGTGTTCTTGGTGGTGTCGGCCACCTGGATGATGTCCTTCAGCAGATTGGCCTGTGAGAAGGGCTGAATGCCACCTCCCTGGGGAGCAGCGGCATAGTCCAGATACCAGCCGATATTGCGCATGCGCCACTGCTGGTACATCTCGTCAGGTGTGAAGAGCGAGTAGAGGTCGAGGTCGTAGTCGTGACTCTGCATGTTGCTGGCTACGTCGAACAGCTGATACATCAGTTCACCCATCTTGATGCTGTCGGCAACCCACTGAGGGTCGTTGAAGAGCATACCGGCCAGACGGTCTGTCTGCACGTCCTTGATGAACTGGCGTTGCAGCTCGCGGCGCGTGCTGCGCGTCTTGTCGCGTACAGACTTCATAAAGGCTGTGCGTGGCTGGTTCAGGTAGTACTGCAGCGACTGGCTGACGTCGTTGCGGAAGTGGGCGGTGGGGTTGGCAGCAGCCAGTTCCTCACACTCTGCCGCCATCGACAATATACAGCGGATAACGACTGTAGAGCGCGCGTCGATGGGCACACCAGGCTTCTTGAAAATCTCGGGGAAGTTCTGCGCCATGCGGCGTCCGATACCGTGATGCTGGCGCTCGCCAACGGTGGTAAGGTCACCCGTGCGGTCAATCGACGTGGCGTGGATGAACTTCACCTGGCGCAACACGTCCTCGCCTACAGCGGTAAGCTTGCCTTGCTCCTGCGCCTTGCATAGGGTACCCATGGGGTCGGTGTACATCGACTCGCTGGTGAGCCAGCGGGAGCCGTGACGTCCGTAGTGGTTCATGAGGTAAGGCTCGTAGCCCTTGGGGGTTGGTGTGAGGGGAGCGGTGGCTGGATAGTTGTCGTAGTCCAGGTAGTTGCTGGCCGACAGGTATTTGTTGGCCTTGATTTCCTCACGTGCTGTCTGGGCTGATGCACTCAGCATCAAGCCCAGCAGCATGAAGGTGATTGTCAGTCGTTTCATAAGCTTTTTCTTTTTCTGTTATTTACAGGTGATAACAGCGGTTGTTTTCACACCCTGTCCCATGATGTTATTGTTGTTTTCTACGTTCATGGACTTCACCCAGCCGTCGGCACCGATTTCGTAAGTGACGGTCTCTTTCACGTCAATCTTCAACATGCCGGAATTCATCAGTTGGTCGATGTTCTCCTTAATCATGTCAGCCTGCTGGGGAGCGGTCTTTTCCACCGTCTTGATGATGAAAGCCTTGAGGTCGTCCTTGCTCATATCGAGGCTGGCATTGGAAGTCACCGACTGGCCGTTGACGAAGTACATGCGCTTCATCTTCAGCCCCTGGTCGTTGGTGTACGACTCCTGCATGCCTGTTGTGAGTGTCTTGCCGTTCAGAGACAGGGGGCTGGCGGTGTTCTTGAGGCTGTTCAGGATGTTCTCCTCGGTGGCAAACGACAAGAACTGCTGCTTCAGCGCGTCCTTCTGCATCATCTGCGACAGCATGGGAACCTTTTCGAAGAGCTTGTCAACCAGGTCGATTCCCGTCTTGTCAATCTTTGCCTTCAGGTCAGCATAGTTGTCAAGACTGGTTAACTGACCGTCTTTGTCCATGGTGAGCTTGATCAGGAGACCGTCCATCAAGGCGTCGCTGGCAGTCAGCATCTGGCCTACGATGTTGTCGCTGGCGGCGTCACTCTTGAAGTTGCTGGCTATATATTCCAGCTGGTAACCGTCGCCCTTCTTGCCTGTAATGGTGTACTTGGACTCAACGGTGACGTGGATATCTGCCTGCCCAGGAGCAGTAGTAGTGGTCTGGGCAACATATACCTTAGTGGTTCCCTTGTCCAGCTTCGGAGTCATCTTCAGCTGTGCGTGAGAGACGAGAGCTGCTGTCAGCAGGACGCTGACAAAAAATAGTTTCTTCATAAGTTTGCAGAGATAAAATTTATACTAAGTGTTCAATGAGGTCTGCACGATCACCTGGCAACATGTCGATGACGGGAATCTCGATCATGGTGTAGCAACCGGGCTGCAGGCGCATAGAGGCGCGAGCCACGTTGACCAGTACCTGACCCGTCAGGGCAGGGTTGTTAATCTGCATGT